>Ga0247727_10004442_pt1 | contig 29712 bp, 14 predicted proteins | sample WisWelCaveWW1625_FD_202498 | JGI IMG/M metagenome (GOLD analysis project Ga0247727, IMG submission 202498) | Biofilm microbial communities from Wishing Well Cave, Virginia, United States - WW16-25 | ecosystem: Environmental > Aquatic > Deep subsurface > Groundwater > Cave microbial mat | place...
CGGAACGACTCGGCATCACCAGTTTTACGCGCAACGACTACGGACTCGCGCTCACGCTCGGCGGCGGCGATGTCAGCCTGATTGATATGACCGCCGCGTATTCAGTGTTTGCGAACGGCGGCAAAAAAGTCCCGCCCGTCGCCATCCTCAAAATCGTTGACTTTCAGGGCAACGTCATTGACGAGTACCAACCCCCTGCGGGGCAGGGCGAACAGGTCATACGCGCCGAACACGCCTATCTCATCTCCTCCATCCTCTCCGATAACGAAGCGCGTTCATGGATGTTCGGGCGCAACTCGCTTTTGAATCTGCCCTTCCAGGTCGCGGCAAAGACCGGCACCACCAACGATTTCCGCGATAACTGGACGATGGGCTACACCCCCGATCTCGTTACCGGAGTGTGGGTGGGCAACGCCGATTACACGCCCATGGTCAACACCACAGGTCTCAGCGGCGCGGCGCCGATCTGGTCGTCGTTCATGCAATACGCCGTGCCGATCGTCAGCAGGAACAACCCCGCGCCGTTTACGTTCCCGCCGGGCATTACCGAAAAAATCGTCTGCGCGGTCTCAGGCGCGGAACCTTCGCAATGGTGCAAAGGCGGTCAACGCAGCGAAGTCTTCGCCAGCGACCAGCCTCCGCTTCGTCCCGCGCAGGACCTTTTGGTCAAAACCAAAATTGACACATGGACGGGTCTCATCGCGGGCGACGCGTGCAAAGACTTTTCCAAGGAAGAATTCGTGATGAACGTCAGGGACGAATGGGGTCGCAAATGGCTGCGCTCCGGTCAGGGCCGCGACTGGCTCGAAGCGCGCGAGATGCCGCGCGATCCGTTCTTCGCGCCCGACCGCGAATGCAGTTCCGACGACCCGCGCCCAATCCTCGAATTCACCAACCTCAAGGACAACGACTCCATCAAAGACTCGCCGCTCAAAGTCAGGGGTATCATCAACGTCACCAAAGGCGGCTTCACCGGCTGGCGGCTTGAATACGGCCGCGGGGACGATCCCTCCGAATGGACTGTGTTGGTGGAGGGCAGGGACAAATTCGAAAACGCGGAAACGATCTACACGTGGAATCTGGACAGCGTCAAGGGCAATAAAATCACCCTGCGCATCTATCTTATGAACGGGGATGAATTCTACGCCGAAAAACGCGTCTTCTTTAACCTCGACCTGCCCGCGCCAACCCCCGCGCCGACTCTCGCTCCAACCCAGACTCTCGCCCCAACAGCGACCTCGACCCCGATCCCGCCAACGTCAACCATAGCGCCGCCTACCGACATCCCTCCAACCAATACAAACACGCCGGTTCCCGCTACTCCAACCGATACGCCGATCCCTCCCACCCCAACCATTCCGCCTCCCACCGATACGCCAGTAGAGACGCCAACAACGGGATCGTAGGACAATTTACCAAATTGCCCCGCAACAGTTTGAACGAGTGGAAGAAATGAACGGAAACAAGCGCGCCAGTGTCAAGGTCGGTATGACCGTGCTGATCGTTCTGAAACAGGATCAAGTCACAGGCAAATTGACGAAAGGCGTCGTCAAAGACATCCTCACCAAATCCCCGAACCATCCACACGGAATCAAAGTCAGATTGGAAAGCGGGCAGGTGGGAAGGGTGAAAGAGATTTTGACGTAGCGCAAGATGCGATCCTTCGATAAACTCAGGACAATGCCTTGCGCTACGGAAGGAGAATCCCATGATTCGACAACTTGCCCACCTCAACTTTGTGACGAACGACCTTTCCAGGGTCATTGATTTTTACGTGAATAAACTCGGTATGAAGGTCAAGTTCACGCTGGATAACAAACAGGGTCAGCCGTTTGGGTATTACTTTGAATGTGGCAACTCCACCTTCATCGAGTTCTTCGATCAAACGATGGCGGCTGAAGTGTGGGGCGGAAAAGTTGAAGAGTTGGTCATCGGGAATCGTTACAGACACTTTTGTCTCGAAGTAACGGGCCTGGATGAATTCTGCAAAACGTTGAAGAGCAAAGGCGTGGAAGTCTCTGAAATTACGATGGGTATGGACAACGCGCGCCAGGCATGGATCGAGGACCCGGACGGCAACCGGATCGAATTGATGGAATACGGCGCGTCCAGTTTGCAGTTGACGGGAGGATCGAATCAATGAACGCGCTTGACCTCCGCTTTGCGTTTTAGGCCGTTTGTCGTCCATGACCCGGATGGGATTCGGATCCATATCCATTGTGAAGTAGAATAAGGGTGTGGAAAGAAGAATACGAATTTCCGGTAAAAAACTGACTGGCTGGTTTATCGCGCTCGCGTTGATTTTGGCCTGCGCGCCGGGCGCGATCCCGCCTGTCCCCACGCTCAACCCAAACGCGATTAACACCTTCATCGTTCAGACCGCCAACGCCGCCTCCACGCGGACTGCGGAGGCGGTCCCGGTCTACGCCGCGACGTCCACGTTCGCGCCCACCTTCACGCCCGAACCCACGTATACACTGGTGGGCCCGATTATCATCTCCAGCCCAACAGCCAGCGTGGGCAGGGTGCAATATTTTCGCATCAAGCACGATAACCAGCTTGAACAACACAACTACAAATCGCGCACCGCCGACCCAAATTGGCCCACCGATATTTGGGGGCTCCAAACAACCGAGATCGCCAGGATGCTTGTCGGGCCGAAGGGTTCATCGGGAACGGATCGCACGCCAATGGTCGGCGCCTGGGAAACATACATCAATTCGTTGAACGATAACAACCTGAAAAAATTGAGTTATGTAAAAGGGGACGCCACGGCGCTGTTCAACGGCAACGGGTTTCCCCAAATGGAAAGCCTGACCATGGGAGGAAATATCATCACGCTCGATGAGATACGCGGCGAATGGGGCCGGGTTCACACCTTCGATTACGGCAACCCCGGCCCGTTCGACGGAATCAATTACACGACGAGGCCCGATTTGGTGCACAAGTTTGTGGTGGTGGGCTGGAGCCGCAAGACCAAAACCACCTATTTGACCAACCCGCCACCTCCGTACGGCGATTTGTATTATCCGCTGGTCACGAGCCGCCCGGTATGGATCTCCATGGAACTTCTGGAGGCGTTTCCATTCCTCCCAAAGACTGTGACCGCAAAAGCCGCGCAGGATATAAGGAAAGAGCCAAACTTAAACAGCGACCTGACCGGGTTTGAGTTTTCGGAGGGCGAATCGGCAACGATGGTGGAGTATTATCCGTCCGGCTCCAATGTCTGGGGCAGGCGGTCGAACGGCGGCTGGATCGCGTTGCTCATACATGAGAAGGGCGTTCAGAAATATTTAACCGATTGGCAAATGGCGACCCGGCCGCCCATTCCGCCGTACGAGAGCCCCGCGGAATAAAAGAGCCGCGTCATTTTGAACTGAACCCCTGAAAGCGGACACGAAAAGAAAGCGTCCCTGTGAGACAATAGAAACAGGCGGCGCTTTTTGATTCAGAATCGATCGAGCCTCAATGGCGTCGCATCCATTTCAGTTTTCTCACCGCTCGCCAACTGCGAAACCAGTTTCCCCGTAATCGGTCCCAGCGACATGCCCAGCATCGCGTGACCGGCCGCAATAATAAGATTATCATGGCCGCGCGAACGGCTGATGATTGGGAGACCGTCGGGCGTGCATGGCCGCAAGCCGCGCCAAATCTCGATTACCTTTGCAGTATCAAGTCCCGGCAAATACGCGCTGGATGATTTCAACATAGCATCCACACGACGCGAGTTAATGGAAAAATCCATGCCGGCCAGTTCAAGCGTCCCCGCGATCCGCAGCGCGTCGCCCAGCGGGTTCGCCACCGTGCGCGCCTCCGATAATAACAATGGCAGTTTCGGCGTCACGGCTGGGTTTTCAAACGTCACGCTATACCCCTTGGCGGCCTGGATCGGGATTCGCAGGTTCAGACTCCGCGCCGCGCCCGGCGACCACGATCCCGTCGCCAAGATCACAACCTTTGGATGAAGATCGCCGCGCGTCGTGCGGACTTTTGCGATTCTTCCGTTTGCCGACTCAAACCCCAGAGCCTCTGTCCTCGTCCAAATGTCGGCACGGCGCCACGGCGACGCCTGCGTACCCAAACCCCGCGCCTTTTCCGCCAACCCGATCACAAACCGCGCCGGATTAATATGTCCATCACGCGGATAAAAGATTCCGCCGATCACGTTCGCGGACAACGCCGGTTCAAGATCATGCGCCTCAGCCTGATCCACCGCCCTGAACGGGATATCGAAACGCTCAAACAGATGCGTTTCCTCTTTCTCGTCTTCAAGCGCCTCCTTCGATAGGCACGCCAACAACGATCCTTTTCCCTCAAAACCAAAATCAAAGCCCGCCGTTTGCGCGAGTTCTTCATATAGCGCGCGGCTTGCAAACAACAAGTCGCGCAGAACCGGCAATGACTGGAGCATGTTCCCCTTCCGGCTGGCAATTACAAAACGCGTCAGCCAATTGATCAAATCGAAATCGAAACGCGGCTTGATGTAAAACGGACTCTCGGCGTCAAACAGCCAGTGCAGACCGTCTCCCAACGCGCCCGGCGAAGCCAGCGGCATGGCGTGGCTCGGCACAATGAGTCCGCCGTTGCCATACGAACAACCGGAGGCAATTTCGTCCTTTTCAATCAACGTAACTTTGAATCCCTTTTGCGCGAGATAATACGCCGAACAAACCCCAATCACTCCACCGCCGATGACAAGCGCATCATGATCTGATTCCATATTGCCTCTCCTAAATCACCGTCCATATTTCAACAGGCGAACCAAATCATTATAGCAAACATAACAAACTACCCGACCTGTATTACTTCAAGTCGGGTAATTGAATGGCGAGCGTTGTGGCAGAGTTCGCTATATGGCTTATGAAACGTAATCCTAAAGGACACATTCCTATGGAACGTAATACTCGATGATCAACTGCGGACGGTCCGCCTCAGCCGCGTTGCCGCTATAAATCCTCAAGTAGTCCGCGCCGAAGTCGTTGTTGTCGTCCCTGCTGAAGCGCAGGCGGAATTGCGTCACGCCGCCCAGGTTGATGTACTGGAAGTTGGCCGGACCGAACGATTTGGAATACCAATCACCAACCTTGATTTTGGTAAAGGTCAACACTCTATTCTTGCTGGCAGGACCATTGAAGTCGCCGGGTTGCAATGCATTGAAATTGCTGAACGCGCCCTCGCGAATATCCGCCATAAGGTTATAGTGTGTGGCGCCAAATGGCAGGGTTCCGGTTTTGTCCACATACTTGAATTTGAGCGTGACGGAGGTAATGATGGCAGTATCCGGCAGGCTGGAAGTATCAAACGAGAGGATGGCGCGATACTGCCGGTTGGCGGCATCGTCTCCCAGCCGGAGGGTGGCGGCGGTGTTGTTCTTCGTACCGCCCACTCCGCTGGTCTCGGATGATTCGACGATCCAGCCATCCTGGGCGTTGAGCGATTGGAAGGCGGAGGTCTTGTCGACCTCATACGTTTCGCCCCATGTGAAATCGCCGTTACCCGCGCCCGCCTCGCCCAATGGATTATCTTCTGCATCATTGATGCTGTCGTCGTCCATCACATCCAAACGGATCGTACCGTTGCCAGAGCCGGTATTCACCGTGACTGTATAAGCAGCGCCCAGACCGCTCACATTTGTAATGTTTGCGCCTGCGACGCCAATTGTATAAAGAGTAAAGTCGCTGAGGTCAACCCCCGCCACTGGTTTAGTGAAAGTCACCGTGAAGTCAATACTGCCCGCGCTCGTAGGATTGTCTTCGGCCCGTAATATGGACAATATACATACGGAATCTGGATTCAAACTGGCTGCATAGTCCTGAGTTGTTTGGTCCGCCGTCACATTGCTGTAAGTGAGGCTCACAGGGTCGAAGGCGTAACAAGGGCGGGTTGGAGCGATGGCGCCGGACCAGTTGTTGGACACCGGAAGCCAGTAGTTCCCATTGGCTTGCGACATCGCCGTCTTCGCCACCCCATCCGTGTAGTTCAAGGTCACGCCCGCGAGGCCAACATTGCCGGAAATCGCGGCATACACAGGCGCCACTACCGGATCGTCCATGGGATTAAAGTCGTCCAACGGCTTGGGCTCGTAGCCATGCGTAATTAACCAGGTATTTCGTACCTGGTTCCATTTATCGAAGGCCGCCTGTCCCTCAAGGAAGACGACCTCCGAAGGTATCGTCGCTCCATATTCGCCCGGCGTACCGAGCCAGAGGATGTGATTGGTTCCCTCGAAGGCTGTGCCGCTGGGAAAGTTAAGAGCCGACCAACCGCTTTCAGGCGCTCCATGCGTTGCAAACACCGAGTCTGTTATCACGAGGTTGTGATTTACCGCGCCGCGCGGCTGCCATTTGAACCAGCGGCCCGGGTCGCCGTTCTCAGTACTATTTGTTGGATACAACCTGACAAACACCCGGTTGACGCGGATGTATCGGTCTTCGCCAGGGCCTATTGTCAAAGGTATTCCGCCGCTCTGATTCTGTTCAGAGAGGAAAGCGTGTACGCCGTCGAACAGGCTGTCCTCGATAAGACCCGGCATGAAATTGTCATTCTCAATTGCATCGTCTCGTATTCCAGTCATATAGGCGCTGCGCATGTGGATAATCCCAGAGTTACCGAATTCGGGAAGTTCGCGCGGCTTCCAGCCGTCTTCGACATTATGAACCCTTACGCCGTCAATCAGCGACAGGCGCCCGGCGTGTGTCCGGTCTCCGGCGCCGCCAAAGTTATGCGCGTCCTCCCAACTCCAATCTAAAGGAATGTGTCCGTTGATAACGCCGCGAAAGACACAGACATCATTGGGGGGCGGCTCTCCATTTCCTATGGAGAAAGCGGTATTTGTTCCATTGCCAACCGCATCAGAATGCCAACCTGTCCGATTGTATATGGCGCTGTCCGCAACCATGTCGTCGGAGTAGAGTGAGGCGGTCACGCCACTTAGATAAATTACAGGTCCCGCGCAGGAAGACGGCGGCGTTGGGGTTCTCGTCGGCGTCGGAGTGATCGTTGGAGTGAACGTTGACGTTGAAGTAAGTGTGGGCGTTGGAGTATCTGTTGGAGCGTATGTCGGCGTGTACGTGGCTGTGGCGGTCAACGTGGGCGTGGGAGTGTATGTTGAAGTCGGCGTTTGCGAAGGCGTAGCCGTAGCCGTGGATGTGAGGGTGGCGGAAGGAGTCGGCGTGGCGGGTTTGTTCAACGCATACGCATCAATGACCGCGCCGGCGCGGTTAATAAACTGGAAGGTGATTTGCCATTCATTCGCCTCCACGAGCATCGCGCCATGATCCGCGTTATATCGAACCTGGCTGCCTGAAACCGGCGCGCCAAACGGATATATGGCGGGGCGTCCGCCCAGGCCGTTCACAAAATACGGAATCCCATTTTGGAAAATGCGCTCGTAGTTATGCTCGTGCCCAGCCAGCACGGCATCCGCGCCCCAGCCGGCATAGGGCCATTGCAACGTTGGGGCGGAGCCGTGATGCGAACCGGAGGAATACGGAGGATGGTGCAAGTAGACCAGATTCCATGCAGAGGTGGATGTCGCAAGCCCATCCTGCAACCAGGCCGCCTGAACAGAGGAACTTGCAGTTCCATCCGGTTCGCTCGGATCGCTGTCAATTGCAAAGAAATGCACCGATCCCCAGGTGAAATCGTAGTAGCGCTCGTTGCCGGGCAAGGTGAAATAATCCAGGTAGGGCCGCGCGTTGGGAGTATTCCAATCGTGATTGCCCAGCGTGGGGAAGAAGCGGTTCTCGTCCGCGCCCGCGCCGTAATCGCCGAGGTACGGGTAAATGAATTCGTGATAATACTGACCGACGTTCGCGTCAATGGTTTGCGCGGCGCCATCCGGGTAGTTGTTATCTCCGGTGGTGATGATGAAATCCGGGTCCCAGGATTTGACCAGGTTCGCAACCTCAAGTTCGGGCTGACCGGCTTCGCCAAAATCGCCTATGACGGCAAAGCGAATGGAACCGGATGGCGGAGGTTCTACAGTATTGGTGGGGCTTGGTGTAGCAGTCGGCGTTGAAGTATGAGTAGGGGTCGGTGTGGGCGTGAAGGTGGAGGTTGATGTGACAGACGGCGTTGAAGTGGGGGTGGCGGTCAGTGTCGAGGTGTTGGTGGGTGTTGGTGTGAGCGTCGCTGTCGAGGTGTTGGTGACAGTCGGCGTGAATGTCGGCGTTGAGGTGTTCGTGATAGTTGGCGTGAGTGTCTGTGTTGGTGTGCGGGTGGGAGTCGGGGTGAGCGTCGGAGTCGGCGTTGGCAACAGGTAAGTAATAACCAGTTTGGGCGCGGCGGGAGCTTCTCCATCATAGGACTCAGCCGTACGTTGACCGGAGCCGTTGATAATGATCGCAATCGCGTTGCCACTCGCCCAGCCGGAACGGTTCACGACCTGCTGGATAATGGCGGACAAATTCGGGGTTTGCCATTTTACATTAAGAGCAGACCAGGCTGGAATATTATTCCAAGCGACCTGCGCTGTGGTAAGCGATCTATTCGAGATATTATTTTTCGTGGAACTGAAAGCAGAGGCGTTGTCCGCTGCCTGCCCTCGAATTGTGACCGAGGTCGAAGCGGAGCCAGTCGCAGCCACTTCGAATTCGACATAAGCGTTCAGGATGTTTGCGTTACGCGGAATAGCGATGTTGGTAAATCGCATCCCGACCAGTTGAGGAGTATTGTTATCGTTTCCCAGTTGCAGGTCGGGGCTCGTCAAATCCACGTTGCCGCTATTCACGTTCTCTTCGGCGTCATTGGATGAACTGCCGACCTGGGAAGTCACCGTCGCCGATACGATTGGCGTGGATGTGGACGTTGGGGTTCTGGTGGCTGTAGGCGTTGCAGTATGGATGGAGGTCGCAGTTGGCGTGCCAGCTGAGAGGGAGCCGAATTCCTTCCAGCCGAGATCAGGCGCGGCGCCGGAGAATCCAGTAATCGGGTCGGGCGGAACGAGCTCCCCGCCGGCAGTCACATACTGCGCGACCCCGGCGTCAATGGCGGAGGATCCGGACTGGAGGGTTAATCCGCTGAAATCATCGTCCACCGTTCGCCACAACCCGTCCGCGCCGGGATTGGGCAAGGCCGAGAAGAGGGGATTTTGCCCGAAAAGGTTGCCAGCCCCGAGGTTGGATTGATCCGTATTCGTTCCGTTGGCATGGAACAGGTTGTGCGCCGCGACGGAATTACCTCCTGCCGCGCCCTGCACCTTCCACATGCCTTTTGTGAGCGAGTTGGCGATGATGTTGTTGAAAGCGACAAGGTTGTCGCCGCCCGATATGCCATAGTCGTTATCATATAACGTGTTGCCGTAGATACGAATGGCTTCGATAATATCCGCGCCGGAATAATCCTCGGCGGAATTGGCGCCGGGCATCAATCCAATACCGGCGAAGCGGCTGTCCGCGATCAGGTTGCCGGAGACGACGATGCGGCGGTTTGTGTCCACCGCCTGACCATAGTCAATGAACTGGATGCCGTCCTCGTCGCTGCCGATGATTTCATTATTGCGGATGGTCACTTGAATCGGCTGGGCGGGCGCGCTGGCGTCCTGCAAACGCATCTCGATGCCGTCATCCCCAGTGTACATAATGCGGTTGTTTTCGATCAATAGGGGACGACTCATATCGTCGAGGTCAATCGCGTCATCGCTGGCGCTGAAGTAGACGTTATGGCGGTTGATCCCGCCGCTGCCCTGGCTGTAGTCAATCTGGTCCCCTGCCTGGAGGAAATAATTGTATTCGACGATAAATTCCGACCAGGCGCGGATGCCGTCGGTTCCGTTCTGGATGACAAAACCGCGCACGGTGGGCATGGGGGAGACGCCCGCGGGAATACTAACGTTGGTTCCCGACGATCCGTTTATGATCGTTGTGTTGTGGGTGGGGTCGCCGGAGTCGAAGGTCTCGGCGGTCAGGATGACGGATTTATTGAGGGTGATGTTTCCGGAATAGATCCCCGCCCGAACCATAATCGTATCGCCCGGGCTTGCGGCATTAATCGCGGACTGGATGGTGGAGTAATTATCGGGTACGATCAGGGTCGCCGCCGCTTTGGCGCTCCCGTAGGCTTCAAGAATTAGAACCGATATGACGATGATACGCGTAAGAAGCGATTTGCTGGCTTTGATGAACATGAATAATTTCCTCTGCTCCCTGGATTGCAAATAATAGTCAAACGAAACAACCAGGGGGAAAAACTTTATTGCGGGAATGATAATGCTTCTTGTACAAGAATCAAGACACCGGCAGTCACATTAAGGTTACACCCCAACCCGGCGACGCGACGACCCTGATTTCGCCGGAACGCGCCGATGAATGTCGAGCGGCTATGAAGAAGAAGCCACTCCGACCTGGAATGGCTTCTTCTTTCATAAAGCGTTGTAACCGCCCAACCGATTACGGCACGAAGTACTCAACCACCAACTGCGGACGATTCGCCTCAGCCGCATTGCCGCTATAAATCTTCAGGAAGTCCGCGCCGAAGTCGTTGTTGTCGTCCAAGGTAAAGCGCAGGCGGAACTGGGTCACGCCGCCCAGGTTGAGGTACAGGAAATTGACTGGATTGAGGGATTTGGAATACCAGTTGTTCACCTTGTTCGTAAATAAAAGCGTTTTGTTCTTGCTGGCGGCGGCGCTAAAGTCGCCGATTTGCAGGGCCTTATTGCCGCTGAAGGCGCCCTTGCGGATATCTGCCAGTAGTTTGCCGTGTGTATTGAAAGGGCTGGTCCCAGAGACGCCGGCGTGTTTAAATTTGAGCGTTACCGATACGATCACGGCATTATCAGGCAGTAAAGAGGTATTGAAGGACAGGATGGAACGGTACTGTTTATTGGCGGCATTATCGCCTAGCAGGAAAGTGGTTGCGGTTCCATTCATTGAGCCGCCTTTACCGCTGGTCTCGCTTGATTCGAGAACCCAGCCATCCACCCTGCCAAACGACTTGTAAGTGGCGAGCAGGGGCGCTTTGACCGTCAGCGTTCCTGCTACATAAGAAAAGTCGTAATTGTTGTCTGCGGCTCCTGAGCAGTTGATGGGATAGGAGCCCGCGGCCGTATGCGCGCCGGTCACGCCGCAGGTTGGAGCAGTATTGAGCACAGCCGGGGTATCGCCGTTTTGAAGGCCCGCATAAGAGGCGGTGAAGACCGGGTCAGGCTGGCTGAACCAGATGGTCTTGTTATTGGCTGTGATCGTGAGAGTCGCCTTGGTAACGGTCAAATCCGCGCCAACATAATTGATACTGTAGTTATTGCTTAGCGACAGTGTGCCTTGTGTGATGGCGTGCGCGCCGACATCTTCGCCCGGATTGCGCAACAACTGACCGCTAAACGTATCGCTTCCAACCAGCGCGGGATCATAGGTGTAAGTCAGCGCGGGATCGGTAGCGCCATAAGTTTTGTTTTTGGCTTCCGCCGTCACTGCGATCGTCCGCGTATTCACTGTGAGCGCGCCGCTAGTATAGTTGAATTCATACTTGTCGTCGGCGCCGCCGCTGCAGGCAATCACAAAGGGACTGGCGACATGCGTGAACGGTCCCGTCGCGTTGCAGGTTGGCGCAGTATTCAAAACGGTCTCATCATCGCCGGGATCAAAGCCGGAGTATTCCGGCGCGAAGGATGGATCGGGATCGCCATACGCAATGGTTTGATTGGCGGCGGTCACGTTGAGTATGGTTTTGTTCGTCACCGTCAACGTGCCGTCAACATAAGTGATGTTATAGTTTGTGCCCGCGCTGCCGCCCGAACAGGCAATCGTGTAAGTCCCTTCGATATCATGCTCGCCGGAGACGCTACAAGTCGGCGCGGGGTCGAAAGTATCGGGCGATATGAACCCGCTGGCGCTGAAGGTAAAAGCGGGATCAGAGTTGCCGGCCAACTTGGCTTTGTTATCGGCCGTAACAGCCAGCGCTTTCGACGTGATCTCGCCTGTCCCCGTGTTGACAAACGATACGGAATAATTATTGCCGTCATTACCGTCAATCACAAAACCAGCCGGGGCGATCGTCTTGTTGGCGCCGACATTCTTGTTGTCGAACGATTGCATAAAGTTCGCGACGTCGCTTCCAACGAGGGCAGGCGAGATGTTCGGCGTGCCGCTCGAAGCCGTGGTCCCGTCATAGACTTTGCTGTCCGTTACCGCCGTAACTGTGATTGCAAGGGGCGTGATCTCGCCGTCAAAGACGCTCACGAAACTGAGAGCGTAATTCGCGCCGCCGTTGCCGTCGCTGACCGCGCCGCTTGGCGTGAGGGTTTTGCCAGTACCGACATGTTTGTTATTGAAGGACTGTGTAAAACTCGCGGTATCGCCTCCAACAGGGGCTGGCGAGACGTTCGGAGTCCCAGACGAGTCAGTCGTGCCATCGTAAACCTTTGTATCGGTGATAGCGGTCACGGCGACCTCAAGAGGCGAAATATTTGCCGTCAAACCTGTGGGCTGGGTCAACGAGTAATTTCCGGCATCGGCGCCGATCAGCGCAAACCCGGAGGCAGTCACCGGTTTGTTATTGCCGGCATGTTTGTTGTTGAATGTCGCGGAGGCGGATGAATCATCCAGGTCGACATCATCGCCGTCAATTGGAGTCGCCAGCGCCGCGGCACCAGCGTTGAGCGTGGCAGCGACGCCGCCGTCGTATGTTTTGTTATTCACCAGCACGCCGCTTATGGTTAATCCCAACGGATCAATGCTCGCGAAGACGATGGGCTGGGAGAGAGTGTAGTTGCCGATGGACGCGCCGTTGATTGTGTAACCGGCAATTGTTACAGTTTTACCCACGCCGACATTTTTATCGCTGAACGCGCCGATGGGAGTTCCGCCCAAGGTTACATCGTCAGACCCGACAACTCCGACTAACGAGGCGGTCCCGCCCAGCGCGGCGATGGTCGTGCCGTCATAAATTTTATTGCTGGCGGTAACGCCGGAGACAGTCAACGCCTTACGCGTGACAGCGAGCGCGCCATTGCTATAAGTAATTGTATAGTTGCCCAGGCCGCTGCCGATTGCGGCGCTCGGCGTAATGGCATAAGGCGACCCGGCCACTGTCGCGCCGGATGCCGCGCCCGCGCTGGCGAGCGTTACACTGGAAACCGCGTCTGAACCGAAAAGACCGGTTGTTGTAAACTCAGTTCCGGCGAAAGCCAGCGTATCCCCGTAGGTCTTGCTGGCGTTATCGGCTTTTATCGTCAGCGCGCGCGGGTTTATCGTTAGCGCGGCCGCCCCGGAGGCGGGATCATAATTCGCGTCTCCGGCGAAACTTGCGCCCACGCCTGTGGGGTAGTCTCCAATGTTTGGAGTCAGCGCGGCGCTACAGGTTGCGAGGCCGTTTGCATTTGTGACGCCATTGCACGCGCTCACGCTGGCGAGCGTGAAACTGATGGTCTTGCCGCTGATAGGCAATCCTCCATTGGTTCTAAACCTGGCGGAGAGATTTGCCGAATTGCCATACGTGCCTGTAACAGCCGTCACCGTCAGGGTCGCAGGAGGAGGATTGAAATAAACCTTGACGCGCGCCTGATCCAGAAGAAAGTTCCCAACGACATTAGTCGCCTTAAGTCTTAATTTAAAATTCGCATTGGAAAAATCAGTAACCGCCCAGGTCCGCCCCCAGGTGTCAGCGGGGCCGCCGAGGATGATGATCGTATCCGGCGCATTGGGGGTGAAATTTGCATTTTTGGCGGCGGTGAAGTTTGAGCCATTCCATGAGAGACTGGCGTCAATATCCTGCCCGGCCGTCTGGCCCTCGATGCTGACTTCGATGCCGGTAATTGTGGCGCCGGCAGGGATGGAAAAACCGAATGTCCCGTAAGCCACCCATTTATTCTTGCCGGCCGTGGCATACACATTATCCGAGGCGTAGCCATTTGCGGGGTTGAGCCACTTGGTGTTCCCGCCCTGGATTGAATTACTGCCGGGCGCCTTAAAGCCGGAGCTCAACGCGGATACTGCGGAAACCGGTATGGCTATCAATAGCAATACTGTGGTTATCAACACCCTTATCGAGCGAACAGACAAAGTTTTTGTTTTCATAATTATTTCTCCTAAATAAATTTTCAAAATTAACCGCCAACGTATTTTGGTCGGTCGTAAAATTTGCCTCACGGCCCGCTTGTGGGCGTTCCTTCAAATAATTCCAAATGAAAAAATTTGAAACGCCAATCTCCAGTCGCAGACTCTTGCAGTCCTGCAAGGTTGCAACTCCCAAGACGCAGACAAATTTGAAAAGTTACTCCAAACATAACGTCCGCCTCGTTTGAGGCGGACGTTTATTCAAATTACAACGATATTGCAAGTTAAGACGCTAAAACCCGCGTTCTATGGGATGTAGTATTCGATCGCCAACTGTGGACGGTCTGCCGCCTCAACCGCGTTGCCGCTGTAGATCTTCAGGAAGTCCGCGCCGAAGTCGTTGTTGTCGTCCTTGGCGAAACGCAGACGGAATTGGGTCACGCCGCCCGGATTGACGTACTGGAAGTCAAGCGGGTTGAGCGATTTCGAATACCAGTTGTCCACTTTGATGTTGGTATAAGTCAAGACTTTGTTCTTACTGCAAGCAATTTTGAAATCGCCGAGTTGCAGGTCAGGGTTGCCTTTGAAGGCGCCCTGACACATATCCGCCAGCAGGCTGCCGTGCAGTCCGAAGGGAATGCTCCCGGTCTTGCCCGCGTATTTGAACCTGAGCGTGACGGATGTGATCATCGCGCCGGCAGGCAGGCTGGAAGTGTCGAAGGACAGGATGGCGCGATACTGTTTGTTGGCGGCATCATCGCCCAGTCGGAGAGTTGTAGCGACTTTGTTCAGGCTTCCGCCTATGTTGCTGGTCTCCGCCGATTCCAGAATCCAACCGTCGTAGCTAGCGGAGGCTGTAAAGGTCATCGCATCCGGTTGAAATTCGTAGGCTCCGATGTCGCAGTGACTGCCTAACGGCCGCGCCGCGCCGCGCTGATCGGTGGATTCACAAGTAAGGTCGTTTCCTGCGTCAATCGCGGGAGAGCCATTTTGCAGGGCATGGGTTTGGGTTCCTCCCCCATTGTCCGCAAGCGCCGTGAGCATGGGATCAAGCCCGACGAGGTTGCCTGTTGTATCGCCCGTGAGCGTACAACCCAGCGTCGCTTGGATCAGGTTGTGCCCTGTGGAAGCGACGGAACCATCGCAATCTTCGATCCCGGTGTCGGTGGATGTGTTGCCTGCAATGAGTGAATTCCCAACCGTGATCAGATTGTTAGAGCCGCTAATTCCGCCGCCTTTGTAGTCGGTTGTATTGTTGGCAATTGTCACATTGTTCAGGCTTACAGGAGCAGCGCCGATCCAAAGTCCGCCGCCGCGGCCCTGTCCGGATGGGTTGGTCCCGGCGGTATTTCCGCTGATCGTCACATTGACCAGGGTGTTTGTTGGAGTCTCCATTCCATTTCCATAGAGGCTGATCCCGCCGCCATACCCGCCGGTTGTATTACCGGCAATGAGACTATTCGTGATGGTCAAAGTTGTCGCATCGCTAGCCAGACCTCCGCCGTTATACAGACTTGAATTGTTTGTGATGGAAACCCGATTGAATGTCGCATGGCTACCTTCTCGAATTACAACGCCGCCTCCATCTCCGCCATCGTATGTCGTCTGGTTATTATCTATAATGACGTTATCCAGGTGGACCGTGGAATAGAAACGCGCGTCCAGCCCGCCGCCTTCCTGAACCGCGGTATTGCCGCTAATCACGCTATTGGTGACGGTTAGAACGCCGGATTGCCAAACTTCGATCCCGCCGCCCCGGGTGTAATCGGTGTTCAATTTTACGATGGCGTTGTCTTTGATCGCCATGTTGTCCAGCGTCAGGTTCGCATTCGAACGCACCAGGATTCCCGCGCCATCCATATCGGTGACCTGTCCGTTTGCAACCGCCAACCCGGAAATGGATACGACTTTGTAGCTATCAATGTTGAATACGCGGGTCGCATGATTTCCGCTGATAGTCAGACTACCCGGACCCGGACCAGAGACGGTCAGGTCTTTGTTAATCAGCAGTTGGCTGGATAAAACGATGATGCCGGTCACCGCGAAATCAATCGTATCGCCGGGAAGCGCGGCTTTGATCGCATCGCGCAGGGAGCAGTCGCCGTCCACGCAGGAATTGTCGTCCTCATCGGCGAGCGTGTCCACCGTCAGTGTGGCGGCGTAAGCCGGGGCGGCTGGCGTCACCGCCAGGGCGCCCAACACGAGGCAGAACGCAATAAAAAGGTTCAACATAAGGCTGGTTTTTTTCATTTTATATCTCCTGAATTTGATTTCCCCCACTATACAAGAGCAAGCGTTGACAAAGTTAACATTAATTGACAAGGGCGTTGACTCTTTTTGTCAAACGACCGTCTGCGGGTCCAGATAAAAGCGAAGTCCGCCTTTTTCGAGACGGACTTCGCTTCCTGGCTATCCAGCGACGAATGTAAACTCAACTTTAAGGCGCGTAGTATCTGATGATCAACTGCGGACGATCGGCTTCCAGCAGGGCATTGCCGCTATAAATTTTCATGAAATCCGCGCCGAAGTCGTTATTGTCATCTTTCACGAAACGCAGGTGGAATTGGGTGGTTTGTGGGAGCATGGCAGAAGGAACCACTCCTGCCGCCCTGCTTGACAAATGCAGTTATCTCACCAAACTGACCCCATCAAACCAGACCCGTCCACTGGCTTTGCTGTAGGTGAATCGGATGACGATTTTAGTGTAGTCGCCCGGCGCGGTGAAAGATAACAGTTTCTGCTTGAAGGAGGCGTAGGTTCCGTTCCCGCAGTTGACCGTCTTTCTGGTGGGATTCAAAGTTGCGCCGTTATAGAACAGGATTTGCGCCCGGCAGACTCCCGCCGTAGGAATGGAACTGCCTTTCACCCAGAATGAGAAGGTGAACGCGTCGCCGGTTGAACCATTGAGCATCAGCGTTTGACTCAAGGTTTTACCGACTCCCGCGCCGATGATCCTGACCGAAGCCGCGCCTTCCTGTTTAACGGTTGCGGTTTTTCCATCAGCGATGGAAAACTTAGCCGCCGACCAACTGGCGGGAATCTTCGAGGCGCCTGTGTAGGTGTTGAAGCCGCCGTTCAGGATTTGTTCCTTGTTGACATCGTAAGTTTCACCGCCGGTAAAAGGTAAATTGGCAAGCGAGTTTCCAGCCAGGTCAATGATCGTCGCGGTATCCGCCACATCCAAACGGAGCGCGCCGTTGCCGGAACCGGTATTGACTGTAACGGTATATGTAGCGGCCGATCCGCTTAAGCTTGAAATGGAAGCGCCCGTAACGCCGACGGCGTTCAATGTGAAGTCGGTTATGTTCACGCCGTTCACTGCTTTTGAGAAGTTCACCGTGAAATTCACGTATGAGGAACTGGCAGGGTTGGCGTTGGCAAGCGTTATTGAAGAAACAACCGGTATTGTAGTTGGCGTAATGGTGACAGTATTCGTCGCGGTATTCGTCGGCGTGTGAGTCGCTGTGGGCGTAATGGTAGGAGTATATGTCGCCGTGTTCGTAGGCGTGAAGGTCGAGGTCGGTGTCGCCGAATTGGTGGGAGTGGCGGTTGGCGTATGTGTCGCGGTCAGCGTTGGCGTATATGTTTCAGTGTAAGTGGGCGTGAAGGTCGAGGTTGGAGTGGCAGTTGGCGTATGCGTCTCGGTTGGCGTAGGCGTATAAGTAGGAGTATTCGTTGGCGTGTCTGTCGGCGTATTCGTTGGAGTATCGGTTGCGGTATCCGTGGGCGTGAATGTGGCGGTTTCGGTGGGTGTGGAAGTTGGAGTGGCAGTTGGAATTTCAACGATCGGCAACAGGTTGAATGCGTCAACATTGTTGCCGTCTAATCCCCAGGCGCTTCCGTCAAAATAGAGCGTCGAGGAGAAGTCACAGGCGGTATTGTCGCCTACGGAGCCAGGCACGCAGACGAACACATCTTCGTTGGCGCCCGAAGCGCCATTCACCGTGAAATTTCCCGATGTTGATAAATAGATATTGCCGTTTGAAGCGACTTCGAAGGCGTCCACATCTTCGGAGCTGTTTGTATTCAGCCCAACATCCGAGCCGTCGAAATACATTGCCCATGTGCCGCTGGCAACAGCGCCTAATGTTGTGGGCGTGAATGCCAATATGTCTTCATCTTTCCCCGTAACGCCCGGAACTGACGGATCGCCGGAGGTGGAGATCAATATCCGTCCATCGGGAAGAACGCCCAATGCATCAATATCCTCCGCGTCGGTATCCAGGGCGTCCAGGCCGACGTCGCTGCCGTGGAAATACATGCTGAACGTACCAGCCGTATTGTTACCCAATGACGTGGCTTCAAACTTTACAACATCATGAGGCGTGACGCTCAATCCATTGATTGTCACCGCAGACTCAAACGACATCAGGATCGTGTCAGAATCAAGCATCGAAAAAGCAGAGAGGTTGGCGCTCACACCGACGTCAGAGCCGTCGAAGAACATGCTCCAGAGCGAGTCGTCGAATTTCAGGATGTCTTCATCGTCGAGAGAGACGCCAGCCACATCGCCGCCGCCATCGAATGAAACCAGGAGCGGATTATTGGACGGCGCGGCCGCGCCAGCGTGACATGGCGCGGAGCCGGAGTCGGTGAAAGTCCCGCCCGCTTCGGGGACAAACTCCCAGTCATAACTTGTGGAGTGCAATGTCAGTTTGAGTACGCCAAAAGTATCTTCGTTTTGCGCCTCGCTATTGGCGGCGAGGATCTTATTTCCTTCCAGCGTGGTGGGAACGGTATGGAACTCCTCTCCGCCGGTCCCAACAGTAAACTGCCGAATGCCTCGATCGGGATCCGATCCGCCGCTGGGATTCTGCGGCGCGAACCGTTCGTAGAGGTGTTCGTGTCCCGCCAGGATTAAGTCTGCATTATATTGATAGAGCGTTTGCCAGAATGGTCGAGGCGATGTCGAGCCATGAGTCCCCGAACTAAAAAGCGGGTGATGAAAGAACGCCAGGGTGCACATATTCGAGTGCGCCGCGAGATCGGCTTGTAACCACTGCCCCTGTGGAGAAGAGCCGTCGCACCCGCCTGCCTCAGGGCAATTTGAATTCAAGGCGATAATATGCCAGTCGCCGATATCGAAACTGTAGTAGCCCTGCCCCGGCGTTCCGGCCGCGGCGCCAAAATAGTCAAAGTAACCGGCGGCGCCCGCGTTGGCGCCCGTGCAGTCCGCGCCGCCGGATGTCTGATATTCATGGTTGCCCACAATCGGATAGGTTATTGATTTCACGCGCCCCCAACTCAAATCGTATGATTGCATAAACGCTTGATAACTGCCGCACTCATACTGGCTGTCGCCCAGCATCAAAACTCCGGCGAGACCCGCGTCCACCAGCAGGTCTGATGTATATTTCTGACGGCAACTGGTAGCGGTCCCGTCTCCGTTGTTGAATTCAGAACTGGCCGGGTCGCAGGCAATATCGCCCGCCGCCGCGATGACAGGATCTGATTCCGCCCGCGCGACCTCGAAGTTGTTACCCAACCCGCCCGGAAGCAGTGAAAATCCCACCAAGCCGATCAGGATCAGCGTCAAAGCGATATTTTTAAATCGCTGACGCGGGGCGTAACTCTGGTTTGCGGGGCTTGAATTTCTCATGTATCGCGACACAAAATTCTCCTGTAAGTAATTGGGTGAGCCAATTACAGGAGCGAGACGGTCACTCCGTTTGTTAGTTACATCTCCAATTGGCGGGATGATCTCTGTATTGAAAATGTAACCAATCGCGGTTTTTGATCAGATGCCCGGCGCCGAAAGCAAAAGTCCGCCTCTTACGAGACGGACTTGGCTTCATGCCTATCCAGCGTATGTTTTGAGAAGCAAACGCAGATCAAACTTTACGGCATATAGTACTCAATAACCAACTGCGGACGATCTGCCTCCAGCAGAGCATTGCCGCTGAAAATCTTCAAAAAGTCCGCGCCGAAATCGTTATTGTCGTCCTTGCTGAAGCGCAGACGGAATTGAGTCGCACCGCCAAAATTGACATGCTTGAAGTCAAGCGGATTGAGCGATTTCGAATACCAGTTGTCCACTTTGGCGCTGGTGTAGATCAGCGCTTTGGTCTTGCTGGCGGAACCATTGAAGTCGCCGGGTTGCAGGAGGTTATTGCCTCTGAACGCGCCTTTGCGGATATCTGCAAACAAGTTGCCGTGCGTAACGCCAAAGGGAAGCGTACCGGTATTGCCGGCATATTTGAACCTGAGCGTGACGGAGAGGATTTCGGCGCCTATCGGCAAGGCAGGCGTATTGAAAGACAGGATGGCGCGATACTGTTTGTTGGCGGCATTATCTCCCACTCTGACGGTCGAGGCGATTTTGTTCAGCGTGCCGCCCACACCGCTGGTCTCGGTTGATTCCAAAATCCAGCCATCGTAGTTTGACTGAGGCGTGGTCGTAAGTAAAATCGTAAACACGCGCGTGTAATATTCCCCTGTTGTAAAATTTCCGTCTCCCATGCCTGCGCCGCCAAGCGGATTATTCAAATTATCCTGAATCGTATTGTCGTCAACCAGGTTCAATTGCAGGTCGCCATAGCCGCCGGTGATCGTCGCTGTGACAATGTACGAAAGACCCGAACCGCTCACCGCGCTGACGGTTTCGCCTGTGATGTCGCCCGTAGTGGCGAGGGTGAAGTCCGTCGCATCCACGCCGGTCACTGGTTCCGAGAAATATACCTGGAAGTGAAAAACGTCGGACGATGTGGGGTTGGCGTCCACGCGCTTGATGGAATACACGTGCGGCGTATTGGATTGATTCGTGGCGGCGGAGTCTTGACTCACCATCAAGCCGGATGTGTCCACCGCTTCGAAATCCGACCCTGTTAATTGATCCAGCTCGTGAAGTTGATCATTGTCCCATGCCGCGCTCGGCGATCCGGATACATACCAATCCGAGCCGTTGTCCGCCAGCACGATGCCGTAGGTTTTGAACGCCTGCAAAAGGACCTGCGCCTGTTGCGAGAATCCGCTGGTGTCATAATCGGCTTTGAGGCGGAACCTTGCCCCAAACGGAACGGGCGTTGCGCAAGAGCCGTGTTGCGCCTTATGACGCGCGGGCCAAATATAGTAATTGGCTGTACAGTTTGCGGTGAACCGCAACGCGTGCTCGATCACGTTTGCTGATACTTCATCATACCGCGCCAGCCCAGGCAAAATGGGCAGACCAGCCGCGTCGGCGGAGGTCCAGGTATCCGTACGCAGATCGTTTAAATCCATATCCCAGATCGCGCCGGAGCCTCCGCTCCACTGATCATTAGCAAACGACGCGTCAAATATTTCATAGAGTTTGCAATCGTCCGTATCCACGCTGAGGATGTGATGATCGCCGCCCCATTCAATTTTCGGAGAGGCTGGGATGGGATATGGACCGGCATCTGATTCGTCCGGGTAGTAAAAGTCAACGTTGTATTTTGTGACCGTAGCGCCCGACAAAATATTGTAGGGAATACCAATGGGACCGCCGTCCCACGTCCCGGAGCCGAAGTCCATGTGGAAGCCGTCGCCTGCCCCAATGGAGTTGATCCATTGCGCCGAGTTTGAATGCACCGGCAGGTTGTCAATCGGCGCGTTCCAAAAGTTGTTATCGGGAAATATCTGGCAGGAACCGATATTCACCGCTGGCGCAGACGGCATTGCGCTGGCGGATTGAGGACTGGCATTAAATACCAACCCGGGCAAAAATAAAACCAGGACAAGTGAACGGAATGAATGTGTTTTCATGTATCGGATTATATTGGCATCTGGATGAACCGCGTTGTTTTATCCATGATTTTGCTTTTCGCTTTTGTAATTCATGGTTAACCAAAAAGGGTCAGACGAAACGCCTGACCCTTTGATGGAAATCTTGTCCTACTGTTATGTTCTACGGCACAGGGACGTAGTACTCGATCACCAACTGCGGACGATTCGCCTCAACCGCGTTGCCGCTGAAAATCTTCAAAAAGTCCGCGCCGAAGTCGTTGTTGTCATCCTTGCCGAAGCGCAGGCGGAACTGGGTTACGGCCGTCATGTTGATGTACTGGAAGTTGCCGGGACCGAACGATTTTGAATACCAATTGTCCGCCGTCAGACTGTTCGTAAAGGTCAACACTTTGCCTTTGCTGGCGGCGGCGCTGAAATCCTCGAGTTGCAGGCTGACATCGTCATTGAAGGCGCCGTTGCAAACGCCCACCAGCAGGTTGCCATGGGTGGTGAATGGATCGGCGCCGGAATATCCAGCAGGTTTGAGCATCAACGTAACGGAGGTGACGACGGCGTTATCCGGCAGGCTGGAAGTATCAAACGAGAGGATGGCGCGATATTGCCGGTTGGCGGCATTATCCCCCAGTCTGAGAGTCGCGGCGGTATTGTTCTTTGCGCCGCCCACGCCGCTGGTTTCAGTGGATTCCAGAATCCAGCCATCGTATATATCCAAAGAGGCGAAGGTCATGGACGGTTTGATCACCGTATAGGATTCGCCGCCGGCATAATTCCCATTGCCCGCGCCATCCCCGCCCAATGGGTTATTACTCGGATCCCGGATGCTGTCGTCATCCACTACATCCAGGCGGATCGTGCCATTGCCTCGGCCCGTTTTCACGGTCACGGTGTAAGTATCCCCGGAGCCGTTTACCGTTGCGATCGACGCGCCTACCACGCCGGTTGTGGCAAGCGCAAAGTCGCCGACGTTGACGCCTGTCACAGTCTCTGAAAAAGTCACCGTAAAGTCGGCGCTGAAGGCGCTAATCGGATCCGCATCGGCTCGAACGATACTGTTAACTGTCGGCGGAATCGTCTCCTCCTGGTACAGAATCTTGTATATCTTTCCGGCTGCGTAATCGGAAAGATATAGTTCTCCCTGCTCATCCTCCCCGAAAGTCGAAATCTTATAGGACGTGTCCACGAGTTGCGCGGACTCCCAGCCCGAATTGTTTATCAGGCCGAACAGCCTGCCGCTGCAATAATCCCCATAGAAATAATAGCCGTAGAGCGAAGGGAAATTCGATCCGCGATACACATGACCGCCCGTGACCGAACAACCCAGCGCGTGGCTATATTCCGCGACCGGGAGCGTTTTCCCGCTTTGGTCGCATCCGCTGGATGGGTTGTAACACAGACTGCCTTCCATGATCCGCCAGCCGTAGTTTTCGCCTCCCGCGCTCGCGGCAGGTTGAAAATCAATTTCCTCGCGGGAACTCTGTCCCACGTCGCCGATGTAAAGATCGTGAGTCAAACGATCAAAAGAGAAACGCCAGGGATTCCGCAACCCGTAAGCCCAGATCTCCTTTTTGACGTTCGGATCGGGATTGGAATGGAATGGATTGCTTGCGGGAACTGCATAAGGCGCGGCGGAATCCACGTCAATACGCAGGACCTTGCCAAGCAGGCTGTATAAATTCTGACCGTTATTATTTGGGTCGCCCGCGCTCCCGCCGTCGCCTGTTGACCAATATAGATATCCGTCCTGCCCAAACGCCAGGGAACCTCCATTGTGGTTGGAATAGGTGGGATGACCGATTGTAAGCAAAACAGTCCTGCCGCTCAGGGTCGCCTGATCGGGATCGCTTGCGGATACGAAGAATCTTTCCAGGATCAAGTTGGAACCGTTTGTGTCTCCGCTTCTATTGCGGGTGTAGACCACATAAAATTTTCCATTTGATTCGTATGAAGGGTGGAACGCAAGCGCGAGCAGGCCCTGTTCTCCGCCCGTTGATTTGACGCTGGATTGAATATTCAGGAAAGGCGTCGTCAACAACGCTCCGTCTTTGACGATGCGGATCTGCCCAGCCCGTTCGATGACAAATATTCGGCCTGATCCATCGTCCGCGTTTGTAATCAATATCGGATTGGTCAGACCGCCGGCTATTTCCTGAAAGATGAATTTTTGCGGATCAAGCGCATTTGAATTTTCTTTTGCAAAACCATGCGACTCCCCGGCTGGTTCGCTGCGCGCAGAAACCTGATTCGTCCTCAACGCCATAATAACAACAAGGCATAAAGATATAACAACGATGGTTGAGTGAAGAGGTTTTTGTGATAGTCTCATTAGCATAATCTCTCCAGTATCCGGTTATTTACAAGATGCTTTCTACAACCATTCCATTATATCGCCCCATCGTCATTATCGTTGCGTAATTTGAGGCGCGCATATTTCCCTACAAATAAGGGTCAGGCGTTTTGCCTGACCCATAATGGAAAAGACTTATTGCATTATCAAGTCTTGCCGATATATCGTTATGACGCGTAATCCTAAAGGACGCGTTCCTATGGAACATAATACTCGATGATCAACTGCGGACGATTCGCCTCAACCGCGTTGCCGCTGTAAATCTTGAGGAAGTCCGCGCCGAAGTCGTTGTTGTCGTCCTTGGCGAAGCGCAGGCGGAATTGGGTCACGCCGCCAAAATTGAGGTATGGGTAATCAAGCGGGTTGAACGATTTGGAATACCAGTTGTCAACCTTATTATTGTTGTTAAAGATCAATACTTTGGACTTGCTGGCGGAACCATTGAAGTCGCCAGGTTGCAGAATGGGATCGTCCCTGAACGAGCCTTCGCGGACATCTGCAAACAAATTGCCGTGTGTGGCGCCGAAGGGAAGCGTACCGGTTTTACCCGCATATTTGAATTTGAGCGTGACCGATGTAATGACAGCGCCTTCGGGTAGGGCAGGCGTGTCGAAGGATAGGATGGCGCGATATTGCCGGTTGGCGGCATTATCCCCCAGTCTGAGAGTCGTGGCGGTGTTGTTCTTCGTCCCGCCCACGCCGCTGGTTTCGGATGATTCGAGAATCCAACCGTCATTGTTGGCTTGGGATGGGAGGGTGAGCGAATAGCGGACAACCTTATATGTCTCGCCGCTCGTAAAATCGCCGTTGACTGGTCCGCTTCCACCAAGCGGATTATTGTCGCTGTCCATAATACTGTCATCGTCCACCACATCCAAACGAATCGTACCGTTGGCGGCGCCGGTGTCCACTGTCACTGTATGAGTCGAACCGGAACCTGAGACGTTGGTAATCATCGCGTCAATTACGCCGGTTGTTGTGAGGACAAAATCATCGGCATCCACCCCCGCGACCGATTCGGAGAAAGTCACCGTGAAATCCACGCTGGCCGCGTTTGTGGGATTTGGGTTTGCGCGCGCGCTATAACAGACCTTTGGAATTGATCCGCCGCCATACACCGACGCCTCGCAGGAGGTCTTCTTTATCCCGTTCGCCCCGTTGATGATCCGGTTGCCCCACCAGGTCTCCTGAGTCGGATCGAAGTTCGTCACCATGTCGAGTTCGCCGCCGCTGCCGCCGCTCCACATCCAGCCGAGATAGCCGATCCCGTTGGCTTGGGCGATGGACATGATCGCGTCTTCATCCGGATTTCCATCGGAATGGTTCCACCCGAACTCGCCGATCACCAGGGGCAACCCGGCGTTGACAAAGGTCGAGACGTAATTTTGAATCGCGCTGGCCGTCTCATACACTCCATACATGTGAATGCTGAAAACCAGGTTGCCGTTGGGGTCGCTCACAAGCACATCTGCGGCGTTATCGAGCATGATCGATTCCCAGTCCTGCCCCCAGTTTGGAGCGTCCACCATGAGCGTATGTTGGAAGCCCGCGCTTCTCATTTCGGCGATGGCGTTTTTCGTGTTATCAATCCAGCCCGAAGCGTTGTTGTTGCCATACGGCTCATTCCCAAGGTTGATGATCACGTACGCTTCCTGCCCGTCCAGGACGCTTTTGATTTCCTTCCAGTAATCCACTGCCTCGGAGAGAGAGACCGCGTCAACTTCCCCGTAGCCGGTCGTATCGTGGACTTCGAGCACGCAGATCAGTTTATTGGTTTTGCACAAGTCAATCACGTTGGCGACATCGCTGGCGCTGTTTTTCTCCCATCCATAGCCGGTACTCAAAACAACCCGAACCGCGTTGGCGCCTTTCGCTTTGATATTGGCAAATGAACTTGTCTCATCGAGATACCAGTTATGACCGTGATTGATTCCCCGCATCACGAAGTTGTTACCGTTCGCGTCGAGCAAATTTCTGCTGCTGATGTGGAATCCTTCGATGATTGTGTATTCTTCGCCGTCATTGATAAAACCTGTTTCAGATATCGTCGCGCTGGCATGAGCGGGGATCGCTCCAAAGACTCCCACAATCAATACCGCTATAAGAGCGATCCGCAAACTTTTGGTTTCATGGATTTTTGTGAACATAAACCTGCTCCCCGGGAAGATGATCTCCTCCCAGCGTCTCTCAAACGTTATCTTACAAGTTTATCCGCCGAGCCAATTTCGTTGAAAATTATAGCCCACCGCCCCACTAAAACACAAGATTACCAGTCACAGCTTTGTTACAGCGCCGACGCGTGAAATACAAACATGACTCAACCCGAACTTATGAAATCCACGGCAAATTCATCTCCCATACGGATACCAATACGACTTATCCTCCAGGTTGAAATCCCAATGCACGTGCTTGGTCTCGCGGAACTCATCGAGTCCTTCGATGCCCAGTTCGCGCGCGCCGCCTGAGTATTTCATCCCGCCGAACGGACCGGCGTAATTATCGGTCAGTGGATCGTTAATCCAGATCGTCCCTGCCTTGACATCCTCGAAAAACATCTTGATCTTCTTCGGGTCTTCTGACAATAACACCGCGCCCAAGCCATATTGGCAATCGTTCACCAATTCAATCGCTTCATCGAACGATGTATATTCCATCAACGGCACGGCGGGACCGAACGTCTCTTCGCGCATGATCAGCATGGAATGATCAACGCCTGAAACGACAGTCGGCTCGTAGAACCAGCCTTTGGAAATATGCTGAGGTCGCTGACCGCCCGTCAAAATCTGCGCGCCGCGCGAACGCGCGTCCTCCACATGCGACTCAATCTTCGCGCGATACGAAGCGCCGATCATCGGACCGATATCCGTCGAAGCGTCCAAACCCGATCCCAATTTCAACGAACGCACATGCTCCACAATTGCTTCGGTGGATTGTTTCGCTTTCGGCTTCGGAATATACACGCGCTCCGTACTCGTGCAAACCTGACCCGCGTTGATCAACGCCGCATACGCCACCGCTTTCGCCGCCAATTCTGGATCGGCGTCTTCGGCAATGACCGTCGCGTCCTTGCCGCCCAACTCCAGATGCAGTTTCTTCATCATCGGCGCGGCGTGCGACGCGATTCGTTGCCCCGTCGCGAGGCTTCCCGTAAACGCGATCACCGGAACGTCGGGATGTTTCACCAACGGCTCGCCGGTCTCCGCGCCGAATCCTGTTATCACATTGACAACGCCTGCGGGCAAACCATCAAAGCAATATTCAGCCATATACAACGCGGTCAATGGAGTCATCTCGGAAGGTTTGATGATCACGGTGTTCCCTGCCGCGAGCGCGGGCGCGACCTTCCACGCCATCAACAACAATGGATAATTCCACGGCACGATGCATGCCGCCACGCCATAGGGTTCCTTCAAAATAAAATTAAACTGCGAACGTTCGCCCGGCGGGATCACGCGCCCGCGGTCATGCCGCCCCAATTCGGCGTAATAATCGAACGTGTTCGCCACCCACTCCAACTCTTCCTCGTTTTCTGGAATCGGTTTGCCCTCTTCGAGAGTCAACAAATGCACGATCTCTTCCTTGTGACTTCTCACTTTGGACGCGACCTCATGCAGGAGACTCGTCCGCTCGTTCGCGCCCATCTTCCTCCACGACTTGAACGCCTCCTTACTCGACCTTACGGCTGACTCCACATCTTCGGCATTTCCCCTCGGGACAGAATCAATCGCCTCCTCCGTCGCGGGATTCGTAATCTCAATCTCGCCTTGCGCGTTGCCCATCGTAAACTCGCCGTTGATATACATCAATTTCATAAATCACCTCACAGTCTCCAATCCTTGTGTTGAGCTTGTCGAAACATCTAATCTCCAATCCTTCGACTATGCTCAGGACAAGTCTCCATTTCTCCAATCCTCCGCTTCTCCAATTACCAATTACTCCCTCCCCCTCGCCTCCTGCGATTCCTGAATCAACTCCACCGGCGTCGCCGCGCCGCACGCGGGACAGGCATAATTATTTTCAGTGGGAACATACGAACGCTTACAGTATGGACAATCCACCGAACGCGGCGCGACAGGAACCTCAACTTCTTTGACGACCTCACGCGTCACTTCGCGCGTATGCGTCCGCCCGCTTCCGCCAAGCAGGATCACATTCCCAAGATTCGGAAAATCCGATCCGCTTGAGGATGACGACGTACTGCGCGACCGTCCTTTCGACCCTCCGCCCGAAGACTTCTCCTTCGACGGAAGTTTCCCGCCTCCGCCCAACACCAGGATCAACACCGCCACGATCACCGCCGCCGCCACCGTCAAGAAGACGATGATCGCCGTCAGCCGGATCGCGCGCGGAACGTTATACAGTTCATATCCGTAACTGAACAGGAACACGCCGCCCACATAAAATGGGAACAAGAGCGCGATCATAATCAATCCCACACTTTGATCCAGCCGTTGCTCAAACCAAGTCAGATACGCGACAAGAATGATCGTTCCCAATGCGCCTAACGCGACCAACCCGCCGGGGATCAATATATGTAGAGGCTTGCCCGGCTTGGAATCATCGTGATCATATTCGACAACTTCATGCGTCTTCGCCGCGACCTGCCGGGCGCGGTATTGTGATTGGGGCATGGGAATTCCTTTCCATACGATTCTCGTAGTGCAAGATGCTTGCCCTGAGCGTGTCGAAGGGCCATCTTGCGCTACTACAGTATACGCAATTTACCGCATATCCGTCTCAGGCTCCTCGTGAGCGAATCAATCTCCAGTCTCCAATCCTCAAATTCTCGCGTTGACGGTTCGTCATTCGCTCGCCGTGTCGAAACGACCAATGACCATTTACCGATTACGCCCTCCCTCACTTATTCAACTCGCTCGCCGTATCATCCATCTGCCTCAAAACTCCCGGCGCTTGTCCATCTGTCAGATCAGGATGACGGATCGTATCGAACATGTCGGCAAAACCGTCGCCGAGCATTACGCGCACGGAACGCCACGACGCCAACTGCGGCGTGATTTCTCCATTGGAAAGTAATTTCACCGCCTCCGCCCATTGCGGATGAGTCGCTGCATAATCGGTAAGCAGGTTCATCGTCGAGGAACGCAGCGGGAAGAGACTCGCGCTTTGCGACCAGCGCGCCTGGTTCTCCGGCGATAGCGCCCAACGCATGAACAGCCACGAAGCGAGTCGCGTCGCGTCGTCCGATTGAAACGTTACGAACGACGAGCCGTATACGACAATCGCATCGCGTTCCGCGCCGGGGAAGGGCAACACCGTCCATTCATCCCTGTTGCCGGATGTCAAAAAGGCGCGCGCTTGGTCGGGCAGTTCTTCCAATCCCGCCGTCGCAAACAAAGCCTGACGCGCGGCGAAACGATCATAAACGGATAAATCGGTCGAAGCCACCCACGCGCAATTTTTTTGTTGCAGGATTTTCAGAAACTTGAAGGCGGCGATATTCTCCGGCGTAAGAAAACGATACCCCTCCTCCTCCTGCGCGCCGCCGCCGAAAGCGCGCATCCATGAAAGCGCGGTCATCGGATGCACGTCAATCAACCAGCCGCCGAGCGCGTCGTTGTTCTTATCGGCATCCCTGCCCAATGCCGCGTGCGCCGCGCAGGCTTGCGCGTCGAACTCGGAGGGAGTCGTCGGCGCCGCGTCAAGCCCAAGTTC
>Ga0247727_10004443_pt1 | contig 29712 bp, 14 predicted proteins | sample WisWelCaveWW1625_FD_202498 | JGI IMG/M metagenome (GOLD analysis project Ga0247727, IMG submission 202498) | Biofilm microbial communities from Wishing Well Cave, Virginia, United States - WW16-25 | ecosystem: Environmental > Aquatic > Deep subsurface > Groundwater > Cave microbial mat | place...
AAGCAATACTCGTTTCCATCCGGCACCGGGAAAACCGTGCGCGAGTTTCGCGTTGTGGTTGGGAAGAAAGATTTTGTCGAGACCAACGATCTGAATCTGGCCGGCGTGCCGCAGGCGTTTGCGTTGGGGCAGAATTATCCGAATCCGTTCAACCCGCAGACACGGATTGATTACGAATTACCAGTTACGAGTCAAGTCAAAATTTCTGTCTACAATTTGAGCGGCCAATTTGTTCGGACGTTGTTTGATGGTGCGCAGAGTGTCGGAAGATATACGGTTTCGTGGGATGGCACACACGCTAATCGGGATCGCGTCGCGAGCGGCGTGTATCTGGTGCGGATGGAGGCGGGTAAATTTTGGGCGGTGAAAAAGATGATTTTTGCAAAATAATTTTTACCGAACGAGAATCAAACCCGTCAGAAGGAGGCAAATGCGAAAATCTGCCGAATTGATGAGGGTGGTTTTATTGCTCTTGATCTTTGTTTTTACCGCGGAAAAAACCAGCGAAGCCGATTGTGTCGACGTCGTTATTATTCCCAAAGGCGCGAGCTGGAAATATAACGCGAGCGGCACGGATTTAGGCACGGCCTGGAAAGAGACCAGCTACAACGATGGCAGTTGGTCCTCCGGCCCGGCGACTTTGGGATTTGGCGAGAATTATATACGAACCCTCCTGTCCTCCGGTTTTATTACGTACTATTTTCGCATTTCTTTTAATCTGGCGGTCGATCCGGCTGCGATCACCCGGCTCAGGCTTCTCGCCAATTATGACGATGGTTTTGTCGCTTATCTGAATGGCCAGGAAGTCACGCGCAAATTCATGTCCGGCGGAGCGATTTACTATAACACGTTCGCTTCGGATCACGAAGGCGGAACGTACGAGTCCATTGATCTCTCGGCGCATATCAGCAAGTTGGTGACCGGTGCGAATGTGCTGGCAGTAGAAGTGCATCAAACTGCCGTGACCAGCAGCGATGTGGTAATGGATATGCAGCTCGGTTACAACACGATTCCGGTCAACACCGTTATTTTGATTTCAAAAAACTCAAGCTGGAAGTATGATGCCACCGGCACGGACTTGGGCACGGCGTGGCAAGCGACAAATTATGATGATAGCCGTTGGCCGAGTGGGAATGGCATTTTAGGCTTCGGCGAACCTTATATCAACACGACCTTGCCATCCGGCCATATCACCTACTACTTTCGCAAAGCCTTTATGTTGTCTGATCCGCCTTCGTTAATCGTGCAACTGACGCTCTTGGTCAATTACGACGATGGCTTTGTCGCTTATCTCAACGGGCAGGAGGTGACGCGGCAAGCGATGCCCACCGGAACGATTTCCTATAACACACTCGCTTCGAGCCACGAAGGCGGAACATACGAGTCCATTGATCTCTCGGCGCATATTAGCAAGTTGCTGACTGGCGCGAATGTGCTGGTTGTAGAAGTGCACCAAACCTCCACGACGAGCAGCGATGTGGTGATGGATATGGAGCTGAATAGCGTACTCACTCGTGCGACGCCGTGCGTGACACGAGGGCCTTATCTGCAAGTGGGCACGCCCTCGCAATTGGTCGTGCGTTGGCGGACGAATCTCGCGGCGAATAGCCGGGTGCAATATGGCACAGATCCGAGCCATCTTTCACTCGTCGTTGATAATCCGGCGGTGACCACCGAGCACGAAGTGAAGTTATCCAGCCTCACGCCAAGCATGAGGTATTATTATTCGGTGGGCACAACCGCTGGAAGTCTGGCCAGTGGTTCCGACTATTTTTTCGTTACTGCGCCGCCATCCGGCAGCATCAAGAAAACGCGCATTTGGGTTTTGGGCGACGCGGGCACGGCAAATGTCGATCAAGACGCCGTCCGTGAGGCGTACTACAATTTCACCGGCAGCATCCATACCGATCTGTGGATGATGCTGGGAGACAATGCCTACGACAATGGCACGGACAACGAGTATCAGGCCGCGGTTTTTGACATTTATCCGACAATGTTGCGCAAGTCCGTGCTCTGGCCGGCGTTTGGCAACCATGACGGCGGAAGCGCTTCCTCGCCAACGCAAACGGGCGTCTTTTATGATATTATTACTTTGCCGGCGCAAGGCGAAGCAGGCGGCGTCGCGAGCGGCACGGAGGCTTACTATTCGTTTGATTTCGCGAATGTGCATTTTATTTGCCTGAACTCGCACGACGTGCCGCGCACACCCACGGGCGCGATGCTCGTCTGGCTGCAGCAAGATCTCGCAGCGAATAACAAAAATTGGACGATGGCATTTTGGCATCATCCGCCGTACAGCAAAGGCTCGCACAATTCAGACGCCGAGACTCAGCTTGTTCAAATGCGCCAAAATGCGCTGCCGATTTTGGAAAATGGCGGCGTGGATTTGGTGCTCACCGGCCACAGCCATTCCTACGAGCGCACCTTTCTGTTGGATGGACATTACGGCGTTTCCGGCACGTTGACCAGCAATATGATTCTCGACAACGGCAGCGGGCGCGCCGATGGCGACGGCGCTTACACCAAACCAACATTGGGACCCACAAGCCATCAGGGCGCGGTTTATGTCGTGGCCGGAAGCTCGGGACAAATCAGCGGCGGGTCGCTCAATCATCCGGCGATGTATCTTTCGCTCAACGTTCTCGGCTCGGTTGTGCTTGATGTTGATAGCAATCGCGTGGACGCCACGTTTTTGGATCAATTGGGCACTCGGCGGGATTATTTCACGATCATCAAAGGCGGAGCACCGGCAGCGCCGGGCAACTTGACGGCAACTGCAAAGAGCGCCAGCCAAATTGATCTCGCCTGGACGGACAACTCGAACAATGAAAATGGCTTTAAGATCGAGCGTAAAATTGGCGCCACCGGCTCGTATGCTGAGATTGCAACGGTTGATCAAAATGTGACGAGCTATCCCGACGCCGGGCTGTCGTTTAACACACCATATTTCTATCGTGTGTGCGCTTATAACGCGAGCGGCAATTCGAGCTATTCCAACGAGGCCGGCTTGACGACATCGGTCCATGCCGGCAAGGCGCCTCCGGCGCAATATCAGCTAACGCAAAGTTATCCGAATCCGTTTCGGAGCGCAGCGACATCCTCCGCCCGGAGCCGGGGAAATCTGCAAACGCAGATTGAATATTCGCTTGCTGCGCCAGGTGAAGTGCGATTGGAAATCTTTGACGTGCATGGCCGGAAAATTCGCACGCTGTTTGATGGCGAGCAAAGCGCCGGTCGATACACGGTTTCGTGGGATGGCGTAAACGCCAATGGAGATCGTATGGCGAGCGGAGTGTATTTGGTGCGGATGGAGGCAGGCCCTTCGGCAGGCTCAGGAAGTCCTTCGACAAGCTCAGGACAAGGATTTGTGGCGGTGAGAAAAATGATCCTGGCAAGATAAAATCGAGAGAGCAATCACGACAGGCAAAGGAAAGTGGGCACACCTATGAGCAAAGTTATTGGCGAAAAAAAAACGATAGGATTCATTCTGCTGTTGTTGGTTTTAGGGTTATCCGCAAGCCGTGAAGCCGTTGCCCAAAACTTCTGGCAACAAACCAATGGCCCGAATGGTGGGTTTGTCCGGGCGTTCGCTATGAAGGCGAATGGCGATATTTTTGCAGGAACCATCGGTGGCGGCGTCTTGCGCTCAACCAATAATGGCGACGCGTGGACGCCCGTAAATAACGGCCTTACGGATCGTTACGTACAATCTCTTGCCATCAATAACAGCGGCCATATTTTCGCCGGGACAGAATTGAATGGCGTCTTCCGTTCTACAGATAATGGCAACTCCTGGGCGCTCATTAATATTGGGCTGCCCGATCGTACAGTTCGTGCTCTTGCCATTAATGCACAAGGACATATTTTTTCGGGAACATATAGTGAGGGAGTTTTTTGTTCAAAAGATAATGGTGATTCTTGGATGCCATGCGACACCACTACAATGAAAACTTTGATTCCCGAGGTCGAGGCTCTTGCTATCAATGCTGCTGGAAATATCTTTGCGGGGAGTTATGGCAGTGGTGTCTTTCGCTCAACGAATAACGGCAAATCGTGGACCCGGATCAATTCCGGGCTCACTGATACTGAGATTTTATCTATTTCAATTAATGCGAGTGGTCAAATTTTTGTAGGAACTGATGGCGGTGGAATCTTTCGCTCTACAAATAATGGCGACTTCTGGACCCCAGTCAATAACGGATTGACCAATATTAATGTTACATCTGTTGCTATTAGAAGCGGGAATATCTTTGCCGGCACTGGGGCTGGGGTATTTCGTTCTACTGATAACGGCAATTCTTGGGCAAAGCTTGCTTTTGGGGATTATGATGTTTTAGCTCTTATTATCAATAATAGTGGACACATCTTTGCAGGAACGGATGGCCTCGGTATTTTCCGCTCAACCAATAATGGTGACTCCTGGACTAGAGTTAATAACGGATTGACGAATACGCCTATTTTAGCGCTTGCCCTCAATAAAAGCGGAAATATTTTTGCAGGTAGTTTTGGTGATCCACTTTTTCGTTCAACCGATAATGGCACGGTCTGGACGTTGGTTGACAGTAACTTAACTGACCCTGAGGTGGGCTCCCTTGCGATCAATTCACAAGGAATTGTTTTTGCCGGAACGTTGGAAGGGAAAATTTTTCGTTCGCGAGACAATATCACTAGCGCGTGGGAAAAACTTAGCCTTAGAACAACTTCTGTCTTTGCTATCGTTATCAACGCAAGCGATGTGATTTTTGCCGGGGCTGGTGATGATATTTTTACAGGCGCTAAAGGCGACGGAATCTTTCGTTCAACCAATAACGGTAATTCCTGGATCAACATATTACCGAATGTCGATGCCCGATCGCTTGCCATCAATAAAAGCGGACATATCTTTGCGGGAATCGACAGCGGCGGCGTGTTCCGGTCAACCGATAATGGAAATTCCTGGACTTCGATTGGATTACCGAATCTCTCGGTCATGGCGCTTGCCATCAATGACAGCGGCATTTTCGCAGGAACGCTGGTGGAAGGGGTTTTTCGCTCAACAGATGGTGGAAATTCCTGGACGGCAATCAATAAGGGATTGGAAAAAACCGATATCCGCGCGCTTGCCATCAATAAGGGTGGGATTATTTTTGCGGGAGCAAGCAGCAAATACATTTATACCGGAACTTTTGGTGGCGGCGTCTTCCGTTCGAAAGATAATGGTAAAAATTGGACCCCAGTCAATTCCGGGTTGACGAATACTTCCGTTCTGTCTCTCGCCCTAAACGACAGCGGCTATATTTTTGCGGGAACTTTTGGCGGCGGGGTGTTTCGAAGCATAAAATCGACAACGGGGACGGCGCCGACTGCGATAACAACTTCAGCTACGAATGTCAACTCAACTTCTGCCACAATCAATGGTGTAGTGAATCCCAATGGTCTGAGCACAACGGTTAAATTCGAGTATGGCACGACGACAAGCTATGGTAATATGATAACAGCAACGCCGAGTCCTTTTAGCGGTACCAGTGCGGTGCCGGTGAGTGCAACGCTCATGAATCTTACTTCAAATACGACATACCACTATCGTGTTGTTGCTACTAACGGTGCGGGGACAACAACCGGTTCTAACCGAACCTTTACTACTTTCATCTTTACTGAAATTGGCGCTTCTGCCGGTGTAGCTGACCCTGGAGATGGACGAGGTGTGGCCTTTGGCGATATAGATAATGATGGAGATCAGGACATTTGTATATCAATTGAAGAAACTCCCATTCTCGTTTATAGGAATGACGGCTTAGGAAAGTTTGATAAGATTGGGCTTTTTAGCGGAAGCAATCCCGGGCAGGGTATCGCTTTTGCAGATATAGATAATGACGGAGATCTTGATTTGTATGTAGCGAGATATGATAGTCATAACAGGTTATATCGTAACAATGGTGATGGGACATTTACAAATATTGCGGCAGCAGCCAGGGTCGACACTCTGGTTAACTCACGAGGGGTAGCTTTTGGTGACGTTGACAACGATGGTTATTTAGATTTGTATGTGGTCAATCAAAATGGGGCAAATATATTGTATCACAATAATCGTGATGGTACCTTCGACAACATAGCGCCAAAAGCTGGTTTGAATGTTTCCCGTGACAACCCAAACTTTTATGATCAGGGTGCATCCTTCGCAGATATTGATAATGATGGTGATTTGGATTTGTACGTGGCCGGAGCGGGTGAACGAGACCTTTTATTTCGAAACAATGGCAACTTAACTTTTAAGGAAATTGGAAACATTGCAAATGTTGATATTGACAGCGAACCTAGTCAAGGTGTGGCTTTTGGTGACATTGATAACGATAGTGATCTGGATTTGTGTGTGACAAATGGGCCTGATTACCCCAATCGTCTATATCAAAATGATGGCACGGGGATTTTCACTGAGAAAGTTGTTGCAGAAGCTGATACTAGTTTTGGATCTGGTGTGGCCTTTGCAGATGTTGATAATGACGGCGATCTAGACTTTTTTATTGCGAATGAAGCAAGAAAGCAAGACCGACTTTTTCTCAATAATGGAAAAGGAGTTTTTATTAAAGTTGATACAACAGCAGGTATTGCTGATGCCGATGATGGTCGAGGTGTTGCTTTCGGCGATATTGACAACGATGGTGACCTTGATTTATATGTGGTAAATGATGGTGTCAACCGGCTTTATAAGAATGAAATAAAAAATTTGAACAAATACTTGATCATCAAGACAGCGGGCACCACCAGCAACCGTGATGGTATTGGCGCAAGAGTTCGTATTGTAACTGGCAGTTTGTCTCAAATCAGAGAGGTAAATGGCGGCTCGGGTTATCTTTCGCAAAACAGCTTGCCGGTCCAATTTGGTTTGGGCCAAGCGACAAAGGTTGATTCTATCATCATTCGATGGCCGAGTGGAACGAAGCAGATTTTGACTAATGTGGCAACCAATCAATTTCTACCCGTCACTGAACCAGCCAATCGACCGCCGGTCGTAATCAACGCCATTTTCAATCAAACCCTCACCGTCGGCGGAGCGCCTTTCATCCGCAATTTGAATGCGCCGCCTGTTGTATTCAGCGATCCAGACGGTGATGTGCTGACTTATTCGGCGAATTCGAGTGACACGACGAAAGCCAAAGCAACTATTTCGGGAAGCACACTTACAGTTGCTCCGGTTGCTGTGGGAAGTGCGACAATAACCATTACGGCCAATGATGGCAACGGCGGAACGGCAGCGACCATGTTTACTGCAACCATCAATGGCTCTGCGCCTGTAGCGACAACCGGCGCCGCAACCAATGTCAGTGCGACTTCGGCAACGCTCAACGGGACGGTGAATCCGAATGGTCTCAGCACCGCGGTTAAATTCCAATATGGCACAACAACGAGTTATGGCAACGAGATTGCCGCCACGCCCAGTTCTGTCAGCGGCACCAATGCAGTTTCGATCAATGCTCAATTGACGGGGCTATCTTCGAATACAACATATCATTATCGTGTGGTTGCCGCCAACAGTGCGGATACAACCAACGGCGCGGATCAATTATTTACGACGTCCAATCGTCCTCCGGTCGTCGCCAATGCCATATCCAATCAAAACCTGACTATTGGCGGCGCTGCGTATGTTCGCAATTTGAATGCTCTTCCAATCGTCTTTAATGATCCTGATGGCGACGCGCTGACTTACACGGCCAATTCCAGTGCAACGAATATCGCGACGGCCAATGTATCAGGCAGCACGCTCACTGTCACTCCCATTGCGGCCGGAAGCGCAACGATAATTGTGACAGCCAACGATGGGAAAGGCGGCATGGTGTCAACCATGTTTGGCGTCACGGTCACCAACCCACCGAGCGATGTATCAGGGCCGCAAATCATTCACACGCCTATTCCTTTAACGACCTTCGGCCAAAGCCTGGCGATTGCGGCGATGATAACGGATAATACTGGCGTCCAATCCGCCGTGCTTTTTTTTCGCGCCGGCGGCTCATCCGGTTATGACTCGACGGCGATGGCCAAAACCAGCGGTGATAATTATCAAGCAGCCATTCCCAGCAGTTTCATCACGGCCAGCGGAATTGAATACTCCATTTCGGCTCGCGATGGCGCTGGAAATCATGCGACGATTCCGGCAACCAACCCCCGAGGCCGCCCGCTCGTTGTTCAAGTCCTGCTCAATAATCTGACGTTTACCAAACCAACGCCAGCGAAAGCCTACCGGATGATTTCCATTCCATTTGACCTGGATGACAAGTCGCCGCTCAATGTGTTCGGTGATGACTTGGGCGGCGTTTATAACGACAAGCAGTGGCGATTGTTGCGTTACGCGAATGGCGTCAATGTAGAGTTCGGCACCGCGGGTTTTGCCAATTTCACCCCGGGCCTTGGATTTTGGCTGATCACACTTGAATCGAAATTGCTCGACGCCGGCGCCGGCAGAAGCGTGACCACGGCGCAGAATTATATTATCACTTTACCGGCAGGCTGGAGCCAGATCGGGAATCCCTTTGCTTTCACTGTAAACTGGAGTGAAGTGATCAAAGGCGCGAATGTGGAAAGTCGTTTAGTCGGCTATCAGGGTTCCAGCAATGAACAGACCGGCTATGATTACACCCGCACGCAGTTGTTGCCTTTTGAAGGGTATTTTGTCAATAACCGCGGCAGCACACCAACCACGATTGAAATTCCACCCAAAGCCGCGAACGGTGCAGCAGCCAAACCCGCTGCAGACTGGAAGTCTGCGCTACAGCACAGCGAATGGGCGCTGCAAATCACCGCCGCGTGTGACCGCTACCTCGACAAAGACAATTATATCGGCAATCTCAATGATGCCAGCGACGAATGGGACGCCAACGACTTCTCCGAAGCGCCGTTTTTTGATCAGCACGTGGCGCTGTATTTTCCGCATCCGGAGTGGAAGAAATATCCCGATTTGTACACCGGCGATTTTCGCGAGACTAAAGCTGAAGGCGATTATTGGGATTTTGTGGTGAAGTCCGAAGTCGCGAAGTCTGAGGTTGCGAGGTCGGAAGTGGTGTTGAAATTGGCGGAGGTGCAGAATTTGCCGGCGGAGTGGGAGGTTATTTTGTTGGATAAAGCGAGTCGGGTGGCGATTAATTTCAGCGAGAAGAAGCAATACTCGTTTCCGTCCGGCAACGGGAAAACCATGCGCGAGTTTCGCGTTGTGGTTGGGAAGAAAGATTTTGTTGAGACGAATGATTTGAACTTGTCCGGCGTGCCGCAGGCATTTGCGTTGGGGCAGAATTATCCGAATCCATTTTCCGCGAACGGAACCTTCGGCAGCCCTTCAACGCGAATTGATTACGAGTTGCCGGCAACGAGTCGGGTGAAAGTTTCCGTTTACAATTTGAGCGGCCAGCTCGTTCGGACGTTGTTTGATGGCGAGCAAAACGCGGGACGTTACGTAGCCTCGTGGGATGGCGCCAATGCCAACGGCGAGCGTGTCGCGAGTGGCGTGTATTTGGTGCGGATGGAGGCTCGCCCTGCGACAGGCTCAGGGCAAGCTTCGACAGGCTTCCCGAAAAATCCGGGACAGGCAGGACGAGGGTTTGTGCAGGTGAGAAAAATAATTCTCGCGAGGTGACATGGCGCGGAAGTTTTGGCTATAAACCCGGCCGAAAAGCGCTTGTGGAAACCTCATGGCGTTAACTTTTAAAATGAATGAAGGAGCAACGAAGTGGCAGTTCTGCAAATCGGCCAGGTGATTGAAGAATTCAAAATTTTAGGCCGGCTCGGCGAAGGCGGCATGGGCGTCGTTTACCAAGCACTCGATACTGCGCTGGATCGCGTCGTGGCGGTGAAAACGATCGGCGCCGATCTGGCGCATGACGAATTTTTTTGGGAACGCTTTCGCCGCGAAGCCAAAGCCCTGGCGAAATTGGATGACCCGAATATCGTCGCGATTTTCGCGCTGCGCGAAACGGCAGCCGGTTTGCTGATGGTGATGGAATTTGTTGATGGCGTCACGCTTTCACGTAAGATCAAGGAAAGCGGCCCCCTTCCGGTGGCGGCGGTCTTGCCCATGGTTAAACAAATGCTGGCGGCGCTCAATCATGCGCATCAGCTCGGCATCATCCATCGCGATATCAAGCCGGGCAACGTCATGCTCACCGCGAAAGGCGAGGTGAAAGTGACGGATTTCGGCCTGGCCAAATTCCAACGCGCGGCCGAGGCGACGATGACGATGGCGCCGATCGGCACGTTGTTATACATGTCGCCCGAGCAGGCGGAAAACTCTAAACAGGCCGATGCGCGCAGCGATCTGTATTCGCTCGGCATGACGCTTTATGAAATGCTGGCGGGACGCACGCCCTTCGGCGCTAAGTCGAGCCAGCTCGAAATTCTGCAAGCGATTTTCGCCGGCGGCCTGCCCTCGCCGGAAAAATTTAATGCCGCGCTGCCGCGCGAGCTTTGCCGGATCGTCATGAAAGCGCTCGCCACTAATCCGGCGAAGCGTTTTCAAAACGCCGCGGAAATGCTGGCGGCGATCGCGAAGTTTGAAGCCATGCCGCCGCCGCGCAGGAAATTCTTTTCCGGAAAGGCCGCTTTATTCGCCACGCTTTTGGTTGCTGCATTGCTGGCGATTCTGTCTTGGCTTTTGCGCGAAGATCGCAGTTCGTGGTTTAACCAGCAAGAGCCGGAAAAAAAGAGCGGCGCGCCCGAAGATACTTCAACCGCAAAAGTGCCGCCGCCTGTTTCGCCCGTGCGGGCGCATTCGGCCCTGATCCAGGAGTTGGCGATGATCAAGGACGCTAAAACCTTTCAGGAAAAACTTGGCGCGTGCGAAGAAACCATGCAGCTCAGCGCCGGCCGTGCCGAAGACTTTGCGCCGCTCGACGGCTGCTACGTGGCGGTGCTGGACGAAACCGCGGTGCGCGGCTTTTTTCAATTCAAAAATAACGCCTATTATGCCGTATCGTCGAATGAAAAATTCGAAACGCTGCCGGCACAATTTTTCGGAAAAAGCCTCATCTGGGTGAAGGATTTTAGTACGCCATAAATTGAAACGAAAGCTATGGTCCGGTTGCTCGCCGCGACCGGGCAATTGAATTAAACCCAGAATAAAATTTTTTTTAAATATTGAAACAAGATTCCTCCGGAGATGACATTCCTCTCCACTTATAACTGAGATATTACTCTCGGCGATGTTACTCTCGGCGAGCACTTTGACTTGCTTTTCTCGCTTGTGGGCGCTATTTTAGTTGAAGTGTTACTCAGCTTATGATCAAACCTTTATCAATTACCTCGCACCGTTTAAATCCTTCTATGCTCAAAATTGATTACACGCTCACCCCCGCAAAGCTTCTTCATCAACTGCAACATCTCTTCGAGCTTTCCGCCAAGAAGATTCGCCGCCTGCACAAAACCTGGCATTCCCATTCAGGTGCGCCGGCGTTTACGGTGAAAGGCAAATACACGACGCGCGGGTGGACGGAGTGGACGCAGGGCTTTCTGTTTGGTTCGGCGATTTTGCAATTTGATGCGACGGACGAGAAAGAATTTCTCGCGATGGGCCGTGACGCCACGGTCGCGACGATGGCAACGCATGTGAGCCACATCGGCGTGCACGATCACGGGTTCAACAACGTCAGCACGTACGGCAATCTTTGGCGGCTCATGCGCGAAGGCCGCCTTCCGGAAAATGCGTGGGAACAAAATTTTTACGAGCTGGCGCTGAAAATTTCTGGCGCGGTGCAGGCGGCGCGGTGGAGTTATCTCGGCGACGGCGGCGGGTACATTTATTCATTCAATGGGCCGCACTCGCTGTTTGTGGATACGATTCGCACGCTGCGCGCGTTGGCGCTCGCGCATCAACTCGGACACGTGTTGATGGGGGAGGGGGATCAGCAGGTTTCGCTCTTGCAGCGGCTGGTCGAACATGCACGCGCGACGGCGCAATACAACATTTATTACGGCGAAGGCCGCGTCGAGCGCCGTCGAGACGTTTATGATGTGCGTGGCCGGGTCGCGCATGAATCGATTTTCAATATGCGCGACGGCAGTTATCGCTGCCCCAGTTCGCAACAAGGCTATTCGCCGTTCAGCACGTGGACGCGCGGGCTGGCGTGGGCGATGTGCGGCTTTGCCGAGCAACTCGAATTTTGCGATCAACTCCGGGAGAAAGATTTGGGCGGCAAGAAGCCGTTTATGAAATTGCTGCTGAATGCCGCGCAAGCCGTATGTGATTTTTATCTCGCCAACACACCGGTGGACGGCATTCCGTATTGGGACACCGGCGCGCCGAATCTGCATAAGCTCGGCGATTATTTGAATCAACCCGCGAATCCGTTCAATCCATTTGAGCCGGTGGACAGTTCCGCCGCCGCGATTGCCAGCCAGGGCTTGCTCCGCCTCGGGCGATTTTTGCAAAATAAAAAAGAAACGACGTCGGGTAAACGTTACTATCAAGCCGGATTGACGGTAGCGAAAACTTTGTTGGCTTCGCCCTATTTGAGCGAGAAAGAAAATCATCAAGGCTTGCTGCTGCATTCGGTTTATCATCGCCCGCGCGGTTGGGATTATGCGCCGAAATCTGCGGCCGTGCCCTGCGGCGAGTCCTCGATGTGGGGCGATTATCACCTGCGTGAGTTGGCGCTGCTGCTTTGGCGGCAGGCGAAGGGCTTGCCGTATCTCACGTTTTTTAAATAGGCTTATTTTCCCCTCGTCAATTGATCATGTTTTGACCACTGCGTTCTTATTCGCCCCTTGTGGAATTTGTTAGGTAATAATGGGTGACGTTTCCCCGCGATCAATCGCAGCGCTATTATCGTTTTTCTCTACGAGACAGAATTTTCCGAATATTTTTCACTACACCTAAGCCGGATAAGCCGTAACCAAACAGGCAGAATATTTTTTTGGCAGAATGATTACACAATTATTCTGCCGAAGAATTATTCTGCCTTTTAAAATCTTTGTTTTTTCTGCAAAGATCGAACTTGTAAAAGATCAATGGCGTGAAATTACGGGTTTTCTTTGTCGAGGCGACGCCGGCCTTTGGATTTGGAACGTCGCGGCGGCCGGTCACCGAATTTTTCCATCACATAGCGGGCGGGCGCCAGCAAGAAGTGCAGCGCTTCTTCAAACCCTTCGGAAATGTCGATGCTCCGTATGAGGGGAATCATCCGGAAAACCTGCGCGACGGATTTCGATTCCGGCTCGCGCACCTGCCGCAGCGTCCAAAACGTGAGCAGGCGCAGCAACGTGGCGAGCAGAAAAAGAAAATGAAACTGCGTCCACTGAAAATTCCCCCAGGCCAAATTCCATTTGGAAAAGGCCAGCGCCAGGCCGCCACCGAGCAGCGGTGCGATCGTCGCCACTACGCCAACGACGGTGCCATCCACGGCGATGTAATTGGCCCGGCGTTCCGGCGGGGCGAGTTTATAAATCAGGTTGGGAATCGCGAGCGTGTTGCCGGCATCAAAAACACCAAACAAATGCAACAGAATGTAAAGCCCGAACGTCTCCGGCGTGGTGAAAATCCAGAAGAACGCAAAAACGGTTTTGCCGATCATGCAGAGATACAGCGTCGGTTTATTGCCGAATTTATCGAGGAATTTTCCCCACGGCTTGAGCGCGAGCAAATTCGTGAACGTCGCCAGCATCGTCATCGACGACACGAAGGTGAAGCTCAATCCGGCCTGCTTGAGCATGTAAACGCCGTAGAACGCGCCCACGATGCCCATCGAAAAATCATAACTGATTCTGAAATAAAACAGCCGGCGGAAATTCGGATCGTAAAACGGCGTGCGCACGGATTGCCAGAAACTGGAGGGCGTGGCCGGTTTGGCAAAAACCGGATCGTGCATTTTATTCATCATGGCGGCAGACCACACGCCGCAGATGATGCCGCCCGAAATCAACACCGCGAAACCGTAGGGCGCGGGGCCCCATTGTTGCGCATTCCACAGATCGATAAATTTTCCGGCGGCCACGCCGACGATGACGCCGACCACGCCTCCGGCGAGGCTGCGTTGCGCTAAAAATCGGCCGCGCATTTTTTCCGGCTCCAAATCCACCAGCCAGGAAATCCACGGCACTAAACTGAAAACGCCCAACCCGGAGGCCACGGCAATGAGCAGCAGGAAGAGCCACAGACGGTACGCCGCAAATGCTTCGAAGTTGATGAACACCAGGCCGCAAATCGGTATCCATAGCAAGCGCGCCGCCGCCGCAAACTTGACGGCCATGGCTTTGCGCTGGCCGTTCTCTTCGAGGCTGCGATAGGCACGCACTTGCAGTAAATTCGCGCCAACTTGTATCGCCGCGATCAAGCCGATGATAAATGAATTGGCGCCGAGCGCCAGCGCAAAACCGGTGAGCACCACGCCGCCGGTTAAAGAGCCGGTGATCCCCGTGAACGCGCTTTCCCACATCGCGTATTGCATGCTGCGGCGTGTTGGCTCGGGAATAGTGGGATCGGAAACATTAAAATGGAATGGCGAGATTTTTTTGAGCATTGATATTTTCAGGTAATGACCACTTTAAAATTAGTCGTGTATGAGCAGGTTCGCAAGCGTTTTCTGCCTTCAGCGGCGAGAAATTTCTTGACAATCATCGTTGCAGCTTTTATCTTTTTGGCACCGGCAGTAAACGACCGCGAGAAAAAAAAGGATGAATTTAAATGAAAAAGCTGATGCTGTGCTTATTCACGTTCGCCTTTCTCATACCACCCCAATTATTTTCTCAACCTTCGAAACACTTTTCACAAAAATTGTACAAAGAAAAGCCAAAAGTCGAATTTAAGTCAGGCGATAAAGTGTTAAGTGTCTTTACCGGTGTGTTTCTTGGAGCATTGGCAGGAGGAATTATCGGAGGTCTGATTGGAGATTCGCAAACCTATAATGGTGAATACACAGATATTGCCAGAGGCGTCCTGATTGGCGCGAGCATCTTGCCATTTCTAACTTATGAGCATTGGGCGAAAAACAAGGGAGTTCGCTATCCTTTGAATACTTGGTATGCCGTCTTTGGCAGCAATACGACTTTTTCAAACTACGAAGCCGCGAACCGTCGGCTGGGATATTCGCTGGGCATTGGCAGAAACTACCACCTGAGTAACAGCGTTTACTTGCAAGGTGAAGCGATTTTCAATGAACGGAGATTTTTCCTGCCATTGCAGAGAATACGCTATAACACCGGCGCAACCAATCAATTGTGGCGCAGTGATGTTGATTTTGCGGTGGCGTATGTCGATGTCGCTGTAATGACAAAGGTCAGAGTCTTGACTTTCGATAAAGCCGGGATCAGTCTTTCGCTGGGTCCAGCTATGTCTGTGCAAGTCTTCGAAAAAACGGATTACAACATCCGGCAGAGGGAAAATGTTGTAAGCGGCTCCCCTGTAGAGTATGATTTTGGCTATATAGACGATGAGCCTGGTCCGACCTCTCCTTTCGCCGGCCTGGTGACGGCAATTGAGCTTGAAGCCGGTAAGCTCCTGCTTAAAGCGAGCTTGAACCGGGCGTTGCATACCTCCAACCAGATATTTCCATTGGTGAATGAAACCAAATTGCACACACTGACATTTTCGTTTGGATACAGGTTTTCAAAGCAATGATAAGCGTTTCACGCAACAATAATGTGCAACTGCCTGAACATTGACCAGTCTATATCGTTCTGCGCGGTGTGGGCTTTTATTTGTGGGTTCTGATTTTCTCTCTCGCATTTTCCTTATAATTCGTTTCCACCAAATCCTTATAAATCTCCGGCCGCCGCGAAGCCAGCACCGCGAGCGTGCGATCATATTTCTCATTGAAAAAGAATTGTGTCACGCGCTTTTGCGTGAGATCGAGATCATGCGTTAAAACGCCGATGCTGCGGCCGATATCCGCGACGATCAAACCGTCGCGGCCCACAATGCTGCTGCGGCCGATCATCATGCCGGGCATCCATTGGCCATCGGGATAACCGTAGCAGGCCGAGACGACGTACAAGCCCGTATCGACCGCGCGGGCGCGGTAGCGAATTTCCCAATCGACTTCACCCCAACTGCCTTGCACATGCGGGAAGAGCAAAATCTCCGCGCCGCGCAGCATCAAAATTTGCGCGACTTCGGGATACTCGATATCCATGCAGGTCATGATGCCGACTTTGCCGAAATCAAATTCATAAACCGCCAAATCATCGCCAGCTTTGATGCCGATACTTTGTTCCGAGATGGTGGGATGGGTTTTCTGATAACAGCCGATAATTTTTCCGGCGCGATTGAATAACACCACCCAACTGGAAAGCACTCCCTGATAAGTTCCAAACATCGGCATCGCGACATTCATTTGGTATTTTTTCGCATAACGCACCACCATCCGGGTAAACTCGCCAGGGATCGGATCGGCAACATATTCACGTTTGTCGCTCGACGCCATGTGATGATGCAAATTAGCGTATTCGCCGAAAAGCACGAGATCGGATTGGCGCGCTCCGGCGGTTTTTAACTGCGCTTGAATGTGGTGTTGGTTATTGGTTTGTTTCTCTTTGAAGGAACGGCCGGCAATTATCGTTGGTAATTGCGCGGCGCTGAGGCGAACAGGACGAGACAGCTTTCTGTAATGCAAGTGGCTCATATTAAACAAATAATTAGTGAGGTTTTTTTGCCTTCCAGATAAAGTGAGGCAAATCCACTAAGTTTAAAAGTATGACTCTTTATTTTTTAATGCAAGGCCGGAGTTTAAATATTTTTAAAAAAAGTGAGAGTTTTGGGACTTTTGTAGTGTCTTTAATAATGGAGCATTCTTGGAATCTGTACATCAAACGCCTACGTGAGTTCGAGTTGAATAAGAATAAATCTTAGCTTCGTTTCAATAGAATTAGCCTGCCGACCGGCAGGGAAAGGATTAGTATTATGGAACTTATTTATTTTCTTTTCGCGGGCCTTGGTGCGTTTGCCATTCTGCACTTTGCCTGGATTCCAGCGGTAGAACGTCGCTTGCAATTTGACCGCTCTGCCTCGGCGATTGGGCACTCGGCGTTGCTGGCGGTCTTGGGAGTTTTGCGCAGCATTTTGCTCATTGCCACCCTGACCTCGGTGGTGATCGTTGTTGTTATGTTTTTTCTCGGGCTACTCGGAGGGGCGAGCCCAAAGGCCGTCTTAAGCTCGATCGAGACGATCAAAGAATGGCGCGACATGCTCACCGGCTTCGGACCCATTTGGGGCGTGATCGCGATCATCATGCTCGTCCTGGCTTTGGCGATTTATGCGCGCCGAAGCGCGAAACTGCGATTGCAGGGCGCGTTCAAAAGAATTTTTGATGGTGAATATCAACGGCTCGAAAAGCTTTATGAGCAAAATCAATTAGAGCCATTGCCTCTAACCAAAGAAATTCAAGAAATTCAAGCCCAATTGGCTGAAAGACTCCAACTTCTTGAAGAACTCGATCGGATTCCTTTGCCGGAAGGGGCTAATGCTGACCAGATTCGTCAAGAGTTGACGAAACAAACTTCCTTCTTGCAAGGATTGCTCAAGGCTCAAGAAATTCAGCGTCGTATGAATGTGAAATTGACTGATGAGGATGTTGAGTTGCCCAAAGCCGCTACGAAATTGGAAAAACTCCAAACCTTTTTCATGAGCCGAGGATTGGTGACGAACTTGAGCCGTGTTTCACGTTTGGTATATGTCTCGAGTTTGGTTTTATTGGTTCCCTCTTTGATGGGCGTTTATTCCGGCAAAGTCGGCCCCGCATTGGACAAACGAGTGGTCGAGCTTCACAATCTCAGAATTACGCTGGAAAGCGAGCAAGTCGAGCAGCAATTACAAAACGCCAAGAACCAATTAGGCGAGCCGAAGAACGAGCTTAGCGACGACGATAAAAGTGTTATTGAAGAAGCGGCCCAGACATTCGAAGCAGCGATCGCCGAATCGCATTTGTCATCAATTAGCTCCACCATTAGTTCAACGGCAAGGTTTTCGATGCGGTCTACTTTGGTGCGTGATCGAATTCTCAGCCGTAATGTCAGGCGGGCGGGTTCAGTTTTAGAAAAAGTGCCTTCCGGATCTCAAGCCGCAAACTTACGCCCGCTTGAGCAAGAGGTCGTTCGAGTCTCGGAAATCGCGTTCGAGGCGGATAAACCGCCAACGCAGTTGTATAAAAACCTGCGTGCCGACCTCGAGGATGCGGCGCGGCGCTCGCCTCGATTTGTCGATCACTTGAAAGCTGAGTTAAAAAGTTTTCAAAGGGTTGCGAGCCGTGGTGATCTGACGCATGCTTTAGCCAAACATGTGGCTGGGGTGATGATTGACGGGACCGGCCAGGGCGAACTTGGGCGAATTATTCAAGGCGCCAGTCAAACGAGAAATCCGTCTGCGATTCAATCTTTGCACGAGACACAATCGCGAAGATTTGTCCTGGAACTCGTTCATGGCAAGAGCGTTGGGCAAGCCCTCAACACCGTTACGACTTCGGTTGAAATGGCCGAAGTTCAACCTATCATGCGGACCGTGATGAATGAAGTGCCGATCAATCAAATCAACAATACATTCCGAGAGTATCCGCCTTCGGTTTCGGCGGCAAGCGAACCGCACGTCAACCTCAACAAGGCTGCTGCTGAAATTGAAAAACTGCGCAATCTTGCTCCCAATCCGCAAAGCGTGCGAACGATGCAATATACGGAAGCACTGACGAACTTCGATGACTGGTTCCCTTCTCAGTTTGGCGCGGATAGCAGAACGCCGAGCAGCGACTTAAGGAATCGCTGGGCTTCGGGAGGTGGTTCCAGTACTTCCCCCGGTTCCAGCCCAGGTTTCGGCTCACCTTCAGGTTCCAGTGGCGGTTCCAGTGCTCGTTCTGGCACAAGCCACAGTTCACGCTCCGGGTCGCTTTCGACGTCTAATTTGGCCGCATCAAGAAGCAGCTTTACCCGTTCACGGAGTTTTTTCAGATTGCGAGGGTTCTCACGAGTTGGCGGCGTGCTCATCGGGATTGATTCGGTCAAGACGACGACGCCAACGCTCAACTTTAATGACCTGAAATGGGAACTGCAAGACGGAAAAATTAAGTTGATTCTGATCAACTCGGATGGGCAAACCTTTCGTTCAATTCCGCATCGTCTGGCGACGGCATATTATGCTTTGAATTATGCTGCCGATGGACGGCCTTTGGCAGTTACCATGATCAAAGCGCCGCCGATGATAGAGTTGAAAATTCTTCTTCATCCCGTGCTCATCGATAACCCGATGGGATATCGCATCATTGAATTAGACCGTTTTGTTGATAAATATACCGGTGAAGACCCCGGTCGCGACTCTGCTACAAATGCGGTTTATGCGCAAAACGCCCTTTACCAATTAGCGTGGGCCAATCGAGCTTTTGCCGCGCTGAAGCCGATGATGGCGTCGCAATATGATACGCCGCAAGAAATTCTTGATTTGGCGCGCTATCTCAAGTCAATCATCAATTCTTCCGAAATCAGATTACAAGCGCAGGCCGCATTGCGACAACCGAAAGCGTTAAAGGATCCCATTCGTTCGCCGCTTACGGCCAAAAGTGAATTTTACGACGAGCCTCTTGTCGATCTCATTATTGCTTGTGCCGAGCAAACCACCGATTTGGATGAATTTGAAATGAAGATCAAACAAGCGGCGGAAAATGTGTTTGACGGGGGCGAAACACAGCTCAAACGATGGCTGACCGACCCGCCAACGTTTGATATTTGGAGCGGAGTGCGTGAAAAAGAATTTGACCTGCACCCGAAGAATTTTATGATGCTGGAGGGCGCGGAATCGTCACTGCCGTTTGATTTTATGCTGCAAGTGGCATTCACCTCATCGCCCCAATTTTTGCCGTATGGGCGGGACGAGACGGATGACGAATCTTATAGCGACACGAAACCATGGGAATTTCCGGCGGTGAAAAAACAAATCCATCAAAAAGTTCTCACCCGAGCTCAAAATGATTATCGCGACCGGGTCATTCTTGCCGATGCTGCTGAATTTACCTATCTGCAGCGTTTTTTCCGTCTCGCTTTTCAAGGGCACTTCGGAGCAAATTTTCCGGTTGAAAAACTTGCCGAGTTGAGCGAGGTACTGGAAATAAATACCCCTCAGCAAAAGATGCGCACCTTACGGTGGAATGCCCGTCCCGGTATTGAGAACATGTTGCGTGTCGGCATGTCTGATGAAAATCGCGAACAAGTAACCCAAATCTTGAAAATCCGTCGCGAGTTAGGTATTTGGAAAGACGAAGAGCAGTCTTTGCGAGAGCACAACGCGCCGTTGCCCAGTCTGAATTAGTTTGACTAGATCAACTTGACATTTTTGTTTGCGAGTTTCTCCCTTCCGACGAAATTCTAAATGACATTGACCGGTCACTCCGAGTGACCGGTCAATCATTACCCTGATTAAAGTTGCAACTGAATCAATTTCAAATGTTCTTCAATTTTGGGGAGCAGTTTCTTCAATTTGTTATCCACCGCAAGCTGATATGCCTCCTCAATAAATTGTGACGCATAACTCGGTTGCTTTAATTTGTAGGCAAACAACGCGGCTTTTTGCACGAGGGTCTTGGCTAGTTTCGTCGGACTTGCAAGCTTTCGACAAATTTTTTCTTTTTCATCTAACAACTCGATAGCTTGATCATAGTCGCCGAGGTCTTGTTGAACCTCGGCTTGATAACCGAGCAAGGTCTGCAGACCGGCTAATTCCCCGATTTGCTTGCACATTTTTTCTGCGTCTTTGTAGAGTTCAAGTGCTTTCTTGTGCTTGTTTTGTCGATGATAAACCAACCCTTGGTGTCCAAGGCCCTTTTGTAAACCGGATGTGTCTCCAAGCTGGCGTGACAATTTCTCTTGCTCTTGAAACAATTTCAAGGCTGACGCGATATGGTTTTGCTTCAAATTAATCAATCCCTGGTTGCCGTGATTCGCGCTGAGTCCGGCGAGATCTTCAATGTCCCGGCAAATTTTTTCTTCTTCCCCGAAACAACGCAGCGCTTCACGAAACTGCTCCATTTCCATTAAGATAACGCCTTGATTACCCAGGCTTGCTGCCAAAGCCGTCCGGTTGGAAGTTTGACGGCAAATTTGCTCTTGCTCTTTCAACAAACTCATCGCCAGGTCAAACTCTTCTTTTTCTCGCAGAAAAGTTGCGCGCAGACTTAAACCAGCTTGAAGATTTTCGTGATTATTATTACGCCGCGCTTGCGTTTCCAAATAAACGCTCAGCTTCATGGCTTCATTGGCATAACCTGCTTCCCCCAGCAGTATGCAAACGTACCAGGCGCAATCTTGATATGCTGACGGCGTATCGATAACAGGCGAATAGGCCTCGATCATTGAATGGGATGAACGCCGCTCTAATTCAGCCCAATAGGATTTGATCTCATATTGATGCGTGGGCCACGCTTTGGCAAGATACTTCGGATCGGTCAATAACGCATTAAGTTCAGGCCAGGAGCGCGTTGCCAGCAAATGCCACGGCAGCTCATCGATTTGGCGCGAGGAAATATTTTGCCGGCTAAAATAATTAGCTAGACAAAGATGCGCCGCTTGTTTTTCTTTCTCCTTCGCGAGATAGCGTTGTTCGACCGCCTGGCGGAAATCGGCATGAAAAAAAGCCAACACCCCGGACCGTCGTATCAAGGACGATTTAACCGCAAGAAATAACGGCGACCAAATCGCATTTGGCAACGGTGCATCAGAACTGCCCAGGATCGTGAGCATTTCAGTTTCAGTCAATCCCTGGCGTGCGGCCCACAAAAGCTTCATGCTATCTGGCACCAGCGCCGGCCGTTTTGTTTGATAATCATTCTCAAGACGCTCGAGAACCTTTGCAAAAAGACCTCGAGGTGAATCGGCGGCAATATAAAATTCAATCTGTTTTTTTAATTCGTCATGGCTGCCGAACACGCGCAGCTCTTCCAATAACGTTCGTAAGAAGAGCGGATTTTTTGCTTGTTGACAACGCGTGATGAGTTGCGAATGAAAAGAGCTCAGGGTTTTGCTGTACAGGTTCAAATACGCGACGAGGAAACGTTGGCGCTCATCCGTCTGTAACGGTTTGATATCAAGGGTCGGCCAACGACGCCGGTGCGCTTCTTTAAGAGTAGCGCCGCCGCCTGTAGAAAGAATCAATCGGATGTTTGCCGGAATATTTTCCGGCAGCCAAGCCAAATCCAAAGCCTGTTCACGATCTTCCAAGTGGTCCAGGCCGTCGATAATCAAAACGACGCGCCCCTTTTTGGCAACTGCTTGTAACAAGCTGGCGAAAGTAACCCGCAAGGCGTGTAGTTGTTCGGGAATTTGAAGCTGTAAATCAAACTGCGGTTTGAGTGTGGCGATCATTCTACGCAGCATCGCCGCCCAGTTCGTGCTTTCAACGGTCGCGCCCACAAAATGTGTGAAAATATAATCGGGACGTTCTCTATTTGGGCGAGTCAACCACAGTTTAAATTTTTGAAACCATAGCCTCAGGCGATCCCAAAGAGAAGCTGCAAGATAAACTGTTTTTAGGGAATCGCCACGATAATATCGCAGCCAGCTTGCGAGAAGCGTTGATTTTCCCGTGCCGGATTCTCCAATTACAACGAGTGGAGATTTGTCGCTGGCGATGAAATCATTAAGACGATCAAAATAACTTTGCCGGCCAATATAAATTCGGCTCAAAGTTTCTGAAAAAAATTGATGTTCGATGATCTCGCGTTCAAGAGAAGTCGGGGGCTTTTCTTCCGGGAAGAGCTTTTCAATAAGTCTTTTAAAATCTTCATAAATTAATTTCCCGATATGCTCGGGATTTGAATATACCCGAAGCGAATAGCCGCTGCTTCGGATATTTCGTTTGAGATCGTGCAATTTTTCTCTTGATGATGTTTCCAGGGATCTGTATTTAGCGCTTTCGCTTTCCGGTAAAGTTTCTAAATAGGCCGGATCGCGAAAATAGAAAAAAGCATGCGCTGGAACATCGCGATTGTTCAAAACGCCATATAAAATCTCCAATTCAGTTATGCTCTTTCCCCGATGCGCTTCAAGCCAGGGATAGCTTTTTAACAGTTCATCCGGAAATTTGTTAATCATCGCGCCGTATCTTTCACCCAATAAACCAATAAAGCAGCGGCAATCGTCTATTTCTTTAAAACAGATTGGTATAACTTTGCCATCATCGGCGTCTTCTTCTGTAATGCCCCATCGTAAATCCACTTCTTCAAAAGTTACTCCACGTTGTTCACAAAATTGCCGCAATTGGGGAAAGGCCCGTTTAATCAACTCTTCACGCTCCGCTTGCATATCAAGAAAAGTGGATGAGATAAATACACGAATGACACGCTGGTTTTTGACTATAGCGCTTTCCATAAAAACTTGTTTGGGGGTTCTATTTAAAGTTTACTGAGCTTTGCCTCGTATCTTCTCATTAAAATACCAAATCATGATTAACCCCACCGCCAGCGTTCCACCGCCGGCGATTAAATTGAGCGTACGAACTTCAATCGTGGCCGGCACCAACATCAACAACATCAAAACCACGCCAACGCTCGCGGTGAGCACGCCGACAACTTTATAAGAGTGCATCGTGTTGAAGTCCCATTGATACTCGGCAACCGCAGCCGGCGTGGCCAGATTTTGTGCAAAGGTTCCGATGCGCTCGCGCGCGGCAGAATCTTTTTCTTTAAAAAACGACGAAGCGAAAAAGACGAAGGCGCTTGCGAAGACGCCGATAAACACATTGGCCTCGTATTGATGCGCCGAGAAATCAAAAATCGTATTGCAGGCCAACACCAGTAGCAAGCCGATAGTCGCCGCCGCGATGGCCGACCAGGACGGCGTTTTCGTGTAAACCAAACCCAGCATCACGGGCGTGAGCATTGAAGGCGTGAACCACGAGTAATACATCAAAGCGAAATCAAAAACGCCTTTGGCCTTTTGCACGATTAAGGCGGAAATAATTGCCAGGCCGCCGAGGGTGAGAACGGTTATCCGGCCCATGCGCAATTGTTGTTTTTCCGAAGGCGCTGTGGGACGAAATTTGACATAGACCTCGCGCACGATGATCGAAGCGAGATAATTTAAACCGGTGTCAACCGAGCTGGTCGTCGCCGCCAGCAGCGCGGACATTACGACGCCGATCATTCCATTGGGCAGCAAGGTCAATGCAAGTGTGACGAAAGAAGCTTCGGCAGGCTCAGCTAACTGCGGCCAAAGCGTTTGGATTGACGGGAACAGCAGTCGCGCGGCCATTGTCGGGGTAATCCAGAGCAAGGGCAACACAAAACTCAACGCGCCGCAGAGAATCGCCATTTTGCGCGCATCGCGTTCGGTGGGGACGCTGTCGTAACGCTGGCCGATAAACCACGCGGCGTTGTAACCGATGAAAATGTTGGTGAGATAGGCGAGATAAAATTCGGGGCGATGCGTGACGTCTTGCAAGCTCAAATATCCGTCCGGCGCTGCCGTCCAAAGTTTTTGCAAGCCGGCCACGAAACCTTGGCCGTTGCCCAATGCGATAAACGCGAGCGGAAAAATCAGCAGTGTCATGATGAGGATGACGAGAAACTGCATCACGTCGGTGATGACAACACCCCACAAGCCGCCGGCGCTGTTGTAGATCAGCAGCACCATGCCGGTGACAATCATCGTGACTTCCAAACCGCTCAACGTCACCATGCCTAAATTAAGTTGCCAACCGACAATGCCCAGCGCGGTGGTGAGAAAAATGCACAGCGTATAAATTCCCAATCCCATTCCCAAAATTGCCGGAATGATGGACAGAATGGTGTAATAATACGTCGTCGTTTGCGAATAGCGTTTGGTGAGAAATTCCATCGGCGAGGAGAGCCGCGCGCGCCGCCATTTGGCGGCATACACAAAATAACCGAGCGCGTATCCCCAAAATGCGGAAGTAAAAAGTGCGACAGCAGAAAGCCCATTTTTGTACGTATGCCCCGCGGCCGCCACGAACATGAAGGCGGTGAATCCAGAAACAAATGTGGAGAGGCCCGCAATCCACCACGGAATTTTGCCGCCGCCTTTGAAAAAATCATCAACCGTTTTATTGAAGCGCGATAAGTAAATCCCCACTCCGCTGAGCATGAGCATATAGAGTACAACGATGAGGTAATCGAGAACGTTGAGGTGTTTGATGTCGGCGGTCATGAAGGTGGATGAACATCAACGAGATCAAAAGCGGTGCCAAACGGATTAAAACGACCAACGGATAAAGTTAAATCCGTTGGCCTTTTTTTAATCCGTTGGAAAATTTTATTTGTATTTAATTCGTCCCATTCCCCTTCGTCCACTGACTCAGCCAGCCCAGCACGGTCTCGTGCCACTGAATGCTGTTCTGCGGTTTGAGCACCCAATGATTCTCATCCGGAAAATACAAAAACTTGCTCGGAATGCCGCGGCGTTGCAACGCTGTGAACGTCGACATGCCTTGCGTATCCACGACGCGATAATCCAAGCCGCCGTGAATCACCAGCATGGGCGTTTTCCATTTTTTCACGTGATCGATGGGATTGTGCTTCGCATAATTTTGGGGGTTGTCCCACGGCTTGCCGTTATGATCCCATTCCGGAAACCACAATTCTTCGGTGTCGAAATACGCCATGCGCTCGTCGAGATTGCCGTCGTGATTCACCAAACATTTGAAACGATCCGGCCAGTTGCCGGCGATCCAGTTGATCATGTAGCCGCCATACGACGCGCCCAACGCTGCGACGCGCTCGCCGTCAATCCACGAATAACGCGCTAACGTTGCTGCCAACCCTTTCTGCAAATCTTCGAGCGGCTTGCCGCCCCAATCGCCGCGAATCGCATCGCAGAACGCCTGGCCGTAGCCGGTCGAGCCGTGGAAATCCACCATCACCGCCGCGTAACCGGCGCCGGCATACGCTTGCGGATTCCAGCGATAATGAAAGTCATTGCCAAACGAGCCTTGCGGGCCGCCGTGAATGAGAAACGCAACGGGATATTTTTTGTTCGCATCAAAGTCAATCGGCTTGACGATGTAGCAATAAACCGTTTCATCATTCCAGCCTTTAAAAGAAAATTGCTCGGGCTCGCCCATGCGCGTTTGCTTGAGTTTCTCCGTATTGATACCGGTGATTTGCCGAACCTCGGCGCCGGTCGGCAATGCCGTGTACAATTCGACCGGTGATTTCAAATGATGCATGCCGAAAAGCAAACGCGGGCCCGCGAGAGCAACGGCGCTCACCGAGCCGTCTTTCACCACGGTTCGCGCTTTGCCGGTTGCAACATCGAGAGCAAAGATTGAATGCTGCCCAACGTTATCCGCGTGCGTGTAAATTGTTTTGCTATCCGCCGACCACACGATACCGCCCACGGAATAATCCCATGCCTCGGTCAACACGCGCTCGGCGCCATCGAGCCACGAACGCAACACGATGCGAAAACGATCCGACTCGTAGCCAGGCCGCGACATCGCGAGATACGCCAGCGTTTTACCGTCCGGAGAAAAAACCGGCGCCGTGTCCCACGCTTTGTTATTGGCGGTGAGCAGCTTCGGCGCGACCGAGCCATCGACCGGCACGAGATAAAGATCGAAATTCGTCGACCACGCTTCTTCGCGGCCGGCGACGCGCGCGGTGAATACGATGCTCTTGCCATCCAGCGTGAACGCAATTTCTTCAACCCCGCCAAAAGGTTTCGACGGGCAATCGGCGTCCATGCCTTTCATCAAATCAACCGGCTCGCCGCCGGTGATGGGCATTACGAAAACATGCGAGCGGCGGCCATCGCCCCACGTGTCCCAATGGCGGAAGAACAGTTTGTCATAAATTTTTCCACTCGCTTTACGGCTTTCCATTTCGTCGAGTTTGGTTTTGCTGCACGCGACATTTTCGCACGACGGAAAAACTTCCAGCGTCACCGCGAGACGGCTGCCATCAGGCGAGAGCAGGAAGCCGCCGACATCGATTGGCAAACTCGTTTTCTGTTCCGGCTCGCCGCCGTCAACCGGCATGCGCCAGATTTGTGCGGAGCCGGAGCGCGTGGACATGAACCAAATGCTCTTGCCGTCGCGCGCCCATTGCGGGCTGAAATCGCTCGCAGGATTCACGGTCAATTGCCGCGGGTTCGCGCCGTCGATGCCAACGAGCCAAAGATCGGTACGCCCGCGATTCGCGGCCAAATCGGTTTTGCGCAAGGTGAACACCACCCATTTGCCATCCGGCGAAACCTGCGGCTCGGAAATGCGATCCATTGCCAGCATGTCGTGAATGGAAAAGGGGTGCGTTTGGGCAAAGATCGTTGCGCTCAAGCTCATAATGAGCAGGGCGAGCAATAAAATTTTTTGACGCATAGTTTCTCCTTCTTGAAATATGGTTCTGCACGCAAAGTGTTTTAAGTCCGGCAGTCAATATAATGGCTGGCGGGCAAGTTCGCAAGGATTTTATAAAGCCCAAATTAAAAATCCGCGATAATCCGTGTGATCCGCGTAATCCGCGTTCAAAGACTTTTTGCTTTTACAAGCATTGTTCGCAATTTGATATTGCTTATTAAATGTGGAAGCGTTATTTTAAACCACCAAACTTTTGGAGAGATTTAGTTATGATCTGCAACATCATTCTCACTCCGCAAAATGGCCGCTTTTTCGCGCATGTCGCCGAACTGCCGGATTGCAAAGCGGAGGCTGAAAGCCGCGATCAGGCGCTGGCGCTCGTTCAACGGCGTCTCGAACAATTCATGCAACGCAGCGAGATCGTGCAATGGAAAATTCCGGATTTGGAGAAAAAACTGGCGCGTCCGGAAAGCCGGAATGGAAAACCCCAAACGGTGAATCCGCCCAAGCTGGTTCAACTCCCGCCGATGGTTTTAGCAGAGGACAAGTCAGTACATCTCGAAACGCCGTGGGAGTTTGCCGGTATTTTCAAGGATGACCCGACGTGGTTGCCGATGCTCGAAGAGATCGAAAGGCGGCGTGATCGCCAGAAAATTCCAAAACTCAAAAGGGGAAAAGTGAGGAAGAAATAGATGTATTTGTGGGACACAAACATCGCGGTGCATTTTGCCAACGATCATCCTACGGTTACGCTTAATGTGGAGCGGGTGGGATGGGATCAAATTGCCTTGCCATCACCTACGGTAGCTGAAATGTGGCGGGGACGGGCTGAATTTGCCCTAAAAGCCACTCCGGAACAAGTCGTTTGGGCGCATGATCAACTCTGGCAAACCTACGTATTCATCACCAGATTTCGCGTGCTTCTTTTTAAAGACGAAGCGAAAGAAGAATTTGAAAAACTCCTAAAAAAGTTCAAATCCAAAAAACGCTACGCCGACATGATGATTGCGGCAATGGCGCTGGCAGGCAATCATGTCGTGGTCACGCGCAACACGAAACATTTTGCCGATCTTTTACCGCCCGCTCAACTCGCCAATTGGATTGATGAACCGCCGCGTTAATGCAATGAGTATGGCGTTTAAACTGATCACTCATTTCAGCGTCGCCGTATCCTCCCAATATCTCCACTTCACAAATCCTACGCGCTCCGGCGCGCTCGGTCCAATTTCAGGCCGTGGGTGTTGGGCAGCGCCTCCATCAACTCTTTCCAATAGTAAACAACCTTCAATACGTTAGAAAATTTCCAACTAAAAGGAGCCAAGTGACAATGAAAACCGCACGATATCAAATTCTCGCGTGCCTATTGCTTACGCTACTCATTTTGGTCAGCTTCAAGAAAAGTGAGGTGAAAGCAAATACGGGGAGTAACCGGGCCTTCGCTTCATTGACGTATCTGGGGCACGCCACCGTCAAAATCAAAACCTCGGAAGGGAAGATCATATATATCGATCCGTATCAACCGGGTGATTATTCCGATTCGGCGGATGTCGTTCTGATCACGCACCAGCACTCCGATCACAACCGGCTGAATCTGGTGCGACAACGGGCAACGTGTAAGGTTATCCAAAATTCCGATGCCATTCAAAACAACGCCTATCAGCGTTTCACCGTGGGGAATATCAAGATCGCAGCAGTAGCCGCGTACAATGCCAATCATCAAAAGAGCCAATGTGTCGGCTATGTTGTGGAGGTGGATGGGATCAAGCTCTACCATGCCGGCGATACGGGAGTGATCGCTGAAATGGCCGATCTGGCTGCGGCAAATCTCACTTATGCGCTCTTGCCTATCGACGGAATCTTTACCATCACACCGGAACAAGCAACACAGGCTGCAGCCACGATCAAGGCAAAGTTTAACATACCCATTCACACGATGGGTACGCCGGATACGTACAACGAGGCCAACGTGGCGCGGTTTACGCCTCCGAATAAAATTATCGTCAGGCCGGGTGAGACGATCGAATTGAAGGACGCTGCCACTTCCGTCGAAGATTTTCAAGAGCGGCCGACGACGTTCACACTCGGCCAGAATTATCCGAACCCATTTTGGAGCGGAGCGACATCCCCCGCTTTGGGCGGTGGAAATCCCTCCACCACGATCTCATACTCGGTTCCGGCCGCCAGCAAAGTCATTTTGAAAGTGTACGACGTTCTTGGGCAGGAACAGGCGGAGCTCGTCAACAGCCACCAGCGTGCAGGCAATCACGAAGTCACGTTTGTCGCCGACCATCTGCCGAGCGGAGTGTACTTGTACAGAATTCAAGCCGGACAATTCACCGAGACGAAAAAGTGCATTCTCATGAAATAATTTGTATACTCGTTAAGGATTATTTTATAAAATCGTCATTGCGAGCGTTTCTCAGCGAAGCAATCCTTTTAAAAGCAAAAGATTGTTTCGGCTCCGCTTTACGGAGTCCCGA
>Ga0247727_10004444_pt1 | contig 29706 bp, 33 predicted proteins | sample WisWelCaveWW1625_FD_202498 | JGI IMG/M metagenome (GOLD analysis project Ga0247727, IMG submission 202498) | Biofilm microbial communities from Wishing Well Cave, Virginia, United States - WW16-25 | ecosystem: Environmental > Aquatic > Deep subsurface > Groundwater > Cave microbial mat | place...
ATTTTCACCAGTCTGGACGAGATGGACGATGGCGGCGGCGGTGGCGCTTACGATCTCACCCCACGTTAGCGGGCTGGCATGGCCGATTCCCGTCCCGAACCCGCCGATGTTCTCCTCTACACCAGTATCGGCTTGGGCTTCGCCGCGGCGGCGCTCATGGCGGCTTTCCTGATTGTGCGGCGCAACGATGTGCGCCACTTGCCCCCCTCCAATCGCGCCGAGCGATTGATCGAAGAATGCGAATCTCGCATCGCGCAGATTCAGCGCAGCGTCACCGAAGTGCAAACGCAACTCGGCGAAACCAACGGCAACGTACCCACCCTGATCCGCTGACCCGCGGTCTTACCCGGAACCACGCCCCCGGGGATTTCATCTGAGCGCTCCATGAGCAAGCGGCTTACCGCCCTGCGGGTTGCATCCACTGCCGACGAACCTCCAGTCGAGGACACGCCGGCGGCGGAAAGCGCAGCCGTCGAAGCGGACCCGTCCGACTTGGGCGACCAGGCTGCCGAAGCGCTCGGCACGATGGAGCTCGATCCGCCTGCGCGCGGGTCGCGAGCGACGCCCACCACGGATCCAGAATTGGTACGCCGCGCGCGGACCGGCGACGTCCATGCATTCGAAGCATTGTATCGGCAGTGGCACCGCCGACTCTACGGCTTCATCTACCAGATGATTGGCAATGAAACCGAGGCCACCGACTTAACCCAGGACACTTTTGTCAAGCTCTGGGAGGCGCTGCCGACGCTGCGCGCCGAGGAGGCGTTCACCAGCTACCTGTATCGGATGGCGGTCAATCTCTGTCGCGACCAGTATCGCCGGCGCGGCCGCGCGCAGATCGACTCGCTTGACCAGCCGCGCTTCGGAGAGGACGACGACAATCGAGAATGGGAGCTGCCCGACACTCGCTTTGATCCCGCGCAGCCGCTGGAGACCAGGGAACTCCAGGACCGCGTGCAGGCCGCCATCGCCAAGCTGTCGCCCGACCATCGCACGGTGATTGTGCTGCATCATTTTCAAGACCTGGAACTGATCGACATTGCTCGGGTGATGGGCTGCGCCGAGGGCACGGTGAAGTCACGGCTGGCGCGCGCGCGCGAAGAGTTGAAGCGCAAGCTGCAAGGATACCTGAGCTGGCCGTAGCCGGTGATTTCGACGGAACGCCGTGCGCGTGGCGCCGTCAAGGAAGGCCGTTGAAAGAGGTGGAAGGTTCGATGACCTGTCAAGCAATCCAGGCCGCGCTGGCCGATTATTCGATGACGGCGCTGCCCCCCGACATGCAAGCAATCGTCCGCGATCACTTGCGCATGTGCTCCGTGTGCCGCGCCGAATGGCGTGAATGGCGCACGCTGCTGCTGGTGCTGGACGCAACGCCGTCACACGCGCCGCCGCACGATCTGTGGCCGGAAATAGCGGCGCAATTGCGGCCGCGCCGGGCGCCGAGTCCGTGGCACGGTTGGCTGGCGGCCTGGCGACGTCCTCGCAAGGTTTTTGCGCTGGCCTCGGTTTCGGCCCTGGTCGTCCTCACCCTGTTGGTCGCCACGCGCGGTCCCCGTCATGTGACCCTGCGCACTGCTGCCGTCCCGGAGGCGGCATCAAGTTTCGTTCACGGACACATGTTGGCCAGTTCGCGGGGGTTGTCGGATCCGATCGTGCGCGGCCTGTTTGCGCTGAGCGTCGAGGAGGCCAACGAACGCCGATGAAGGCTGCGGCATTCGCTTTGTTCGTGGTGCTGCTGACCGTGAGCGCGGTGGCATACCGATCCCGCGCCGACCTGCGCGAGCGCTCGGCCGCGCGAGGGTTGCTCGAGTTGATGCGCCGCGCAGACGCGGAGCGCGACTATCAGGCGATCGCGGAAGCCAGTTTCTGGTCGGCGCAAGGTCGGCAGACGGCGACGGTACAGGTGTTCCATCGCCACCCCAACCAGCGACTGTTGCGCTACGGCGAGCGCTACGCCTTCGGTTGCGACGGCGAACGCGAATGGACCTTCGATGCGAAGAAGCGCCTCGCTGCCTACACCCCGGGGCCGCCGCTGCCGAAGGTCTGGCAGCGTGATCTGGATTTGCTGGAAGCCAACTATATCATCCGCACCAACGGCGCCCAATCCATCGCGGGGCGCGCTGGGGTGGCGGTGGAGCTTAATCCGCGCCAGATGGGACGACCGCGGGTGAAGCTGGTGGTAGATCGGGAAACCGGCGTCGCGCTTGCGCAGGAGCAGTTCGATGGCGAGGGACGCCTGCTCAGCAGCACGGTGCTCAAATCACTGGATTTGGCTGCGCGCCCGGCGGCCATGCTGTTCGACCCGCCCGTGCACCCGAAGGAGTGCCGACCGGATTGCACTCCGATGAGTCGGGACTCGATGGCGCGCGTGCTGGGCTTCGCCTTCAGCATGCCGAGCCGGCTGCCCGCAGGGTTTCGCGAGGACAGCTACGCGGTCTATCAGTGCGACCGCCACGACGGCTGCAGCTTGCGCGCGGCCATGGCAACTTTCACCGATGGGCTCGATCAACTGACGGTTTTTGAGACCCGGCCTCCCCACGTGGGATGCGGCGAAAGTCGCGACGAGCAGCTGTTCGCCCGCTTTGGTGCGGGCGCGGTGGCGCATATCCGGCGTGGCCAACTGCGAGTGGTCGTAGTCGGGGGCCTGCCGGAATCGGAGTTGCGGCAGGTTGCGGAATCGGTGGCCGCACAGTAGACTGAAGCCATGCGATGCAGCGCCGGATTCCTTGCACTTCTGACTACGCTGGTGGCTTGTGTCGTCCACGCCGACCGACGCCCGCCCAAGCCGGACGAGATTCCCGAGGGCCCCACTCCCAAAGAGGTCGACCTCGGCAAGCGTTATTCGACCGAGCTGGAAAAGGACAAGGAGTTCAAGCTGGTCAAGGATGAAGCGCGCACGCGTCAACTCAACGAGTTAGCGCGCGACATTTGCGCCGCCTCCGGCCGTCCGAAGTTCGAGTATGTGGTCAAGCTGATCGAAGACCGCAATCCCAACGCCTTCACGCTCCCCGGCGGATATATCTACTTCACCACCGGACTGCTTGATTTCGTGCGCTCCGACCACGAGTTGGCGGCAGTGATGGCGCACGAGATCGCGCACAATGCGCGCATGCATCAGATCAAGATGTCCAATCGCGAGAACCGGCTAATGTGGGTTGATCTCTTGACGATGGCGGGCGCGATGCTGGCGGCGAGTGGGCAGGCCAGCGAAGCCAATCGCACCGGCGATTACGGAAAAGTCGTAGCTCCGATTCTCTTCAAGGATGCGGTGATGAAGGGCCTCATCAACCGCTACTCGATTGCCTATGAGCGGGAAGCCGACACCTTCGCGTTCGACTATCTCGTGAAGACCAAACGCAACCCCGTGGGCCTGCTGACTTTTATGGAACGGCTCAACGAGATGGAGCGCCGCCGCCCCACGTTCGATCCCGGCGTGTACATGACCCACCCGACCACGAAAGCGCGCGTCGAAGCCGCGAACGAGCGGCTGAGGCAACTGGGTATTCCGGTCCAGCGCAGCGCGGTCACCGCCGGGCCGAAGCCGCGAGTGCAGCCGCTGGAAGTAGCGCAGGGCGGCGCGGCGCAAGTGCTGGTGGGTGACCTGCCGCTGTTCAAACTCGCCGGGAAGACCGAAACCGAAGCGTTGCAGCGCGCGAACGAAACGGCCACGCGCTTCCATGCCGCCGTGCTGAAGGGCCTTCGCGGTTACGACCTCCGCAAGACCGACGATGCGACGGGAGTGTTCCTGATGGCTGGCCGAGAATTCCTGGTGGCGATTCAGCCGAGGGATGTCGCTTTGAATCAAACGGCTTCCGCAGACGAACTGGCGCAGCGTTGGATTGACGCCGCTAAACGTCTCCTGCTTCGCGGCACCATCGGCGGTTAGCGTGCGATTCGGCGCACATCTGTCCACGGCGGGCGGACTACATCACGCCGCGCGGAACGGCGCAGCCCTCGGTTTCGATTCGCTCCAGATCTTCACCAAGTCTCCCAGCCAATGGCGCGCCGCCCCATTGCGCGAAGACGCGCTCACTACCTGGCGCGAGGCGCTTACGGCGGCCGGGCTGTATCCGGTGATCGTACATGACGCGTATCTAATCAATCTCGCCGCGCCCGATCCGACGGTGTTGATGCGGTCGCGCGCAGCGTTCGCGGAGGAGTTACGGCGCGCGGAAGCAGTGGGTGCGCAATATCTTGTCACGCACCTGGGCGCGCACCTCGGCACGGGAGAAGCCGCAGGCCTGCAACGATTGATGGAGAGCTTGCGACAACTGCTCAACCAGACGAGCGACCTGCGCGTGCAAATTGCGCTGGAGACGACCGCCGGCCAGGGCACTGCGCTCGGTTGGCGGTTCGAGCACCTGGGCGAGGTGTTGGCCGGCCTCGATTGGCCGGCGCGGGTCGTTGTCTGCCTTGATACCTGCCACGTCTTCGCGGCTGGCTACGAGTTGCGGACGCCAGAGGGGTATGCGGCAACGATGGAGGCGTTGGCCGCCCAGGTCGGGCTCGACCGCGTGACCGTCATCCATGCCAACGACTCGAAGAAGCCGCTCGGCAGTCGGGTGGACCGCCATGCGCACGTGGGCCAGGGGGAAATTGGAGACGCCGGTTTCGTCAATCTGCTGACGGACCCGCGGTGGCGTGAGACTGCCGTCATCGTCGAGACGCCGGAGTCGGAAACCATGCATGCCGTCAATGTCCAGCGCTTGCGCGAACTCGCCGCCACCGCGCGCTAAACTCAGACCACAAGCGGGAGTCCGGGGGAAATCATGGCCGACGAACCAACCACTGCGGATTTTGTGCTGGAGCACACGAGCAGCGACGACACCGTAGTCGTCGCTCCGCGCGGAGTGCTGGTTTGTCCGCGCTGCGATTCACCGTCGGTGGCAGTACGGGCTCACGGCGCCGGCGCGCTGCTGATCTTTGCCTCCGGCCTCATGTTGGTGTTGGCCGGCGGCATCGTAGCCAACGACTTGCCCTCCGCGGAGCACTTGCCCATCGCGGAACGCTTATTGATGGCGGCAGCCGGCTGCTGTACGATCGGGGCACTGGTGAACGCCGTGCGCATCATGCGCAAGCGGCACTGGGTTTGCAAACGCTGTCGGAATACCTTCGAGGCCAGCCTCGTGGGGTAATGGCAATGCTCCTGCAGCCTCCACTTCCCGAAACCTTTCGCAAGGCGAGCGTCGCTGAGCTCGATGGACGCATCGCGGCCGCCCGAGCGACCCTGGGCCGGCGGCTCGTCATCCTCGGCCATCACTACCAGCGTGACGCCGTCATCAAGTTCGCCGACTTCATCGGCGACTCATTCAAGCTCGCCCAGCAGGCGGCGTTGCGGCCCGAGGCCGACTTCATCGTGTTCTGTGGCGTGCACTTTATGGCGGAAAGTGCCGAGGTGCTGAGCGCACCGCACCAGCGTGTGGTGCTGCCCGATCTGAGCGCGGGCTGTTCGATGGCCGATATGGCCAACATCGACCAGGTCGAAGAGTGTTGGGAGGGGTTGTCTGAGATCGTCGACGAAACGATCGTGCCCATCACCTACATGAACTCCGCCGCAAATCTGAAAGCCTTCGTCGGGCGCAATGGCGGTGCGGTTTGCACCTCGACGAATGCGCCGCAGGTGATGCAATGGTCGTTCGAGCGCGGCCCGAAGCTGTTGTTCTTCCCGGATCAGCACCTGGGCCGCAATACCGCCGTCAAGCTCGGCCTGGCGCTCGACGACTGCGCGGTGTGGGATCCCGCGAAGGAACTCGGCGGCTTGAACGCCGAGACGATTCGTCGCGCGAAGGTGCTGCTCTGGAAGGGGCACTGTTCGGTCCATCAATTGTTCGTCGTACCGCAGGTGCAGCGCGTCCGCGAAGAGCACCCCGACATCAACGTCATCGTTCATCCCGAGTGCCGCTATGAGGTCGTGCAACTCGCCGATTATGCTGGCTCGACGGAGTACATTGTCCGGACCATCAACGCGGCGCCGCCGGGCACGAAGTGGGCGGTGGGCACCGAAGTCAACCTGACGCATCGGCTCGCCCACCAGAATCCGGACAAGCTGGTGATTTCGCTCGACGAGAATGTCTGCGTCTGCTCGACGATGTATCGTATCGACCCGCCCCATTTATGTTGGGCGCTGGAGCAGCTCGTCGCTGGCGAGGTCGTCAATCATATTGTCGTTCCCGAGGACATTGCCGGTTGGGCGCGCATTTCTCTGGATCGGATGCTCAGCATCAACTGAGGCATGACGCACGCGCTGAACCGCACCACCTATGACTGGATCGAACAGTCCTGCCCGGTTTGCGAGTCTCGTCCCACCCAGCGACTGGGTCGACGCGGTGGGGACGCGCACCGTGACGGTCTCGGGGTAGCCTGTGAGGTCTGGAAGTGCCGGCAGTGCGGACTCATCTTCCCGGATCCGATGCCCCAGCCGCGCGGCGTGGGGCGAATCGAACGCGTGGGAGCGCGCGTTGCCACCGCGGTCAGCCAGCTGGGCGAGTTGGGCACTTATATCGAAACCTGGGCGCGTCGAGCGTAGGAGAGGTTCCATGCCGGATACGATCGCCCGCGTCTTTTATCTTGTCTTCCTCCAGGCCTGTGTCGGTGGCGTGGTGTTACTGCCCATCACGCCGCGCAAGGACATCATGGGCCGCTTCTTCCGGGTAATGGGGGCGACTTTTTTCTGTTCAATGCTGCTCGGATTCTGGGCGCACCGGGCTGCCGGGCGCGACGACACGAATCCATTCCGCGCGCGTGAACTGCAATTGCTTTGGCTGTTGCTCGGCGGGCTGGTCATGTATACGTTGACGGCGGTCCCCGACCGTCGCCGGCTCAACCTCACCGCGTGGGGCGTTGCCTGCGCCGCGGGCCTCGGTCTGGTGCTCTTGGCGGCACTCGGTGATCCCCTTGCGAGCGAGAATGGCTGGTTGGCCGGCATGTTGCTGCTGCACTTCCTGGTCTCGTCGCTGCTGCTCGGGGCAGTGACCAACGGCATGCTGTTTGGCCACTGGTACCTGGTCGACCCGCACATGTCGCTCGAACCGCTCAAGAAGCTCATCCTGCTGTTTGCCGGCGCGCTGGTCGCGACTATCGGCCTGTTCCTCGCCAATGCCCTGATGCTGGATACCTCGCGGCTGTTCGGCGACACCGCCGTCTTCCACCAATTGCTGTTCTGGATGCGCGCGCTGTTCGGAACAGTCAGTTCGTTGATGTTGGCGTTCCTGACCTGGCGGTGCCTGATTCTCGGCCCAGGGATGACTCGCTATGCTGCCACCCGCGCCGCGACCGGCATGCTCTACGTCGCGATGCTCACCGCTTTTTCGGGCGAACTGCTGGGGCGCTTCCTGATGATCACCACGAGAGTTCCGGTGTGATGTAACCGCCATGGCGCGCATTGCGACTCAACCCCCTCAACAAGTACGCCAGGGATGGCGTGGAGCGGCTGGCGCCGTGACCACCTACCGCGTCGCAATTGTCGGCCTCGGGCGCAAGGGTTCGACGATTGACGACGAGAACCGGTGGCTGACCAACTACGACCGCAATCCGTGCAGCCACGCCTCGGCCTATGTGGCGAATGAGCGCACGCAGATTATCGCGGTGGCCGATCCGTCTCCGGCGAAGCTGGCGGCCTTCAGTGCGCGGTACGGCGAATGCGCCACCTACAACGACTACCGCGCGATGCTCGCCCGCGAACGGCCCGAGCTCGTCAGCGTGTGCACGCATGCGCCGCTGCACGCGAAGGTAACCGTTGCCGCCGCCGCCGCCGGCGCGAAGGGCGTGCTGGTCGAGAAGGCGATGGCGGTATCGCTGGCGGAGTGCGACGCGATGCTGGCGGCGTGCGAGCAAGTCGGAGCCAAGCTCCTGGTGAATCACCCGCGCCGATTCCACGCCACCTTCCGCGCGGCGAAGCTTCTGCTGGATTCTGGCGAACTGGGGCCGTTGCAAGTCATCATCGCCAGCGGCTACAACAAGTTCGCTCACAACGGCTCGCACGCGTTCGACATGCTGCGCTACTTCGCCGGCGAAGCGACCGCGGTGCAAGGCGAACTCGTCGAGCGCGAGGACCCGGAAGACTTCGACGGTCGCGCGGTAGTGCGAATGCAAAGCGGCGTCACTGGCTTCGTGGACTTCGCCAGCTCGCAGCCATTTGCGTTTCAGATCTGGTGCCCGGAAGGACGGATCACGATCGATCAGTTCAGCGAAGGCTTCGCAGTGAGCCGCTTTGTGCCGGAGAATCCCGATGAAACCGGTCCGTGGTTCCGGTACCGGCCCAAGCGCGAAGTAGTCGAGCGCCTGGTCCCGTCGCCGGAATGGCCCATGCAAAACGCAGTCGATGAACTCGTGGCCGCGGTCGACGGGAACCGCGAGCCGGCCTCGCACGGACTCGATGGACGCGCCGCACTGGAACTGATTGTGGCGGCGCATGAATCCGCTGCACAGGGTGGGGCGTGGATTGCAGTTCCAGTGGTCGCTTCTGCTCGCGTGGTTCGATCGCGATAGTGCGTGCGCCTCCGCGCCAAACTCAAGGCATGACCATTGAGGCGTTTTGCGACCGGGGGCCGTTCGCGACCAACAGCTATCTGGTCATCGACGACGCCTCCGGCCATTGCGCGGTCATCGACCCGACCTGGGATACCGAGCCGATGCTTGACCTGGTTCGCACTCGCGGCCTATCCGTTGCCTGGATCCTCAATACACACGGACACTGTGACCATATCGTAAACAACCGCATGTTCGTCGAGGCCACCGGCGCCCCGCTGGCTTTACACCGTGATGACCTGGATTTCGTCGAGGGGCTGGAAGATCAACTCGTAATGTTCGGCCTTGCCCCGGCAAGCAGTCCGCCGCCGGATCGGTTTCTCGTTCCCGGCGAAACGGTTGAAGTTGGCACGCTCAAGCTGGAGGTGAGGCACACACCCGGTCACTCGCCGGGAAGTGTGAGCTTCGTAGTAGGCGACGTCGTCATCGCCGGCGACACCCTGTTCGCCGGCAGCATCGGACGTGTTGATCTCCCGGGTGGCGACTTGCCGACGCTGCTAACCGCGATTCGCACGCAGCTATTCACGCTGTCCGAGCCGACGCGCGTGCTCAGTGGGCACGGCCCAGAGACTAGCATTGGCGTCGAGAAGAGGACGAATCCGTTCCTCACGGAATGAACCGCCGATGCCCGCCAAGTCGCTGCTCTCGGAACTCGAAATCTATGACCTCGATGAACTGGCGGCAGTGGCCGGCGTTAGCGTGGCGACGCTGCGGCAATGCGTGCGCGCGGGGCGGCTGCGGGCGACACGTCTCGGGCGCAAGTGGAAGGTGACGCGCGAGAACGCGATGGCATTTCTCAACGGAGCGAACGACGACAACCCGAGGTCGTTGATTCCTCGCTCCACTCGGCAAGCTGAGACTGCAACCATGGTCGCCCCGCGAGCCCTCGCGATGAGCTACGAACCCTCCTCCGCGCCAGCGGCTGGACAATTGCTTTTCCTGAAGCCCGACGACCTCGACCGGCTCGTCGCCGGGCTGGCGATACATGTCGAGCGCATCGAACGGCTTTCCGAACGACGCGAGAACGAGCTACGGTCGCTGGTGGAATCCCTGGCACAAGAGAACGCCGACCTGCGCGGCGACCTAACGGCGTTGCGCTCGGAACTCGCCGCAGCCATTCACTTCGCGACGGAGCAGATTATGGCGGAAGTGAGCTCTGCTGACCGCGTGGAAACGGAGCGGCTCCGATTCCGTTGGCTCCAGGATCAACTCATCGCGCTGGGGCGCGGCGCGGAAGCACGAATCGAACGTAAGCGTGGCCGCTGGCCCTGGAGCCGCTCGTCCTGATATTGACATAGGTGCAGCCCTCACGACTGTCCCTGCCCTCACCTCCATCAGGTTGGGTAGGGGACTTCCACTCCCAGGTCCACTCGTAACTGAGCGTGTCGCCTGCGTCCGGGTCGGTGGAAGCGGAGCCGTCGAGGTTGAGGGTCACGTCCGTTTGCCTCCGTCAATTCTTCAGCGGTGGATAACCGACAGCCGCGTGCTACCGTCAACGTTGGGTAGGAGATTCTCACTCCCAAGAGATGGAACATGCTCGGCACACAACGAAAAGCCCCGAGCCTTGCGGCTCGGGGCTTCAAACCACCGCTGCTGCGGGTAGTTTCGATTAATAGCTACCGGTAATGCCGGTGTATTCGAGCAGCGTGCGAGCCTTGATCGGATCAACGCGCTCAATCTTGCCGCGATCGTTGACTTCGTAGGCGGTGCGCTGGGTGTCTTTGGAAAAGACGGTCAGGCGGTAGCCCCGGCCGTACTGTTGATAGAGTTCGATGCGGCCCCCGGCGAACGACAACATAATTTGGTCGCGGTCCCGTTCAGCAATCCGCAATTCTTCCAGCGTGACGGGATTGACGAATTCCGGGAACTCCGCTTGTCCTTCGTTTTGCGTGCTGACGATATGGAAGTGCAATTGCTTCATGGCCTGCACCGTCCGCTGACGGATGCTGGTGTCGAACGAGCGGGTGATCCAACTCTTCGGCCCCACGCCGATCCAGCCAAGCGGCACATATGCCACGTCGGCCACCTTCTTCTCGAAGGCTTCGATTCCGCTGGGCTTGGTCTTGCTTTCTGCCAACAGTTTCTCATAGTGAATGGCGTCCTGCAACTGCTCGGCGGTCATCTGCTGATGGTTGCCCAGTCGGTAGCCAGCCGCGGTGGCCGAGCGACCGGCTTCGAGCGCACTTGCACCATCGTAGCGCGCGGTCGGCGTCGCAAACCCCACCTTCCCGCGTTGCACTCCGACGCTGGTTGCCCTTGACCGGGCGTCATAACCAACGGAATAGACCGTGCCGCGCACAGCCGCCACGGCCGTTGGGGTGCAAATATCCATTTGCGACCGATTCGCCCCATAGCCCTCCGCGACCGAACTCCAGACCTTGCCGGCGCTCACCATGAAGGAACGATCGCGCTTGCCATTGCGATCATAGTCCATCACTCGCACCTTGAAAGTCGTATTCGGTTCGAGCACCAGCGTGCTGCCCTCAGGGAATGCCAGAACCGCATTCGAGTTGGCACCGGTGACGATGGTGTCGTCCTTGCTGAGCGACGCTCCCTTGGCGACGTAGACCGTAGCCTGTTTGCCCGCCGGCTGCATCCAGACCTGGCCCGAGGTACTGGCGACCAGCGCGCGATACTCGGCACCTTCGCGACGATACAGGTCCAGCAGCAGCAGCCCGACAACCACCACGACTCCAAGCGCCACCGGCTTCCATTGCGCGCCGTTGTTGGCTTTCCGCTGCGGTGCCTTGCGGCTCCGGGCTGCGGACATTTTGCCGAGCGCCGCGTTCATTGCGTCGTCAGGCGTCTCGAGACGAGTTGATTGTTTGATAGCCATGAGATTTCCTCCTGAAAGAAGCCGGTCGGCCACGTAGGTTATGACACGAACAAGATTAAGAAGTTCGTGGCCCGGTTAGATTGACACGTTGTACCCAGAATGTCAGGGGAGGCTAACACGAAATGAAAAGAAACTTAGGCGTCCGGCTCGGCCACTGGTGGCGACCGTGCGCCAACCTGCTGGAGAATTCAGTCATGGAGTTGCCATGCCCGTCGTCCAGTCGGAAGTTCAGATCAATGCCGCGGTCGAAACCGTCTACGCCCTGGCCAAAGACATTGAGCGGTTTCCAGAGCTCATGCCCGATGTCGAGCACGTTAAGGTGTTGGAGCGCGAAGGCGGGCGGACCTTGAGCGAATGGGTCGGACTAATCCCGCAATTGGGAAACAAGCGAGTGAAATGGAAAGAAGTCGACGAGTGGGACGACCTCGCCCGGCGCTGCGTGTTCCAGGCTACGGAAGGCGACTTCAACAAATATGAAGGCACGTGGGATTTCGAGTCCACCGGCGCCACTACCAACATGCGCCTGGTACTGGATTTCGAACTCAATGTGCCGTTGGCCAATGGGCCGATTATCCGCAACGTCGTGAAAAAGCTGGTGCAGTCGAATTGCGATTCGATGTGCCAGGCGCTGAAGCGGGCCGCCGAACGGTAACCCCCTGCCTCACTGCCATGCCGAAACCTCGGGTTGTTTTTCTTTGCACGGGCAATAGTTGCCGCAGCCAAATGGCCGAGGGGTGGGCACGCCGCCTGCTGGGCGCAACTTACGAAGTCCACAGCGCTGGCACGCATCCCTCGCAGGTCAACCCCCTGGCCATTCGCGTCATGGCGGAAGTCGGCATTGACCTTTCCGGTCACCGCTCGAAGGGCCTCGACGCCGTGCCGGCAGAGCCGGAAATCGTGGTGACGCTGTGCGATCATGCCGCCGGCCGCTGCCCTGCCTTCCCAGCCCGCGTGCGCATTGAGCCCTGGGGGCTGCCCGATCCCGCCGAGGCGACGGGAACGCCAGCCGAAGTACTGATCACGTATCGGGCAGTGCGCGACGAGATTGAGCGGCGCCTGCGAGAACGCCTCGACCATTGGCCGGTTTGACATTTTTTCGGTGATTCTGCCGGACTCTCTAACCACCGCCGCTTGACATCTGAATGCTCCGATGGTAGTATCCGTTAACGTCACACGTCAACTCGACAACGCTACAGGAAGGAGGAACTTCAATGATTCGTCGACTGTTTCTTGAGGAAGAGGGCCAGACCCTCGTCGAATACGGTCTGCTGGTGTCGTTGATCGCGATCGTATCGATTGCGATTCTCGCCGTGCTAGGCCAGAAGGCGCGCAACGTTTTTGTGCAGGTCAACACGCGGATGTCTTCGTCCTCGTAACTTTGCGGGTACGTCATTTTCGAACGGGCGAACGTTTACGTTCGCCCGTTCGTCGTTTCTGGACGAGCCGGCGTTAATCTTTGAGCCATGCGTCTCACTCAGGTGGCCATCGAGCGCCCGCTGTTCATCGCGATTCTGTTTGCCGCCCTCGGTCTGTTTGGACTGCTCGCATTGGCCAGGCTTCCGGCCGAGTTGAACCCGCGCATCACTTTTCCCACGCTGACCGTCATCACCATCTACCCCGGCGCCACGCCGGAAGAGGTCGAGACGGTTGTCACCAAGCCGATCGAAGCTGCGATGTATTCAATCAGCGGAGTGGTGAGCGTTGCCTCTCGTTCGCAGGACAACGTTTCGGTCGTGATCATCGATTGCGCGCTCGGCACCGATCTCGAGGCCACCGCCGCCAGCGCGCGTGAGCAACTCGATCTGGTGCGCGCGCAAATGCCCGCCAGTGTCCGCGCTCCCGTCGTCAGCCAGTTCGATCTGAACGCGCAACCGGTTCTGCTGCTGGGCGTCACCGGGAACGGATTCACCCCTCGCCAGCTTCGCACGCTGGTGGACGGCACCCTCCGCCCCCGGCTGAGTCGCGTCCCCGGAGTGGCGGCGGTCGACGTCGTGGGAGGCGACGTGCGCGAGGTGCAGGTCACCCTGCGGCGGGCGACCCTGGAGACCCACGGGCTGGCCATGAGCGATGTCGTCACCGGGCTGCTAACGGCGAGCGCCAACGTGCCGGGCGGACGGATCACGCACCAGGGACGCGATTATGCCGTGCGCATGACCGGCGAATTCGCTTCGCTGGACGATATTCGGCGCGCGCAGATTCCCAGGTTGCCGGAGCTCTCGTCGCTGGGCGCGTTTGCCTCACTCTCATCACTCGGGTCGGTGTCCTCCCTGGGCGGCATGCTGGAGGGCGGAGAGTCGGCGTTGCCCTCGCTCGGCGCGCTCGGCTCGTTGATGGGGGCGGGCGTGAGTGGCCCCAGGCGATCGCTCACCGTCGGCGAGGTGGCCGAAGTGCGCGACACGGTGCAGGCGCGCGAAACCCGGGCGCGCGTGCAGCAACGCGAGAGCGTCGGCCTCACGGTGACGAAGCTGGCCGAGGCCAACACGGTGGCGGTGGCGGATGGCATTCACGTTGCGCTGGCGGAGTTGCGCACCGGGTTACCGAGCGGCGTGCAAACGGTGGTGCTACAGGACCAGTCGCAGCGCGTGCTCGACGCTTTGCACGATGTGTACCTGGCACTGGCGCTGGGCGTGCTGCTCACCGTCGTCGTGGTCTTCGCCTTCCTGCGCGACCTGCGGGGCACGCTCATCGTCGCCGTCGCCATTCCGACCTCCATGCTGGCGACGTTTATCCCAATGCATCTGGCGGGCTTTTCGTTGAACCAGATGACGATGCTGGGATTGGCGCTGTCGGTCGGCATTCTGGTCGACGACAGCATCGTCGTGCTTGAGAACATTCACCGTCATCTACAGGCTGGTCGGCCGCCACGCGAAGCCGCGCTGCGCGGCCGCGAAGAGATCGGACTGGCGGCGCTCGCCATTACGCTGGTGGACGTCGTCGTGTTCATTCCGATCGCCTTCATGGGTGGGGTTGGCGGCCAGTTTTTTCAGTCATTCGCGCTGACCGCGGCGTTCGCGACCATGTTCTCGCTGTTCGTTTCGTTCACCCTGACGCCGGCCCTGGCCTCGCGTTGGTATCGACAACGGACTGCGATTGAGCGAGCGACCCCGGAAGCAGGGGGCGCTCAGGGTGCGCGCGGTCGGAGGTATCGCGCGCTGCTGGCCGGAGCGCTGCGGGCGCGCTCGCCGCTCGCCGTTGCCGGTTTCGCCGGCCTGGGCGTTGCCGCCTATCTCGGCGCCTCCGCGCTCGAGGTCGGGCTGCTGCCGAGAGTGGATGCTGGAGCGCTCCGCGTTCGCCTCGAGATGCCGCCCGATTCGTCGCTGGACACGACCGAGCAGGGGCTCCTCCGCGCTGAGCAAGTCGTGCGGCAACTTCCCGAAGTGGAAACCGTCTACGCGCAAGTCGGCCAGGTGATGGGAAGCTTTGCCGCCGATAATGAAATGGGACGGCAGCTCGGAAGTCTTTTGCTGGAGCTGAAAGCGCGGGGGAAGGGTCGAACTCGGTCGGACTCGGAGGTGGCCGCTCAGTTGCGCGAGCGACTGCACGATATCCCCGGCGCCACCGTCACCATTGCTCCGGTGCGCGGCTTCGAGGGAGCGCTGGCGCCGATTGAATTGCAACTCTTCGGCGACGATTTGACACGATTGCGTTCGGTGGGGGAGGAGCTTCGCACGCGCATCGCCCGGCTCCCCGGCGTATTGAACCCGAGGTTGTCGCTGCGCCTCGGCAAGCCCGAATTGCAAGTGCAAGTGGATCGCGCCCGGGCTGCCGACTTCGATCTGCTGATCGGTCCGGCGGCGCTGGCGCTGCGTGATGCGCTCGAAGGCAACACCGACGCCAAGTACGCGGAGGCCGGTAACCGCTTCAACATCCGAGTGCAGTATGCGAGCGTGGACCGCGACAGCCCCGAAGCGGTCGGTCGCATCATCGTCGGTCGCGCCGGCAAGCGATCGGTCACCGTCGACGATATTGCCACGGTGAAGGTCGGCGTTGGCGCGACCGAAATTGCGCGCAAGCACCGGCGTCGCATGGCCACGGTAACGGCCGAACTGTCCCCCGGCCATTCCGTGAGCGCAGCCCAGGCGCGGGTGGAGGCGGCGATTCGCGACGTGCCGCTCGGCGAGGTCGAACGCAAATGGGGGGGGGAGATCGAACAGATCGCCGAGAACATGCTTCCCTGGCTGTCCGCCCTCGGCTTGTCGGTGGCGCTGGTCTACCTGGTGCTGGCGGCGCTTTACAATTCGCTGCTGCAGCCGTTCATCGTGCTCAGCGGGCTGCCGATGGCGCTGGTCGGCGCGATCGCGGCGCTGTTGCTGAGCGGGGAAGCGCTGACCATGGTGGCCATCATCGGGCTGATCATGCTGGTGGGACTGGTCGGCAAGAACGGCATTCTGCTGGTGGACTTCGCCAACACGTTGCGCGCGCGCGGGCTCGACCGCAACGCCGCGCTGATCGAGGCGGGCGCGACCCGCTTGCGGCCGATTCTGATGACCACGTGCACCATCATTTTCGGCATGCTGCCGATCGCGCTCGGACTGGGCCGCGGCGCGGAACTGCGCGCGCCGATGGCGCAGGTCGTTATCGGAGGATTATTGGTCAGCACCGTGCTCACGCTGCTGTTGGTGCCGGTGCTGTACACGTTCGTGGATGATCTGGACCGGTTGCTGTTCGGATCACGAAAGGAGCCATCGTCATGACTCGTGTTTGGATCATTGCCGTGCTGGGGGCGCTGGTCGCCACCGCCGTGCTGGCGCAGTCTTCGTTGCTCAGGAAACAGTACGATTCCTGGCAGCGCGCCAACGTGTATCGGCGCGTGGGCGGGCTCAACGAGTTCACCATGAACGACGCGCTGCATAAAGCCGCGCAAGGACACGCCGAGTACATCGAGAAGAACAATATGTTCGGCCATCTGCAAATCAAGGCCAAGCTCGGCTTCACCGGCGAAGACCCCGCCGTGCGCGCCACCAACGCCGGCTACCAGTAGAAGTCGATCATGGAGGACGTAACCGGAGAACTGGACCCGACGCGCGCGATCGACTCGCTCATCAATTCGGTTTATCACCGCCTGCCGTTCATCAACCATGAAATGCGCGACGTGGGATTGGGCTACTCCGTCCGCGCTGTAGTCGTGATGTTCGGCGCCAACCAGCGCACTCCCACGCCGGCGAATCCAATCATTTGCCCCGGCGATGGCGCCACCGGTGTGCTGCCCGGCTGGATCGCGCAGGAGTTTCCGAATCCGTTACCGGCCGACGTCAAACTCCCCGCGGGCTGTCCGGTGAGCATTTCGTTTCCCGGCGCGAAGCTGATCGAGTTGATCACCGGCACGGTCGAGACCGCGACCGGCACGAAACTCGACTGCGTCGTTTTAACGCCGCAGACCGACCCCCACAAGCTGCTCAAGCATGATGTCTTCCTGGTGCCGAAGAAGCCGCTCGACGAACGGCAGTCGTACCGCGCCTCGTTCGAAGTGATGGTGGATGGCGCGCGGAAATCGAAGGCGTGGTACTTCGCGACCGGCAGCAAATGACGTCTGACTGTCCCGAGTGCGGGCAACCGCATCCGTTCGAGGTCCGCTGGTGCGCGGCGTGCGCGGCGCCGCTGGCGACCACGTCCCGTGCGGCCAGGACCCAGGTCCAATGCGCGTGCGGCGGCTGGGCCAGTTGGATTCAACTCGAGGAAGATCCCCAGGTCGAGCAGCCTGGTCCGTACGAAGCGCAGCAATGCGCGCAGTGCGGCGGGTCGCTGGCGGAGGCGTGGCAGACACTGCACGCGAAGATCATCGCCCGCACCGGTGCGGATGCCCGCGGCGCCTTTCCCTTGATTATCGCGTGCTCAGTCCCGATGGCGCTGCTCGGAGGCGCGGTCGGCATTCACCTGCTCCCGACCGCAACCGGTTTCCTCGGGCCTTTGGTTGGAAGTTTGGTGGGCATTGCGCTAACGTTCGCGCTCGCCAGCGAAATCGGCGGTCGCGGTCGCTGCCCGTGCGGCCACTGGCTGCGGGAAGTGGATCGGGTGGACGGCTTCCTCAGCCCGGAGACCCCGGACGACGACCACAGCTGGATGACCATCTGGCACTGCCCACGATGCCAGTCGTTGCTGCGCTGGGAGATCTCCGACGCGTCGTTTATGTAGACGTTTGCCCCTTGCCCGTCTTGCCATTATAATCTCGCCATTACAACCCAGTCCACAGAGGGTGTCGCCATGAAACAATCACTTGCCCTGCTCGGTTTGCTTATTGGTTCCGCGTGGAGTTGGGCGCAGGCACCCGCTAAACCGATCGTCAACTTGCGCCGCGGGCAGACGCAAGTCATTGTCCGCGAGCGTGTGACCTCCGTCGTCTCCGAGAAGGCCGAGATCGTGGAGGTCCAACGGCGCAGCGAGAACCTGGTGACCCTGCTCGCCAAAGGCGTGGGCGAAACCAACGTCCGCATCAAGTGGAAAGATCGCGACGAGTCCTTTACGGTTAAGGTCGCAGGCGGCCCGGACCCGGAGTCGATTGTCAGCCGTGCCGCCATTGTGCGCAAGGCCGAATTGCCGCCGGCGAATCCCGTGGTTGCGACGCTCGAAAGGCGGGACCCGGACAAGCGCGAGGTCGTACCGGTCAGCCCCGACGCTCGCCCCGCGCTGCCCGCGCCGACTCCCGTCACCATTGTGCCGGTGAAACTGGTGAAAGCCGAGCGCCCCTCGTTGTGGCTCTCGTTGCGCATGCAGCCCGACCCGTCGCAGACCGGTGTGCTGGAAGTCATCGCAACCTACGCCAATCGTGGCGAAGGCCGGGCCAGCGGCGTATTCATCCGCAATGTGCTGCCGCCGGAGTTCGACTTCATCGAGGGCAGCGCGAAACCCACCGCCAAATGGGAATCGAAGACCCGCGAGTTGTCATGGGACCTCGGCGAGTTGCTGGCGCCAGCCGCGAACGCTCCCTCGGTGGCGCGGCAGCAAACCGTAAGCTTCAAGGTGCGAGTCGGCGGCAGGAGCAGTGCGAAAGTCGCCAACGTCGCCACGATTGAATGCGCCGAACTTGACTCCATCGTCGCCAGCAACACTGCCAGCTGGTCGACGCAAAGCCCGGCGCTCCTCGCCGTGTTCGCCATGCCGGACACGATGCTGACCAAGAAGAATGTCAAAGTTCCGATGCTCGATGTGCGTGGCGATGAGTACCAGGTCGCCGTCGATCGGCTCGAAGGCCTCGGCGTGTTGGGCGGCTTGCCCGGCCGCATCTTTCATCCCGACCGGCCAATCAACCGCGCCGAGTCCGTGAAGCTGGTCGTGCTCGGCATCGACCTCAAGGACACGCGCGACGCCACGCGCATCAGCTATGCCCTGGGCCGTGAGGCGCTGGTCACGGTGACGGTGAAGGCCGAGGGTGGGCGAGTGGTCCGCACGCTGGTCAAAGCGCAGAAGAAGGGCGCCGGCGAGCATGCGCTCACCTGGGACGGTCGGAACGATGGCGGCGTGTTCGTGCCGCCGGGCAATTATCGCTTTGAGGCGCGCGTGATCGACCCCGACGGCGTAGCCAACACACTCACCGGCGCGCTGACCATCGTCGGCGTGCAGCCGCGTAGCTTTGACGGCGTGCCTTCGTTTCCCGACATCCGCAAGGGTGACTGGTTTGCCGGGATTATCGCGGAGGCCGAGCGCCGCGAGTATGTCAACGGCTATCCCGACAAGACCTTCCGTCCGCGCGCCGCGCTCTCGCGGGTGGAGGCGACGGCCATCGTCGTGCGCGCCCTGGGGCTGGAGGCCGAGGCCCGGAAGCGCATGGACAACGACGCGGGCTTCATCGATGGCGAGACGATTCCGAAGTGGGCGCGCGGCTACGTAAACGTCGGCGCCACCACCGCCCCGAAAGCCGGTGGCGAGCTCATCATCGGCTACCCGGGCAACACCTTCCAACCGCTCAATCCGCTGCGTCGCAAAGAAGCCGCCGCCATGGTGGGCCGGCTCATCGACAAAGAAACCAAGCGCCAGGCGTTTGTGGCCGGGTCAATCAGCCCCGGTGTGACGGTCTCGATTGCCGGCAAAACCATCAGCGGCGGGCCGGACGGCAAGTTCCGCGAAGCCATCGACCTCATCCCCGGCGAACTCACCCCGATTGCGATCGTGAGCCGGTAGGCAGGGTCTCGACGAGCAAAACTCCGGTCGGCGGCATCCCCGTCGGGTCGCGACGGGTGGCGACCACGGTTGGCGATAGTCTTGTCGGGTCCTGGGTGGTGACAACGACGGTTGGCGGCTCTGCCGACCCACCGGGACTGTGGACAACTTTGGTTTTTCCCACCGTTGTCCACAGCGGGCTGTGGACAACCAGAGTTGGCGGCACCCGCGACCCGACGCTGGAGGCAAACACTCAGGTTTTTGACGGAAATACTAACTTTGCGGCCATTCGGCCTTGCGTCGTTGCCAGCGTGAACCCGTCCAACCCACCGCGTCGAGGTGTCGCTTGAAGCCACGAACCGCCGCCGTTGCCGCCGCCCTGAGTGTGCTGCTGTCGCAGGTCTTCGACCCCGGCGGCGGGACGCAGAACTGTCCGCGGAAGGCTCCGGCCCAACTTCGGACCGTTGCCCGCCAAGGCCGACCCCGACCTCAACCGCCTGAAGAACCGCGTCAAACCGCCCGACTCCTACCTGCCGGTGCCGCTCAAGTACTTCCTCAAGCTCAAACCGAAGGAGATGAAAGCGATGCGCGACCGGCCCCGTGCGCAATGGACCGACGCCGCCCGCGCCGAAGCCGCCGACTGGGAAAAGCGCGGCATGATGATTGAAGGCTATTTGCTCAACTTCAAGCAGAAGAAGCAAGCGCCCGAGTCGTGTAACTGCTACAGCAAGACCGACCGCGACATCCACCTGAACCTCGTCGCCGACCTCGGCAGCGGCATGACGAAGGCGAAGTCGATGGTCATGGAAATCAGCCCCCGCGTCACGCGCCCGAAATGGACGCTCGCCACGCTGCAACAGTTAGCCAACGCCGGCACGCGCCTGCGCATCAGCGGTTGGCTGATGTACGATCAGGAGCACGTCTCCTCCATCGGCAAATCGCGCGGCACGGTGTGGGAGGTGCATCCGATTCACGAGATCGAGTATCGGGATGCGGCGTGGGTGTGGAGGAAGGTGGAGGAGCGGTGAGTCCTCAACTGGAGAACGCTAATACGGGTTGCGGCAGCGGCCGCAAAGATTCGATAGGTTGCAGTTGGCGTCTGAAAGACGCGAAATCCGCTTCGCAAATCGCCTCGCGCGGCTCATATCCCGAATCACGCCAGATGGTCTCCATCGTCTGAAAGCTGACTTGCTCCACAACCTTGCGAACATCGATCCGCATCAGCGCATCTTTCGTGTATGGCCGCTTGGCATCCGAGAAAGTGATGGACTTCAAGAATCGCTGAACAATGGAGCAGTTCAGCAGGGTGCAAGCAAAGAGCGCATCGCGATACTGGTCGAACCCTAAGAAATACGCAGTGTCGTCAAGCATAACGGGACGATCGTCGATGGGCACAACCAACGCGAAGCGCGGTTCCTTATAGAACCCAGCGATGGCGACTTTGTACGGCGCGAAGGAATAGTCGCCGACTCCAAACATTGCGAACTGCGCTCGATCTCGATAGATACTCGATTTCCGCTTCGCAAACTCACTACCGTGGTTGGTCAAGTAGGACCAAAGCCTCGGTGCAGTCGCGGCCAGTGCCGCCGTGTCCTCGCCCAGTGAACGCTGCGTCACAATAACCATCTTCCTTGCTTGTGTCACCTCGAAGGCTTGCAAGTCCGAGCCCTTCAGCAGCCAATACACGCGGTCGTCTTCAACCTCGACGGTTTCCCCCCAGCCGTTCGTCCAAACGCCGTTTGCATGGTGAAGTTCCATGACCTTCGCGCAGTCGTGCTTGACTCCTTGTCGCCAGACCAGTGGACTCTTGCCCTCGATCTCGCATGTGTTCGCGTAATCTGCAACATGGGAGACGAATCTCTGATTGACCCACCCGAACTCTCGCACCTGCACGCTGGGATTCTGCAGGCTGCTGACTCGACAGGTGAATGACCGGGTTTGAGCGCCAAGTTCGGCGACGAATAGCGAAGCTTCGACGGCAACGCCGAATTCACGTCCGGCATCGAAGGTCAATGCCTCCATGTTGGCAAGTTTGTAATCGCGTCGAGGAAGGAGCTCGACGACATTCCGAATGATGGTGTTCTTGCAAAGGAGTGCGAGCGTGCCACCACGTTCCGCGAATGCGTCCAACAACCGAAGCACCACGTACTCCCCGATGTCGAAGTTGCTCTTGCCGGTTATGGCGTCAAGGCCGTTGAGCGACTTCAGATTCGTCTTGGTCGGAAGGTTGCTCGACTGGAGAGAAGACAACTCGGCGCTGGTAATCCACGGCGGATTGCCGAGTATCAGAATGCTTTTCGCCTCAGTCCGGTTGGCTGAAAACACGTGCGTAAAGATGTCGTCGCAATGCAACTCGACCTCTGCGGTTGGATGCCGGCCCAGCAACGCGCGAATGAGCAGTGAAATCTTTAGCTGCCACTCGTACCGTTCCTGTATCTCCACGCCGTAGATGAGGCGCGCTTCGGGAAAGTGATTGAGAGCAGCGAGAACGAAACTACCGCCGCCATACGTCGGCTCGATAATGACCTCCGGCTCCAGGCCGCGTGACCGCAGATAGGCGCAGACCTTGTCAGCAAGTTGCGCCGGAGTTTGATAGTCGCCGTATTCCCGCTGCGTTTCTTCGCCAGACGGAGACTTGAGCACCTCGCGAAACTGGCGGAACGCCGCCTGATCTGGAAAGAACCGCCGCACTCCCGTCATACGGAGAAGCTCGACGTTGGCCCGCTCGACCTCGGGAAAGCCAAGCATGAGATTGATAAGACGCTGATCACTGAGCTCGACAATGCGCTCGGCGACGGCTTCGCGAATCAGATAGGCTTGGTCGCTCACACAATCCTCACGATTCCGGCTACGTCCATGTCCAGCGTGACGATGCGACTGTATTGTAGTCGCCATTGCAACGCGTTCGAGATCGTCAGGTAGCCAATCTCCGGCGGGTTCTCGATAATCTCCTCGGCCAGCGTGTTGAGTGTAATTTCATCGCCGGGCAAATTGCGCTCGGTGAGAAGTGCGATGATGTCGTCCTGATTCCCGTCGCGGTCGAGAATCTCGCGGATACCGCGCGTGGTCTGATAGTCGGAGGTTCTGCTTGCGTCAATGAATGCGCTGCCACCAGCCGCTTCAGCTTCCCGTTCTCCTCCTCCAACTGCCGCAGCCGCGACAACTCGCTCCGCTCCAGTCCCCCGTACTTCGCCTTCCACCGATAGTACGTCGGCTCAGAGATCCCGTGCCGCCGACACACCTCCGCCACCACCTGGCCCGTCTCCCCATCCCGCAGAATCGCCACAATCTGTTCCTCGCTGTACCGCTTGCCCTTCATTCCCGTTCTCCTTCGTTAGTTTTGGCCCGGAAAACTCTCGTCTTATCTGGTTTTGGGGGTCAGGTCAATGGTTGAGAACGTACTTGTGGCCGCGGTTTCGTAAGGCGCAGGATACGAGGAAAGCGACCAGCGCATTGGCCAAGCGATACGGATTCACGGACGAGGAGCTGGATTTCATCCCTTCGGCTGCGCTCAAGGGCAGGCATCAACTACGACCTCAAGTATCGGATGTGCGGGACGGCGGGGAGGAGGGCGAAGGTTGAGGATCGCAGAAGTTCGACTTGTCAGGCGCGCCGTCCGCCGTTAAAGTGTCCCCATGAGCAACACGACTGCGGAAATCGTCGAGGTCTGTGAGGCGTTGCCGCCGGATAAACAGGTCGAGTTGGCGGACTTTGCCCGATTCCTTCTCGCCCGTCAGGAGGACGAGGCGTGGGAGCAACGGATCGCAGACCCCCAGCCCCGTCCGCGACTCGACGCTTTTCTGCGCGAGTCGGCCGCCGAAGGCGCGGCGAGAAGAGGAGAAGGGGCGAGATGTAAAGGCGTGCTAAAATGACAGCGCGAGGTGAGTAGCTATGTGGACGCTGACGATTGAAGTCGAAGACGAGTTGTACGAAGCGGTGGCGGGGATGGCCACGCAGGCGCGCAAGACGACCGAGGAACTCGGCGCCGAATGGTTTGCCCTTGCAGTCGAGCGTTTGCTCAACGACTCCCTCCTCAAGCTGGCTGGCAGCATTACGAGCGAAGTCCCCGACTGGGCAGATCGTCACGACGAGTACCTGGGACGGGCGTTATATGAGGAAATGACCGGCGCGCGCTCCCATGCCGAACAAGCCTGACACGTTTGTCGACACTTCCGGCTGGGGTTGCTATCTCGACCAACGTCAGCCCGCGCATGATGACGCCACTCACCTTTACCGGCTGGCCGTCGCGGAGGAACGCAGACTGGTTACGACTGACTACATCATCATTGAGCTGGTCGCGCGCGCCGACAAAGAGTGGAGCTTGGTGGATTGCGCCAGCTTTGTGGTGATGCAGCAACGCGGCCTCACCGAGGCGCTCACTACCGACCGCCACTTCGAGCAAGCCGGCTTCGTCCGCTTGCTGAAGTAGCCTTGCGGCGATGGAGCTGCGGCGCATCGAGCGCGGCGAGGCCTCATATCCGACCAGCCTGACGAAGGCACTCGGCGAGTCTGCACCTTCGAGGTTAACCACCGCGGGCAACCTCGCACTGCTCAACCGCAAGCCGCTCGCGCTCTTCTGTTCGGCGAAGTGTCCCGGCAGCCTGATTCTCCAGACTTACGACTTCGTGCGCGAACTGTGCGAATCGCCGGTCACTTTCATCGGCGGGTTCCATTCGCCGATGGAGCAGGAGTGCCTGGCCATCATCCTGCGGGCGAACCGGCCGGTCATCATCTGCCCCGCGCGCGGCATGCCGCGTCGCATTCCCGCTGCGTGGAAGCAAGCGCTCGCAGCGGAGCGGATGTTGCTGTTGACTCAGTTTGACGAGGCCGCACACCGCATGACCACCGAGCTTGCGAGGCAGCGCAACTGCCTCGTCGCCGCGCTGGCCGACCGAATCTTCATCGCCCACGCCGCGCCGGGGAGCAAGACGGAGGCCTTCGCGCGGGAGGTCCTCGGCTGGGGCAAGCCGGTGCTACACCTCGACGATACTACGGAGCAGCTGCCATGATCTCATCCTTGGAAACTACCGCCGCGATGCCCCTCTCCGGCCTTGTCATCGCGGGCGGGCGGTCGTCGCGCATGGGCACGGATAAGGCGCTGTTGATCGTGGAGGGGCAGACGTTGGTGCAGCGCGTGGTCAGTGCGCTGCGGACTCTGTGCGACGAGGTCATCGTCGTGACCAATTCACCGGACACGGCGGCGGCAACGGACGCACCGACGGTGCGCGATCTGATTCCTCAGCAGGGACCGCTGTCGGGCATTCACGCCGGGTTGTCGACGATGCGCAACGAGCACGGCTTCTTCGTCGCTTGCGACATGCCGTGGCTGAACCTCGAGTTCATCAAGTACCTGGTCGGTCTGGTTGACGGGTTCGACGTGATCGTGCCCCGACTCGACGGTCGGTGTGAAACGTTGCACGCAGTCTACGGAAAGCCCTGTCTTGCCCCGATTGAGGCGGCGCTGCGCGAGCAGCGCCGCCGCGTGACCGCCTTCTACGAAGCGGTGCGCGTGCGCTATGTTGAACGCGACGAGTGCGAGCGCTTCGACCGCGCGTTGCAAATGTTCGCCAACGTCAATACGCCGGAGGAGTTCGAGCAGCAATGCTCAACCGCTACCTCGACCACCTGATGCCCGCCGCGCAAGCGCAGGCGTTAATCCTGAGCAAAGTTCAGCCGCTGGGCGTGGAGCGCGTTCCGTTGGTCGATGCGCTGGAACGCACGCTGGCCGGAGCCGCGCTGGCCGATCTCGAGGTGCCGCCGTTCATCTGCTCGGGCGTGGATGGTTACGCGGTCATCGCCGCCGACACCACCGGCGCGACCGCCGAGCAACCCGCGACGCTGCGAGCACTGGCGGATTTGCCGGCGGGTTCCGTGCCGACCCAAACGTTGACAGCGGGACATTGCGTCCGGCTAATGACCGGCGCGCCGCTGCCACCCGGCGCGGACTCGGTCGTCATGGTGGAGGACACCCGCCGTCAGGATGATGGAACCGTGGCGTTCTTGGAGGCGATCAAGTCCGGCAAGAACTATCGCAACGCCGGCGAGGACGTGAAGTGTGGCGAGGTCGTAGTCGAGCCTGGCACGCTGATTCGGCCGGCCGAGTTGGCCATGCTCGCCGCGGTGGGCATGTCGGAAGTGCCGGTGTATCGCCGACCGCGCGTGGCGATCATTCCCACCGGCGACGAACTGGCCGACGTTACCGAGGTTCCGCCGCCCGGAAAGATTCGCGACAGCAATTCGTGGTCGATGCTGGGACAGGTGCGCAAATACGGCGGCGTGGTTACGATGATGCAGCGCGCGGTGGACACTGTCGAGCACCTCGAAGCGCGGCTGGACGAAGCGGCACAGGACGCCGACTTGATCCTCACCTCGGGCGGTGTGTCGGTCGGCGACTACGATCTCGTAAAGGACGTAATGGAACGGCGCGGCTGCATTCACTTCTGGGGGCTGGCGGTCAAGCCGGGCCGGCCGCTGGTGTTTGGCGAGTATCCGAAACCAGCAGGATCCGGGTCGGTTTTCTTCTTCGGACTGCCCGGCTATCCTGTGTCGGGCATGGTGACGTTCGAGCAGTTCGTGCGGCTGTCGCTGCTGCGGATGCAGGGTCGGCGGCTGCTGCAAAAACCGAGCTTGCGGGCGCGGCTGGGCAGCGATTATCGCGGCTCGGCGGACAAGGTGGACTTCCTGCGCGTCAACCTGGTCCAGCGCATGGGCGAGTGGTGGGCCGAGTTGGCTGGCGTGCAAGGCTCTGGGCGATTGAGTTCGATGGTACGGGCCAATGCATTGCTGGTGCTTCCGGCAGGAGTTTCGGTGGTCAAACAAGGTGACTGGTGCGACGCGCAGTTGACGGACGCGCCGGAGATTGCATGATGAACCTCTGTCTGCTGATGGGCCTCCCCGGCTACGGCGAATGGGTGGGGCTGGTGGTCATCGCGTTGATTCTTTTCGGGCCGCGCAGCCTGCCGAAAATGATGCGCGACATTGGCAAGGGCATTGCCGACATCAAGCGGCATATCAGTGACGCGAAGTCGCAACTCGACGAGGCCATGCGGATCGAAGAAGACCGAAAGTACGAGCCGCCTTCGTACGACACGCCGCCCTATGAGGCGCCGGCCGATGACATGCTGTCGTCGTACGACACGCCGTCTTATGAGACGCCCGCGCCCGAGACGCCCGCGCTGGATGAGGGCAAGAAGGACGACCGCGACGACCGGCGAATCAAACCGTTGTTCTGATCATCTGGAGGAGCCATGAAAACGTTTCTACTCGGAGCCGTCGCCGTCGCATTGGCGTTGCCATCGGCGTGGGGGGGCGAAGCGCCTTCGCCCATTGCCAGGGCTGTCGGGCAAGATGCCCGACCTGCAACGGTTGCCAAAACCAATGATACGCCGGCGGTCGAGCATCTGCGCACGGGTTTCAGTTCCGAGGTCGTCACGCCGAACGTCATCACCGTCTCCAATATCGGGCGAGTGCGGCTAATTGGAGTCGGCTCGCCGGACGCCGCCGCCGCCGGCTACCAGAAAGCGTTGAAAGCCACGCAGAAGTTCGCGCTCCGCAAAAGTGTGAAGCTGGACGTGTGCGCTGCTCGCGACAAGGATGAGCAGGGTAACGTTCGCGCGCAGGTTTACTTCCTGGAAGACAGCAAATGGCACAACCTGAATCAGAAGCTGTTGCGGGCGGGGCTGGCCTCGGTGCGCAAGGAAGCGCCGTGCCATGTCACGTTCGACGACTGGACGGCGCTGGTGCAGCAGGCGCGCACAGCCAGGCGCGGTCTGTTCGGGATGAAAATCGATCTGCCGGATGAAGCTGGCGGCGCGGCGATCGTTTCCACGCGAGCGAACCCGCCCCTCGTCGTCACCTCCTCGGTCAGGTCCGGGAACAGTCGCCTTGAGATTGGCAGCAAGCCGTTCGAATTTGCCGGGCCGTTGTCGATCGAACCGGTTCCGGTGAGAATCAAATACATTGGCAACATTCAGTCGCGCACTTTTCACCAACTCGACTGCATCTGCCAGCCCGAAAGCCTCGACCGCATCTTCTTCGCCGATCGCTTCAATGCCGTCAAGGCGGGCTACCGGCCGTGCGTGGTGTGCCGACCGAATTGAGCGTGCCGTGCGGCACGTTCGCCATCGCCACGCTCGGCTGCAAGGTCAACCAGTACGACTCGCTGGCCATCGCGCGCCAACTGCGTGCGGCCGGCCTGCAGCAGGTGGCATTCCACCAGCGGGCCGACGCCTACATAGTGGACACCTGCACGGTGACGGCGATGGCCGACCGCAAGTCGCGCAAGACCTTCAGCCGCGCGGTGCGCAAGAATCCCAACGCCGTGTTCGCGGTCACTGGTTGCGCGGTCGAGTGGGCCGCCGACCAGTTCCGGGCGATTCAACCCGATTGTCTCATCGTCGGGAACCGCGACAAGCCGCAGCTTCCCGCGCGCTTGCTGGAGAAATTGCGGGCGCGCGAAGTGTTCACCGACTGCGCGGGTCAGGATAGTTCTCGCTCGAGGGCACCGGCCGCCCCCACGGTTCGCACCGGCAACGGCCTGTGCGAAGTGCGCGCAGCGCTCAAAGTGCAGGACGGCTGCAATCGTACGTGTACGTACTGCATCATTCCGAGCGTGCGCGGGTTGCCCTACAGTCGCCCCGCGAAGGAACTCGTCCGGGAGGCGCGCGAGTTGGTCGAGGAAGGCGCGCGCGAACTGGTGCTCACCGGCGTGCTGCTAGGGGAGTACGGCACCAACGAATCGTGGCGGCGGCGCGGCGCGCGACACCCGTTGGCGGAGTTGATGTCTCAGTTGTGCGAAATCGGCGGGCTGCAGCGGTTGCGGCTCAGCACGCTCGACCCGCGCGATTTGCACGACGACATAATCGAGGCCATGGCCACGCTGCCGAAGTGCGGCCGGCATGTGCATTTGCCGTTGCAGTCGGGCAGCGATTTTGTGCTGCGCGCGATGAAGCGCGGCTACACCACGGCACAGTTCGCGAATCGCGTTGAACGGCTGCGCGCCGCGATACCGACGATGGGCCTGACTACCGACATCATGGTTGCTTTCCCCGGCGAAACCACCGACGACTTCACGGCCACGCTGGAGTTCGCGCGCGCCATGGAGTTCAGTGGCATTCACGTCTTCCCGTTTTCGCCGCGTCCAGGCACTGCGGCGGAATCGCTGCCGCTGCGGGTCCCACCCGCGGAGTCCGGCGCGCGCGCGGCCCGACTCATTCAACTTGCTGAGGCGTTGACGACCGAGTTCGCCACCGGACAATTGCACCACTCGACCCGCGTGCTCATCGAAGCAACCGACGACGACCGCGCAAGCGGCATGACGCCGGAACTACTGCGCGTCGAGTTGCCGGGCTCTGCTCCGCTCGGCGCCATGATCACGGCAACCCCCCGCTGCTGGGACGGCAGGCAGTTCGTTGCAGAAAGTCAACCATGGCCAAACGCAAACTAACCCGTCGCACCCTGGCCGCGCTCGCGCCGGCCGCCGGCGCAGCGCTGACCACGAGCGGGGCTGCCGCCGGCGAAGCCCAGCAACGCCTCACCCGCGAGACGCTGCGCGCGGCGGAGCAGTTGCTCGGGATCGAATTGACCGACGCACAGGCCAACGCCGCGCTGAGCGGCGTGGCCAATAATGCCGGACGCTACCACGCGCTGCGACAAATCGAGGTGCCACTCGACACCGAACCGGCGATTGGCTTTCATGCGGTGTTGCCCGGCAAGCGGTTCGACCAACCGGCGCGCCGGCCAAAGTTCAGTCCGGTCGAGTTGCCGAAGTTCAAGTCGGTTGACGAGTTGGCGTTTGCGTCGGCGTTGCAATTGGGCGAGTTGATCCGTCAGCGCAAGGTCACCTCCGTCGCCCTGACGAAAATGTACCTGGAACGGCTCAAGCGACTGGGACCGAAGCTGCTTTGCGTCGTCACCCTCACTGAAGAGGTCGCGCTGGTGCAGGCCGAGCACGCCGACCGCGAGTTGCGCGCCGGCCGCTGGCGCGGTCCGCTGCAAGGTGTGCCCTGCGGGGTGAAGGATCTGTTCGCGACCAGGGGCATCCGCACCACCTGGGGCGCCGAGCCGTTTCGCGAACAACTCATCGACGTTGACGCCACGGTGATCCAGCGCTTGCGCCAGGCCGGCGCGCCGCTGCTCGCCAAGCTCAGCATGGGCGCGCTGGCGCTGGGCGGTCGCTGGTTCACCGGCATGACGCGCAACCCCTGGCAGCCGGACGAGCAAGCGACCGGCTCCAGCGGCTCGTCGGCGGG
>Ga0247727_10004445_pt1 | contig 29697 bp, 30 predicted proteins | sample WisWelCaveWW1625_FD_202498 | JGI IMG/M metagenome (GOLD analysis project Ga0247727, IMG submission 202498) | Biofilm microbial communities from Wishing Well Cave, Virginia, United States - WW16-25 | ecosystem: Environmental > Aquatic > Deep subsurface > Groundwater > Cave microbial mat | place...
GTCATGGGGGCATCTTACGCGAGAAAAAGAGAGACGACAACTCTCTTTGATTCACAGTGCTTCAACTCTGCAGGTGTGCGCAGAGTTTCTGTAAATATCTAGAGTCGACACGGATATTTGGGATTCGAGTCTGTTGTATTAAACACGCTCTGCTCTTGCAAAAGCAGCGCTGGTTCGTTACAATCTGAACGCTTTTCTCGAGGTCAAGTGATCTCAAACGCAGAAGCAAAGGACGGAATGAACGATGTCGAAGTATGCCGTTATTGAGACTGGAAGCAAACAGTACCGCGTCGCCGAGGGCGAGATGATCGTTATCGAAAAACTCAAAGGCGTCGAAAAGGGCGCGACCGTTGAGTTCGATCGGGTGCTCGCGGTGGGCGGCGAGGGTTTAAAGCTAGGGCAGCCGTATTTGAAAGGGGCGAAAGTCTCGGCCGAAATTGTCGAGAGCGACCGCCTGCCCAAAGTACTGGGGTTCAAATACAAGAGAAAGACGCGCCGCCGCCGTAAATTCGGCCACCGCCAGCCCTATATGAAAGCCAAAATCACGGAGATCAAAGGATGACCGAAGTCGAAATCTATCGAGATGCCGAGGGACGCATCACGGCATTTCGCAGCCGCGGCCATGCCGGATTCGATGTCGAGGGCAAAGACATCGTCTGTGCGGGCGTTTCGGCGCTGGTTCAAACAGCCGTCTTGGGGCTCGAAGAATATTTACGATTAGAGCCCACGGTAGAGCAAGAAAAGGGCCGTCTCTATTGTAGCTTAGAACGAGATATTTTTTTGAATCGCGAGATTGATGCCATTTTGAATACGATGGTGCTGGGGCTCAAAGCACTCGAACGCGAGTATCCGCAATACTTAAAAGTGGAGGAGGTTAGCAGCAATGTTCAAGTCTAATCGAAAATTTGACTTGCAGCTCTTTGCGACGAAGACAAGCAGCGGCAGCACACGCAACGGGCGCGACAGCCAGCCCAAGCGTCGCGGTCTGAAGGCGTGCGACGGCGAGCGCGTGAAGACGGGCAGCGTGATTGTCCGCCAGTGTGGCACCAAATTCCGCCCCGGTCGCGGAGTCGGGTTGGGCCGTGACTTTACGATCTTCGCCACGTTGAGCGGGAAGGTTGTTTTTCAAGGCAACTTAGTGCACGTCGTCGCTGAGTAAGCTCTTTCGCAAAGAGGCTGCCCTATATCTAAAGATTGGCAGTCTCTTTTTGTTTTTATGTAATATGTGAAATGTGAAATACGAAGAAAAATAGACTACTGATGTCGCTGATTGGTTCTCACAAGCAAAAATCATCAGTCAATAAATCAGATTAAAGTAAAGAATGAAAAAAAGAAAGTTGACTAAAAATGTTTATCGATGAAACTAAAATATGTGTCATCGGGGGCAAGGGCGGCGACGGCTTGATTGGCTTCCGTCGCGAAAAATTCCGCCCCCTGGGCGGGCCTGACGGAGGAGACGGTGGGCATGGGGGCAATGTCGTACTGAAAGCCGACATTACTGTAAATACACTCTTGCCCTTTAAGCACATGATTCATTATCGCGCCCCCATCGGAGTCCCGGGCGGCAAGAACCAGATGCACGGCGCCGATGGCAAAGATTTAGTTATTGCGGTCCCCGTCGGCACGGTCGTGAAAGATTTGCGCACTCAAGAAGTGTTGGCAGATTTATTTGAGCCGGAGCTCGAAATCATAATCGCTCATGGCGGCGAGGGCGGCCGGGGCAACGATCGTTTCAAGACTTCTATCCGACAAGCCCCACGCATCCGAGAAAAAGGGCAGCCCGGCGAAGAGCGCTGGCTTAAGCTCGAACTCAAACTCTTGGCCGATGTCGGCATTATCGGGTTTCCCAATGTCGGCAAATCCAGTTTGATCGCAAAAATTTCGGCCGCTCGTCCGAAAATTGCCGATTATCCGTTTACCACGCTCGTGCCCAATTTGGGCGTCGTCCAAGTCGACGACTATCGCGATTTTGTGATCGTCGATATTCCCGGATTGATCGAGGGCGCGCACACCGGAAAGGGACTGGGTGATCGCTTCTTAAAACACGTCGAGCGCACGCGCGTCTTGGTGCATTTGATCGATGTCGCCAGCGTCGAAGACCGCGATCCGTCAGACGATTTTCAGATAATTAATCGCGAGCTGGCCTCGTTTTCTCAAGAACTGGTGAAAAAACCACAAATAATCGTCGGCAACAAAATTGATGTTATAGACACAGAACAGCGCAACAAAATTATTGACACATTTAAGAAACAGGGCATTGAACTGCACTTGATTTCGGCGGCGACGGGAGAGGGCACGCGCGAGCTGATTTTCAAGTGCTATGAAAAAGTATTGGAGATGAAAGAAAAAGAGCCGGTGCGCGCGCCGCTCGACCCTCACTTGCGCCGACGGCGCGTCTATAAGCTGACCGGGGAGCCGAAGTGGGATGTCTACTTTGATGGCGAGATCTATCGTATTGAGGGCGGCGGCGTTGAGAGGCTCTCGCGTCTCTCTTTTGAGGAGCCCGATACGCAAGAGTATTTGGTCGAGAAGCTCAAAGCGATGGGCATCTGGGCCGCGCTGCAACGACACGGCTTGCGGCCGGGCGATACCGTGCGGCTGGGCACTCATGAGTTCACCTATGCGCCTACCGAAGACGAAGCCCATGACGCCGAAACGGCCTTGTCTGAATTTCCTGAAGAAGGCTTTCGTCCGACCTGAGCGCCAAAACGCTTGAAAAACGGGTTGAGATTTGCTATCTTTGGTGAACTTGGGGAGGTAGAACAATCAGCCAGGTATACAATATTCGCAAAAACGAAGAAATCAGAGCCAAAGAAGTCCGAGTCATCGATGAGCACAACGAGCAACTGGGCGTGATGCCGCTGGCCCAGGCCATTGCCGAAGCCAGAAGTCGGGGTCACGATTTGGTTGAAGTCGCTCCAATGGCGAATCCGATCGTCTGCCGCATCATCAATTTCGGCAAGTTTCGCTATCGCCTGGAGAAGCGCGAGAAGAAGACCCAACGCGCACGCCGTCTCAAAGAGATTCGCATGACGACTCAAATCGAGAAGCACGATTTTGAGACGAAGTTACGCCATATTCGGGATTTCTTGGGAAAAGACAGCAAAGTACGCGTCTCCATCGTCTTCCGTGGTCGCGAAATCGTGCATATGGATCGCGGGCGCGAGCTCTTGGAGCGCATCACCAAAGGCATCGCCGGCGTAGGCAAAGTCGATCAAGAAGCCAAAGAGCGGGGGCGCTCGTTGCAAATGCTCTTGGTGCCCTCAAGCGGCAAGAGCGCCGAGGCCACCGAAGACGAGAGCGCTCAAGATCACGATGAAGCGATGAATCTGGAATTGCAAGAGGATTTTGTCGACGATCAAGGAGTGGATATCGATGCCGAAGAAGAAAGCACATAAAGGCCTCGCCAAGCGCGTCAAGGTCACCAAGAATGGTAAAATCTTGGGAGCCAAGACGGGGTTTCATCATAAGCTAGTCAAGCGCTCGGCCACGCGCAAGCGCCAAGCCCGCGAAATCAACGTGCAGGGCCAAATGCGCAAGAATTTGCTGGACTTATTGTCAACGTAAACGCAAAAGATAGATAACAGATAAAAGATAATTGCAGAGATTATTTGGAGTGATAGGAGAAGATCATGCGAATCAAGGGTGGCCCAAAGCACAAGAATCGTCGCAAGGCGATCTTGTTGCTGGCCAAGGGATTTAAGGGCAAGCGACGCTCCTGTTTTCGAATCGCGAAACAGCGTGTGATGCACGCTTTGCGGAACGCTTACATCGGGCGCAAGCTCAAAAAGCGCGATCAACGCGCGCTCTGGAACACGCGCATCAATGCCGCGACGCGACCGCGGGGATTGCAATACTCTCGGTTTATGAATGGGCTGTACAAAGCGAACATCAAGCTCAATCGCAAAATGCTCTCCGAGCTGGCGATCCATGACCCGAAAGCGTTCGACCAGTTGGTGAACGTCGCCAAAGCAAAACTGAGTAAGTAATTATTTCTAAGAGTGAGCAGGGGATTCTTCGGGTCTGAAGAATCCCTTTATTTTTATGTATTTTCAAGATCTCTTGTTAAAACTAACCGACTTTTGGCGCTCTCACGGGTGTGTGATCCAGCAACCCTTTGATATCGAAGTCGGTGCGGGGACTTTTCATCCGGCTACATTTTTTGGAGTGCTGGGCCCTAAGCCCTGGAAATGCGCTTATGTGCAACCCTCGCGTCGGCCCGTTGACGGACGCTACGGCGATAATCCGTTGCGAATGGCTTTTTATTATCAGTATCAAGTCATTCTCAAACCGGCTCCCGACGACTTGCAAGATTTATATTTGGAGAGTCTGACTTATCTTGGGCTCGATGTAACCAAGCACGACTTCAAATTTGAAAAAGATGACTGGAAAAGCCCGACTCAGGGCGCATGGGGCCTGGGGTGGCAAGTCTCGTTTGACGGCATGGAAATCTCGCAATTTACTTATTTTCAACAGATGGGCAGCATCGATCTTGAGCCGGTGACCGGTGAGCTCACTTACGGCACCGAACGGCTCTCGATGTTCTTGCAGGGCGTGGAGAGCGCTTTTGATCTTAAATGGAACGCCGATCATACCTACGGCGATCTCCTGTTGCAATACGAAAAAGATCGCTGTGCCTATAATTTTGAACACTCTAACACTGATTTGCTTTTCAAGATGTTTGATGCGTACGAGCAAGAAGCAAAAAATTGTCTGAAAAATAATTTGATTTACCCGGCCTACGAAGCGACCTGCAAATGCTCCAATCTCTTCAATTTGCTCGATGCGCGGCGGGCAATCAGCGTGACCGAGCGCGAGCGATTCATGCAACGAGTGCAAGAGCTGTCAAAGGGCTGCGCACGGGCTTATATGAAGCGTCTAAAAACAATAGAAGAAGCTGCATCAAAACAGCCTCTCAGCTAAATTATGAACTGCGATTTTTTACTGGAAATTGGCGTCGAAGAGATTCCTCCCAAAATTGTTCCTGACCTGGGAAACCAGTTGGCGACATTGGCCCAAGAATGTTTTCGCGAACAGCGCCTTGAGTTGGGCGAAGTGCAGGCCTATTATGGCCCGCGCCGCTTGAGTGTTTTGGTCAAAAATCTCTCATTCCAGCAACCCGATATCGAACGCGAAGTGAAAGGCCCGGCCAAAAAAGCCGCGTTTGATGCCAATGGAAACCCCACCAAAGCCGCCGAGGGATTTGCCAAGAGCAAAGGTCTTGCTGTCTCGGAACTCACAATTAAGAAAACCGACGAGGGCGAGTATCTCTATGCCCGAGAGTTGGTGCGTGGCAAGCCAACGCCTGAGCTTTTGATTGAAATACTCCCGGCACTCATCAAGAAATTATTATTGCCCGAAACAATGCGCTGGGACCAGTCAGGTCTGCGTTTTATTCGACCGATTCGCTGGCTGCTCGCTCTCTACGGCGACGAGCCGGTGCGCTTTCAATATGGCCGTCTGACATCCGGCGCAGAAACCCAAGGCAATCGCTTTTACGGTCAGCGACATTTACCGATAAAAAATATTTCCGATTATTTTTCAAAACTTGAAGCCAATGGCGTCATCTACGATCAAGCCAAGCGCAAACAAATTATCCTCAGCGCGCTCCATCAACAATCGGCACAACTGACGGCTCAGTACACTGCACCCGATTCGCTCATTGATGAGATCTCCAACCAGATTGAACACCCGACCCCGGTGATTGGGAAATTTCCCCAAGAATATCTGAGTTTGCCTAAAGAAGTCTTGGCGTCTACACTGATCGAACACCAGAAATTTATTCCCTTCGTCGCGGGCGAGCAGGCGCTGCCCCATTTTGTGGGCTTTCGCGATGGCCCTGAAGATACCGATGGCGTTATTCGGGCAGGCTATGAGCGCATCGTCAAGGCGCGTCTTTTTGACGCGCGCTTCTTTTTTGAGAACGACCGCAAACGCAAACTCTCGGATTTTGCCAAAGACTTGCGCTCCGTCGTGTACCAAGAAAAACTAGGCACCATCTGGGATAAAGTCGAACGCATGCGGCACTTTGCCGTCGAAATTGCCAAGCGCTTGAATTTGGATCACTTGCCGGAGATCGATAAGACCGCCTTCTTGTGCAAAGCCGATTTGGTCACGGCGATGGTTGGAGAATTCCCCGATCTTGAGGGCATTGTCGGGGGAATTTATGCCGCGCTCGACCGAGAGTCCGCGCTCGTCACCACAGGGATACGCGAACACTATTTGCCCAAAACAGCCGACGATCCCTTGCCCAGCAGCATCATCGGCATGACCGTAAGTTTGTCTGACAAAATTGACACCGTCGTCGGCTCGCTTCTCATTGGCGATGCCCCGACCGGGTCTCGCGACCCCTTTGGGTTGCGCCGCCGAGCCAACGGCCTCATCAAGATCGCCCTCGAAAAACAACTGAAGATAGATTTTTTTCAGTTAATACACGACCTCGAAGCAATGTATAGCTTTCTCGGCAAACACAAAGGGTTTTCGCCGATTGAAGCGTTTCTTTCCGAACGCCTTTATCAAGTACTTTTGCAAGAGTACAACGTCCCGTACGATATTTTGAATGCCGTGCTGGCTACGCCCGATGGAAATTTTGGTCGCGTCTTACGCAAGGCGCGCAGTCTCGAAAAAATTCGCGACCAAGAAGAATTTATGGCACTTGTCGCAGGCTTCTCGCGGGCGCGCAACATCACTCAAGGGCATACTTCGCTCAAAGAATTTGACTCTCAACTCCTTCAAGAAGAGGCCGAGCGCGAACTCTGGCGAGCCTACTTGAAGGCCGAGAGTCAAATCATCAAACTAATCCCCAAAGAAGACTACTCGGGTATTATTGAACAATTACTCAAACTCAAAGCTCCCATCGACAAATATTTTGAAGATGTGCTCGTCATGGCCCAAGACCGAGAAACACGCAACAATCGTTTAGGGTTCTTGAACAGACTCGTAGCACTCTTTTTGTTCTTGGGCGACCTCTCTCAGATTGTAGTGGGCGGAGCGTCCACCGAGACAAAAGAAATAGGCCCACACAATGCCCCGCGCAAAAATTGACGGATCGAGCATTTATTATTCGATACAGAGCTCGGGCAAGCCTGTCTTATTTGTACACGGCTCCGGGTGTAATTCTTCACTTTGGGATGATCAAGTCTCTGCGCTTTCCAACAATTTCTGCACTATTTCGATCGACTTAAATGGACATGGACAAAGCCCCCTGCGCGATGGCGATGCGCTGCAAACGTACGCTCAGGATGTGCTGGGCGTAATCGAAACTCTCGCAGAACCCTGTGCGCTCGTCGGGCATTCGTTGGGCAGTGCTATCGTGCAGACGGTCGCTCTGGCCAAGCCGAAAAAATTGGGCGCATTGGTCTTGCTTGGAGCGGGAGCCAAGCTGCGCGTACACCCTCAACTTTTGGAAACCATTGAGAGCGATTTCCCCAAAGCCATCGAGATGATTTTAAATTGGTCCTTTCATCCGTCAGTCAAAGCAGAGCTACTCCAGCGCGCACGCGCGCAAATGATTCGCAACGGACAAGCCATGCTCAGCCGAGATTTTCGTGCCTGTGATGGATTCAATGTAATGAACCGTCTCGGCGAAATCACTTTGCCTACGTTGCTACTCTGCGGGCAGCAAGACCAACTCACGCCAGTGAAATACTCAGAGTTTCTGAAAAATCAGATTGCGCAGTCCGAATTTCATATCATAGAAAACGCGGGCCACCGCGTCATGGAAGAAGCGGCTGAAACACTGAACGATTTGCTCCATCGATTCTGTTCAAAATGGCTGTAATTGCGTTTTACTAGATACATCTCTCAGCCGCTCTCTTAATGCTGCTTTCTCAGCGTCTTCATCCATATCCAACCGAGTGCACCTGACAGAGTGCCGCCCACGCCCCCTACAAAAAAGAGCCACGGCGGCGCCAGCGCCTCGCCCAAAAGGCCTGTACTGAAAGAAGAGAGCGCCATAAAGCCCACGACCGTCAGATTCACCATCGCAAAGACGCGGCCCAGATGCGTCGAGGGGACCACTTCTTGAATAATCGAGGTGCGTGGCACTGTAATCAAAGGAATACATAGACCATGCAAAAAAATCAAAACCAGGGCGAGCCAGTACGAATCCCAGACAAGGAATCCAATAAAGGGAATATAAGTAGCACCATCAAGCACTATGCCGAGCAATAATAGTTTTCCTTTTGCAAAACGCACACCGTAGCGACTCACCCAGAGCGTCGCCACAAACCAGCCCAGCGCCAAGGTTCCTGCAAAATAAGCCATATACTCCGCGCTCAGATGCAATGTGTTTTTGATAAAGAGGTTCTTGCCCACGGTCGCCGGCCCCATGATGAAAAAATTATCGATGGCGCTAAGCATCAGAAGCCCAATCAATAGAGGAGATTGAGCAATGTATCGAAGCCCCACTCTGACATCTTCGAAGGCGGAAGAAAGAGTTTCTCTTCTCGCCGGTTTCTCGTTTACACGAAGAAGCAGGATGGAGAGAAACGAGACAAAGAAAGTAATCCCATCAAACATGAGCAAGCGCACCATCGCTCCTACGTCTGTCGATTGAGCCGATGTCGCACTCTGCACACCGAGCAACGCGCCGGCAAGCACGCTTCCCAAAATAACGGCGGCTTGGGTTGAAGTTTGCACAAAAGCGTTGACTTGAAGCAAGCGATCTTTGTCCATCAATTCCGGAATGAGTGCATCGCGCGCGGGGTTGAAGAGCGTCGAAAAACTGGAGAGCAAGAAAGCGATGAGACCAAGCGAGACCCAATTGAGCAGGCCAAACTGCCAGAGCAGGGGAACCACAAGCAAGAGGATGCCTCGAACTGCGTCCGATAAGAGCATCGCCGAGCGTCGCCGGTAGCGATCGACCAAACTTCCCGCTAGCAACCCGAACACCAAGAAGGGCAGCGTCTCGAAAAAACTAACGACGCCCGCTTTTAATGCGCTCTGGGTTGGCTCGACCGAGAGCACAAGAAAGAGCACAGTCACGGCAAAGAGCGCATCACCCGTTTGCGAGATGAACTGTCCCAGCCAGAGCAAGAGCAAATTGCGGTCGCGCAGCAACGAGAGCATAGAGGGCACTATAGCGAGAAATTCTCAGCAAGAGCAACTGTGTTACTGATCGGATCGCCCTAGTCTAGACAGTGTCATGTGCTTGGTGTTAAGATATAAGTGCATTCGAGGAGGTAAAAGTTATGAAGATTGCAGCAACGCTTCTGGGGAGTATAGGGGGATTAGGAGCATTCATTTGCGGTGGGTTTGCTGGATTTGGCTATGTCTTGGAATCGGGCTCAACAGAAGGGGTCACTAATACCCTAAGCAGTTGGTGCTCTATTGAAATGTTATTCGGACTTGTTGTCATTTTGGTATCTGGGTTTACATATCCACGCCCTAAGCTTGCAGGCATCGTCTACTCTATCAGCAGTTTTTACACATTCGGGCTAGTTTTTGCTATAGCGCAATATGAAATGGGAAAATCTTATCAAAGAATTGAACATTTTGATTCGCTGATCATATTTGGAACCATTGGCTTGCTCTTAGCGATAGGCGCTTTCTTATCAATCCGATCTGCTAGGAAACAGTCAGCTGATAAGCTGCTTGCAACACCAACAGCTACCCCAATTTAGATTAAGTTCCAAAAAATATAGGAGCATCAACTAGGGGTGGTCCAACCTACACACTCGCACTCGGCTCTTCTTCATCGCCAACTTCGTGTTTGCCCTCCAGCTTAAAATAGAGCTGTTTGGCGGCGGCTTGCTCGGCCTCTTTCTTGCTGCTGCCGCGCCCGACGCCTTCTTTATTCGCAACCGAAGCGCGTACGGTAAACTCTTTGCGATGGTCTTCTCCGGCTGCCTCTAGCAATGTGTACACCGGCTTGTAACCCAACTCTTGCGCCATTTCTTGCAACAGGGTTTTGTAATCGCGACGATGCTGTCCCTGAGCAACTCGCTCAATTTCAATCTTCAAATTATCCAAGACAAATTGCTCGGCTCTAGCATAGCCGCATTCTGAATAAATAATGCCAACCAGCGCTTCAAACGCATCTCCCAGAATCGAGCTGCGCGTGCGCCCGCCCGACTCTTCTTCGCCGCGCCCCAAGAGCAAGCATTGATCTAACTCTAATTCTTGCGCTTTCTCGGCCAGTACGGGACCGCTCACGACGACCGATTTGATCTTCGTCAGCTCCCCCTCACTCAATCCAGGAAAATTTTGATAGAGAAATGTACTGATGATCAACTCGACCACCGCGTCGCCCAAAAACTCCAAACGCTCGTTCGATTCAAATTTCAATGTGCTCTCATTAACATAAGAGCTATGGCGAAGCGGGCGCTCTAGCGTATCGAGACTGAGATCCAAACCAAGCCGATCGCGTAAAGCAAGAATGGCGTCTCGACTCACAGGGAGTGCTGCGGTTTTGCCATGCTGCTCGATCTTCACATTATGCGAAATGCTCTGCAGTACCGCAGAACGGCAGCACCGTTCTTCACCTCCGAACGGAGCGATTGCTCGTAAGTGACGCGCTCAAGTGACAAAAATCACGAGCCCGTCACTGGGTTGGCTGGGGCGGGAGGACTCGAACCTCCATTCACGGCTCCAAAGGCCGGTGTGCTACCATTGCACCACACCCCAATAACGACGAGTACAGTGTACCGAGACTTTTAGATCGTTACATCTTGAGTAACAAACGCCGGACTCAGACCAGCGCAGCTGCGTCCCATTTCTTCTTGATAGCGCACCAGCACTTGTTCTTCCAGCGAGAGCCGGAACGAATTGTCGATCGGATGCGCGATGTCTCTGAATTCGCCATTGTTTTCTTTGCGACTGGGCATCGCGACAAAGAGCCCGTTGCGCCCTTCAATCACTTTTACACTGTGCACAATAAACACATCATCAAAAATAACCGAGCAGAAGGCCTTCAAGTTGCCCTCGTTCTGCATCGGACGAATTTCAATCTTGGTAATTTCCATGTCAGCCTTACCTCGTTGTTCGAATCAAGATTGCAGCGCGCCTATCATAGCAAAGCGCCCGCAGACGTGCAAGAGAAGAGAAGAATCTGAGTATTCTGACAAATGTCTGCTTTTGATTTGCTTGCAGTATACTGTGCGGTTGATATAATCTTCGCTAGAGGTGATTTACAAATGCCGTTTTTACCCAAAGATCCAATTAGCTTAATCATTTTTGCAATTTGTCTCGCATTGCCGCTGTACGCGCAGTGGAAAGTGATGAGTACGTACCGAAAATACTCAGAAGAGCCTGCTTCATCAGGCATAACCGCTGCGCAAGCTGCGCGGCGTTTGCTGGATCGTGCCGGATTACACCATGTAAAAGTGGAAGCAGTTCAGGGTTATTTGTCCGATCACTACGACCCGCGCTCGAAGACTTTGCGATTGTCTGCCCCCGATAGCACTTCAATCGCAGCGATCGGTGTGGCCGCTCACGAGGCAGGTCACGCGCTACAAGATGCCGAAAAATATCCGATGCTGGTACTGCGCAGTGCAGTAGTTCCTGTCGCTCAATTTGCGCCGCCCATCGGGATCATGCTGTTCATGGCAGGCATGTTTTTCACGGCGTTTAAGCCTTTGCTCTTGGTGGGTATTTTGCTCTTTGCGGCAGCGGTTGCCTTTACGCTTATCACCCTTCCTGTCGAATTTGATGCAAGCAGTCGGGCTATGCGCATCCTGCGCGACGGAGGTATTGCTGTTGGTCAAAAAGAGCTTGGCGGAGTGAACAAAGTGTTGGGCGCTGCAGCTTTAACTTACGTTGCTGCGGCGGTCACAGCTGTGGGTCAACTCATCTCCATGATCTTGCAGGCGCAAGGGCGACGCGAGTAATTCTTAAAGAATGCACGAAAGCCTTCTCTGCCGAGAGAACAAACTCGGCACGAGAAGGCTTTTTCTTTTTATATCCTGTCCCTCTCATTTTCTATCAATTCCCCAATGTGCTTGACTCTAGCGCGTTTTATCTTTTTGACCAAATCTCGATTAATGCGCTTGACTATCATTGGCCCTTCATAAATCAAGCCCGTGTAAATCTGAATAAGCGAAGCCCCAGCCCTAAGCTTAGCCAGAGCGTCTTCGACAGTGAAAACGCCGCCGACGCCGATGATCGGCAGTTTTCTCTGCGTGTGTTTCGCAATGTAAGCGATGATCTCGTTCGAACGCTGCGCCAAGGGCGCGCCGCTCAGTCCGCCAGCTTCGTTGACAATTTCGCCCGATGTGCGCAACCCCGCACGCTGGATGGTCGTATTGGTCGCGATGACGCCAGAGATACGCCTGTCGGTGATGACCGTAAGCACATCATCCAGCTGAGCCCAGCTGAGATCGGGAGCGATCTTCACCAAGATCGGGCGCTCGTGCGTTGCTCCTTCAGATGCGAGTTCTGTGTTGAGTTTAGAGAGCGCGCCTAGCAATTCACTCAAGCGTTCTTTTTCTTGAAGTTTTCTCAATTCCGGCGTGTTGGGCGAACTCACATTAATAACAAAATAATCTCCATAGAGAAAGAGTTGCGCAAAGCTATAAAGATAGTCTTGGAGTGCGTCATCGACGCTCGTATCTTTGTTTTTTCCGATATTGATGCCCAATGGTACAGGCGCTTTCTCTGCTCTCTGTAATCGAGCAGCAAGCGCATCGGCTCCGTCATTATTGAAGCCGAGTCGGTTTATCAAGGCAGCATCTTCAGGCAAGCGAAATAATCTTGGCTTGGGGTTTCCCTGCTGAGCTTTTCTGGTCACTGTGCCGATTTCGATAAACCCAAACCCGAGCAAGGGCATCATTTGTGTCAGATGCGCATTCTTGTCGAAACCCGCGGCAAGCCCCACGGGATTGGGAAAATCTAAGCCAAAGAGTTTTATTTCCAATCTTCGATCGCGATAATTACAGAGAGCTCCCGTTAGATTTTTGAGAATAGACGACTCTTGAGCTGTCTCCAAAAGCGAGGAGACATATTCATGGCTCACCTCGGGGTCTTGACGAAAGAGCCAAGGTCGTATCAATGTTTTGTAGATCATACTTTTGATGAGATTATAGCGAGAGTTTTAGGAAATGTTGAGGAGCCTTCTTCACTGAAGATTTGTAAGAAGGCTCCTCGACTGTCGTTGCAGAGCTGCTGGTTCTATTCCAAGAGGCAGCACAGCTACCCCAAAACAAGTTGCATCATACATCCGAAGAGATCTTCTCTGACAGCTGTTGCTCAAATTGACAATTTTTTTCGTGATCTCAAGCGCCATTCAAGGGCTTGCAAGATCGGAAAGAATTGCCTATCGTGAAAAGCTATGAAAACTGAGCATTGGATGCGAGAGGCGCTAAATTTGGCTGCTCAGGGGCGCGGTTGGGTCAACCCAAATCCCTTGGTCGGAGCCGTTATTGTGAAAGAGGGGAAAATCGTCGGTCAGGGTTTTCATAAGCAATATGGCATGCCTCACGCGGAAGCCAATGCGCTCGATGCGGCGGGCGATCAGGCACGTGATGCCGATTTGTATGTCAATGTGGAGCCCTGCGTCAATCATCCCAGCAAGCGCACCCCTCCCTGCACCGATCGCATTGTTCAGAGCGCTATTCGCCGTGTCTTTATCGCCATGCGCGACCCCGATGGCCATGTCAACGGCCAGGGCATCGCCCAGTTGCGCGCTGCTGGCATCGAGGTGCATCTGGGCATACTTGAAAGCGACGCACTCAAACTCAACGAAATTTCTCAAAAGTACAAGACAACCGGAAAACCCTTTGTCTTACTGAAAATGGCGATGAGCGCCGACGGCAAAATCGCGACGCGTACAGGACATGCCAAGTACATTTCTTCACCCGCCTCTTTGCGCTTCGCGCATGAGTTGCGCGATCGCTATGCGGCGATCTTGGTGGGCATCGGGACCGTCCTGGCGGACAATCCCTCGCTCACAACGCGACTCGAGTATCCCGGACATGACCCCGTTCGCGTGATTCTCGACTCCCGCGGCCAAATTCCCTTGGATGCGCACATCTTGCAAGTGCAAAGTGCAGCGAAAACCATTTTGGCTACGACGAGCGCAATAGATCCCGCCAAAGCAAACGCGCTCAAAAAATGCGGCGTCACGCTTTGGGAGTTACCCACAAAAGAGAAAAGCACGCCCCACAGTGAATTTGCCATGGCATCACAAGTTGATCTTCATACTCTCCTAGAAAATTTGGGAAAATCTAATTTAGACAGTCTTTTGATCGAAGGCGGCTCGACCGTCGCTGCCAGCTTTATCGACGAAAAATTGATCGACAAAATTATGTTTGTGATCGCACCTGCGCTCATCGGCGGCCAGGCCGCGCCAAGTCCCATTGGCGGGATCGGCATCGAAAAAATCCAAGAAGCCCATCGCCTCAAAAACATCAGCTTTCGCACAATAGGGACTGACCTGATCTACGAAGCTTACTTAAATAAAGACTAAGCTTGCCCGACGAAAAAACTTCACATACACTTTGAGCTGGAGGAATTTTCATGATTGATCGTTATTCACTGTCGCCAATGAAAGACCTTTGGACGGACGAAGCCAAATACCGACGCTGGCTGCAAGTCGAGCTGGCTGTCAATGATGCTTTGGCTGAACTTGGTTATATCCCCAAAGAAGCGGCAAAAATTATTCGAGAAAAAGCAAAACTCCATATCGTTCGCGCGCATCAGATTGAAGCCCAAATAGGGCATGATTTTCTCGCGTTTGTGCGTTCACTCGAAGAAAGTGTCGGCCCCGAAGGCCGCTTTATTCACCATGGCTTGACGTCGTATGACGCCGAAGACACAGCCTTGGGGCTCGCACTTCGCGACGGGCTAGCTCTCTTAATCGACGATGCGAAGAAATTTTCTGAAACACTTAAGAAGCGAGCACTGGAGCACAAACATACCTTGATGGCCGGCCGCACGCACGGGATGCATGCCGAGCCGATCACTTTTGGCCTAAAACTCTTGATTTGGCATGACGAGATGCGACGCAATATCAAGCGACTGGAAGACGCCAAAGCGATCGCTTCGGTCGGAAAAATCTCCGGCTCGGTGGGCACTTATGCCAACGTCGATCCCGAAGTCGAGCGACGTGCCTGCGCTCAACTGGGCTTGCAAGCCGTCTCGATTTCCAATCAGATTGTCCAGCGAGATCGGCACGCTCAAGTCTTGACAACGCTCGCGATCTGTTCGGGCACGGTCGAGAAGATCGCGACGGAAATTCGCAATTTGCATCGCTCTGAAATTTCCGAGGTGCGCGAAGGTCGCCCACACGGGTCTTCGTCGATGCCGCACAAACAAAATCCGAGCACCTGCGAAACACTGACCGGCCTCGCGCGCCTGGTACGAGCCAACGCCTTGGCTAGCATTGAGAACATGGCCGTCTGGCACGAACAAGACCTGACACGCTCGTCGGTCGAACGCGTCATTCTGCCTGACAGCTTCATTGTTACAGATTATTTGTTCCGAAGAATGACGAGCGTGATCGAGCATCTGCAAGTGAACGCCGAACGCATGCGAGCAAATCTTGAGCAGAGTTTGGGGACGATTATTTCACAAGTGGTTTTGCTCAAGCTTATTGACAAGGGCATGATGCGGGCTCAAGCACATGACTTGATGGGCGGCCTTTCCAAGCAAGCGATGGCAGAACAGAAATCACTCAAGTCACTTGTATTGGGGCACACTGAGATCAAAAAACTCTTGAGCCCGACCGAGCTTGAAGAAGTCTTTGCACCCGGTTATTTAGAGCGCTATCACACCAAACACGTCGAGACGATCTTCGCGCGGTTTGGCTAGCTGAGATGAAAACTAAGTAAGATACTTAATATAATTCCGTATGCTTCAACATTACACTGCCAAGTATTCTAAGATCAGTTCCGGTTATATGGGGCAGCTTGTGGAGTGGCCCGAAGTCATTAGCGAGGGCGCGACTCTCGAAGGTTGCAGAGAATCGCTGCGAGACGCCCTTCATGAAATGATTTTAGCCTATCGTAAACTGAAAAAAGAAATCCCCATGGGTGGTGGCCTGCTGGAACAAATCCCAGTTGAGGTATGATTGTCCGTCAAACGACAAGAACTAATTCGATACCTTGAACAAAACGGATTTCACTTGGTGCGTGAAGGACGGAAGCACTCCATCTACACCAACGGCCGCAAGACAGTGCCTATCAAACGCCAGAAACAACTGGATCGCATTACCGCTAATCAACTTTGCAAACAAGCTACAATAGAACCAAAATTTTAATACCTCCACGTGACTAATTTCGTCACAGTCGCAACGTAGAGATCGCGCCATGCTTCTAATTGATTCGAAGCCAGAAGTGTAGAAAGCTGGCTCAGTTGGTTTTGCAAATCGCTTTGCACACCTGTATCACGATAACTTGCAACGAAGCTGGTCAAGCGCTCCATATTTTTGTTGGTGCGTTGAATCGCATCGAGCGTCGCAACATAATTTGCCGAATTGGCAAGCATTTCGCGCAGCTGTCTAGCTTTGTCTCGGTCAAAGCCGCCCTGTACCCAGACGCCGCGCGCGATTTGCTCGACTCCGGCTCCGTCTTTGAGCAAAGAACGGACCATCAAGAATTTGTTATAAATCTGATCCATCGTGAATTCGAACGACTCTCGTCCTTCGTCAGATAGGAATGCATGGAAGAACGACTGTCTATAGGCTTGCTCGATATCTGCATAATTCTGCCCAATGTGCTGACGCAAGAGAATATCGATCGCTTCTTTGGGAAAACCGAAGTTGCAACCGGCGGTGCTGTTTGAGATTGATTGGGGCTTGAGCGCCGCATAAAAATTCAAGAAAGCCGAGACACTGGAACGCTGCACCAGAAAATCAATAAAGCTCGCACCAAAGTTATACATAAAGCGTCGCAGGCCGCCGCAGCCACTCAGCAGCGCCTCGATAAAATTCGCATCGTACTGTTGCATGAATTGCTGCAAATGCTGTGACGTAAGCGTGAACTGGCTGGCGTCGTCGAAGCCATCTGATTTGTACGCGACATAAACGGCAAGACCCTCGCGCAAAGCGCCGGGCTTACTGCCGCCGATAAAAGTCAAATCGATCACGTGTGTGAGTTCGTGGGGCAATACGTTTTGCGGCAAGCCGATCGTTAGCCCCCCTGGCCCATTAGGCGTATTTTCTAGATGAGCATAGATGGCCCACTGATTTAATTTCTTCTCTCCGACGAGCGTCAAATTTCCCGTCGTATTCGGGATAGAAGTGACGTGAGCGGCGCACAAGAAACAACCCGTTCGCTGTTGATATTCCTCAGAGCTGGCGTAAACGTAAATTGCGATACGCCCGCGTTGTTCGACATCATAAGAAAGTCCCATTGCTTGCAAAACACCGTCAAGATAGACTTCCATCGCTTGCGAAATCTGATTCAGTTTTGAAACAATGGGGTCCGAATTATCGGGGGCATTCAGCTTGTCGGGAGGAGTATCTTTCCATAAAAATACAAAAAAGCGATTGGACTGAAATTTGTAAAAATCTCCTTCAATAGTTGGCTGCGCGAATAAGATAAAAGAATAAGAAAAGACGAGAAAAGTCAATAAGAACGCGATTCGCTTGAACATCAAATTCCTCCTTACCGACAGTTGGGCCATTCTACAAGAAAGTACGCTACTTCTGACAGGGCAGATTCTAACAAAACCTCACTCTTCAAAACTCCAGCGTCGTTTGCACCTACAAGAGTGCTTGCACGGTCTTCCATTTCATGCGCACGCAATCGGGGAAGTGCTTGTGTCGGACACGCCATTCTCGCAAAAATTGGATAGTCTTGGGCTCGCCAGGATAACCCCAGCCGAAGTCGCCATATTCTTGATGCAACTCTTGGACTAATTCGTCGCGTTTCACTTTGGCGAGAATCGAAGCAGCGCCGACAATGACAAATTTGCTGTCAGCTTTGTTTTCCGTGACCAGCTCACTTGGCTTTAAGGCCAATTTGCGTAACAAACTTTGGCGAAAGTTTTTTTCTGCGCCAGGGCTCACCGGCATATCCAGTACGACTTTTTCACTATGCAATATGTCGATGATCTCGGCCATTGCGCGAATTTCAATTTGAGTGAGGTTCTCGCTCAAATCGCATGCGGGCAAAATAACCAAGTGTATCGCTTCGGCAAGCGCCTCGATTTGCGGGGCGAGCGTTTCGCGTTGTTCGCGCGTGAGCTGCTTTGAATCGGTGACGCCAAGTGCTCTTAATTGATCGAGCGTGCTCTCTCGACACTTCACACCCGCGACGACCAAAGGGCCAATCACACTGCCGCGCCCCGATTCATCAATGCCAAGAATTGTGTTCAATATGTTCTCTCTTGCAGCAAAATGTTTGCTGACCTCTCAGATGAAAAGTACAATAGCACAAACTGTGTCTCTTATTCAAACTAAATGGAGAACCAATTGATTAAGAAACTCTTCGTGCTCAGCCTCGACGGCACGCCCTTTACGCTGCTGCTGCAGGCTATAAAAATGGGCATGATGCCCAATTTTTCCAAGCTCGCACAAGATGGAGCGTTCGCGCAAATGGACTCGGTTATTCCCACGATCTCTTCGGTCGCCTGGGCTACGTTTGCGACGGGCGTCAACCCGGCCCAGCACAACATCTTCGGGTTTGTCGATCGAGATTCTGAGTCACGCCTGGTTATCCCGAATGCATCACATCTCAAAGCCAAGGCACTCTGGCGCTATTTCGACGAACACCAATTGCGCTCTAGCTGGATTAACTTGCCTATCGCGTATCCCCCTGAAAAAATCAAGGGTACGATGATCTCCGGCTTTCTTGGGACCGCGCTCGAAGAGTGCGTTTTGCCTGCCGAGCTGCTTCTCTTCTTGAAAAAAATAAATTATCAGATCGACCCCGATCCCTGGCTTGCTCGCACCGACCGCGCCGCTTTTATGAAAGAACTCTTCAATGCATTGCAGGCCCGCGTTCAAGCCACGTTTCACTTGCTGAAAGAGCCCTGGGATTTTTTCATGCTGCACGTCATGGAGACGGATCGGTTGCATCACTTTTATTGGGATGCCAAAGAAAATACCGAATCTTCGTTTCATAACGATTTCTGGTCTTTGTATAAAAAAATAGACCAATTCATCGGCGAACTCATCTCAGTCTTGCCCAAAGATGCACAATTGCTCATGCTCTCCGACCACGGATTCTGTGAACTTATACAAGAAGTCGATTTGAATGTCTATCTCCATCAGAAAGGCTTTTTGAAGTACAAGAATAATCAAGCACAAGAACTGAGCGATTTGCATCCCGATACCAAAGCCTTCAGTCTCCTGCCGGGCCGAATCTACGTAAATCTCAAAGGGCGCGAGCGCCATGGCTCCATGTCAATTTCTGATTACGAGCGCATGCGCGAAGACGTGAGCGGAGCGTTATTTGCTCTAAAAGACACACAGACAGGGAAGCCTATTATCAAACAAATCATAAAACGCGAAGCAATTTATCACGGCCCATACGCCGAGCGTGCCGCTGATCTTTTTGCGATCGCTCATGATGGCTATGACCTGAAAGCCAAACTGAATGGAGCGAAGCTCTTCGACAAGAGCGCCATCAACGGGATGCATACCTTTGATGATGCGTTTTTGTATGTACGCCAGCATGCTCTGCAAATGAGCCCAAAGCCTGCGCTCATCGATGTCACTGCTACCATCTTGAGCTTACTCAACTTACCGATTCCTTCAGCCTTCGAAGGCCGCAATCTTCTAGGAGCAACCGCATGAGAATCATTATGTTCTCCAAGGCGCTCTATTCAAATTGGATCTATTACAGCCCGGATCGATTGCTCTTTGATGCGGGCGAGGGCGTTAGCTCGGTTCTTGGCAACAAAGCCTTCGCCATTGAACGGGTCTTTCTCAGCCACGGCCATGCCGATCATATCACGGGTTTAGTGGGCTTTATCAACATTCGTAACTCGGGCATGGGGGATACTGAAAAGCCGCTCTATATCTATTATCCCAAGGGCAATTGGCGCATCTCCGAGTTGATGAATTTTATCCATCGCACCAACCGATCGCTGCATTATCATTTAGAGTGGGTTCCCCTCGATGCGGGCCAACGTATTGCGCTCTTCGAAGGTCAGAATGAACGCTATTTGGAAACTTTTCCAACCGTGCATTCGGGTGGCGAGATTTCACTGGGCTTCAATGTAGTCGAAGTGCGCACGCGCCTCAAACCAGAGTTCCGCGATTTGCCTCAACCTGAAATCGTGAGTCTTGTACGAGAAGGTAAGAAAGAAGCAATGAGCGAGCGCTATCCCAAGAAACTTTTCTCGTATGGGGGCGATTCGATTCCGTTAGACCCGAAAGCGATCGAGGGCACGGATATTCTCTGCCATGATTCGACTTTTCTAGACGAAGCCGAGCGTGAAGCGTACAAACATGCCACTTTCTCAGAAGCGCTCGAAGTCGCGCTGCGCGGCCACGTCCAAGAAGCTTTTTTCGCGATGCACATCAGCACCCGTTACAAAAGAGATCTGGACAAAGCGCAAGAACAATTGCAAAAAGAACATCCCAAGCTTCCGTTCAAAGTGATCTTGGTTCCGCCGGGCCGGGTCTTCACTTACGAATAATTTTTCTCTCGCCAGTACGTTTCTTCATTCAAAAAAAATGCACATGATTTTCGTCATGAAGTCGCCATTTTCCCCTTGTCTCAGAGCGTATGGCCTGTTAAACTCATTTTGCGTATTGGATACTTGGAATGAGTTTCTTAGGAGGGAATTTTATGGCTACGAAAACAAAATTAGAAGCGCCAGGCCCAAAATCCAAAGCCTGGTTTGAGAAACAAGAGAAATACGTCGCTCGTGCCGTCAGTCCTTTGGCTCCGTTTGTGATCAAAGATGCTCGCGGTGCGATCATTCGTGATCTGGACGGGAACGAATTTAATGATCTGACCGGCGGTTGGGGTTGTCTGAATGTCGGCCACGCGCACCCTCACGTCGTGAAAGCCGTGCAAGAACAAGCCGCGCATTTCTTGCACACCGACTGCAGCGTTGTGATGTACGATTCATACATTCGCTTGGCCGAACGATTGGTGAAACTGGCTCCCGGCCCCAGCCCCAAGAAAGCCATCTTCTTTAACAGCGGCGCAGAAGCCGTCGAGAACGCCGTTAAAATTTCTCGGGCTTACACCAAGAAAAAAGCTGTCGTCGTTTTCGATGGCGCGTTTCACGGTCGCACGCTTCTGTGCATGACAATGACGCACAAAGCCAAACCCTACAAAGAGGGCTTTGCGCCCTTTGTCTCAGACGTTTATCGCATGCCCTTCCCCAATCCCTACCGCAATCCGATGAGCTTTAAGATGTGGGAAAAGCAATTCACGACGCTCGTCAATCCTGATGAGGTCGCCTGCATTGTCTGGGAGCCGATTCAGGGCGAAGGAGGCTTCGTCGTGGCGCAAGAGGGCTTTCCCATTTTCTTGCGAGAATTGACCAGCAAGTACGGCATGGTGCTGGTGGCTGATGAGATTCAGACAGGCATCGGGCGCACGGGCAAGTTTTACGCTTATGATCATTTTGGCGTCGAACCGGATTTGATCACACTTGGAAAATCCATCGCCTCCGGTCTGCCCTTGAGCGGCGTCGTGGGCGTTCAAAAAGTGATTGACGCTGTCGGTGACAGCGGCATCGGCGGCACCTATGTCGGAAACCCCGTGGGCACCGAAGCCGCCAACGCCGTGCTCGATGTGATCGAGGACGAAAATCTGCTCGCCAAAGCCGACCAGCATGGCAAATACATGCGCGATCGTTTCCTCAAGATGCAAGATAAATACGCCATCGTTGGCGACGTGCGCGGCATCGGTGCGATGATCGCGATTGAACTCGTGAAAGACCGCATGACTAAAGAACCCGCGACCGAAGAGACGGCTGCGATTGTGAAAGAGTGTTTGAAGCAGGGCGTCATCATCGCCAAAGCCGGGCTCTACGGCAACGTCATACGTATGCTGATCCCGCTCGTCATTTCAGAGACAGAGCTGCGCGAAGGCTTTGACGCCATCGAGAGCGCGATAGCCAAAGTATCGAAGTGATTACTTAAGAAAACACCGCCAACAGAAAAGAGGCTGCTTGCTTGAGCGGCCTCTTTGTTTTGAGTAGGATTCTAAAGTTTTTGCAGATACGACGCAATCTCCGTTTCCGTCATCGACACGGGTGGCTCCAAAGGTTTGTCGCGCAGCCAAAAGACTTCGTGCGGTCCCCCAGGTGCACTGACATCTGTGGATCCATCTAAAAATCCGCAATATCCATTATGCTTTTTTAGCAGATCTACGAATATTGACCGAAAGTTCTGAGACTCCCTAAACAAAGTCATTTGACTGGTGGCGCAAGCAGCGAATTGGAATTCAACCAGATTCGGATTCCATTCCTCTTCTCCAGGGTGAAGTAGACGTTTACGATAATCAAGATATAAGCTCACTTCGATCGGCAACTTTGTTTTTGGTTCTGGCAAGTGTGGCTCAAATTTTTCTCCCCTATTTGACATCTCAACTTTTCTCCATTTTAGCCAATCTTCTCTAACCAGCTGATCTTGCTCAACAAGTAGATACAGTGGAGTAAACCCAAGTGCAGGAATGGAAACATTGTAAGGCAAACGCACCCCTGAAGGAAACACAATCTCAGGAATCGCTTGCTCTTTGGATTTTTGCTCAGTGCATTGAGCTACTGAGTGCAACACGTTAAGCCAGTTGCCGTCTCGAAAAACCAATCTGTACAAATAGCGAGAGCTCATGCCCTCTTTTTATCAGATGGCAACGGAGTTCACAAATATTTCTATGTTAAGCTGTCTGTAATGCTCGGTTATTTGCTCTCGCTCGTCTTGCGCGGGAAATAATAGTGCAGCCCCAGCGAGAAGGCGAAATCGACCTTGACTTTGTCGGCGAAGCGCGCCATCTCGCCAAACTCAAAGTTCACTGCGAAGTTGGGCAGAATGCTCCACTCGAGCCCGCCCACGACCGTCGCGCCCGGCGCTTCGGGCCCACTGCGAAAAGGAGAATACTCGCCAAAGGGCAACTCGCCCCAGACAGCGACGTAGAAATCCAATGCATTCAAATCGCCCAGTTTGAATAAAATTTTCCCGGCAGCACAACCGTACACGCTCGATGTCGCAGGCTTGTCCGGCCCTGGAACGTACTCGGTCGTGAGCGCAAAAGCGTTTGCTTCAAGCGCCATCGTCTCGTTCACCCAGTAGCGCACGCTGAAGACGCAGGGCCCCTCCAGGCCAAAACCTACGCCTCGCCCTGTAGAAAGATTCTCTTGAGCGAAGACAGCAAAAGCGCTGGCGCTCACTATCAATGCTGTGAAGCACAAACCGAAGATTCTGTTTTTCATATTTATCCTCTCCTTCATAGTACTTGTAACAAAAAGAGGAGAGGTTTGCTCGCCTCTCCACATTTTCGTTTGTTCTACACTCTCGATTGCTCGACTTAAGCGTAGAGTCCGCGTGCCCGTGCGGCAGACGCCACGCGATCGACCGCCACCATGTAGGCCGCCGTGCGCATATCGACGCGTTCGGCTTGTGAGACATTCAAGACTTTGTGAATGGCACGAATCATAAAATCACGCAAACGCTTGTCTACTTTTTTCGCATCCCAGAAATAAAAGGAACGATCCTGCACCCACTCAAAGTACGAGACCGTCACGCCGCCGGCATTGGCGAGAATATCCGGCACGACGAGAATTTTTCGATTGTGCAAGATGCGATCGGCTTCGAGTGTCGTCGGCCCATTGGCTAATTCCAGGACCACTTTGGCGTTGATCTTCTCGGCATTCTCGGCGGTGATCTGATTTTCGAGTGCCGCCGGCACCAGCAAGTCGCACTCCAGCTCCAGTAAGTCTTTGTTAGAAATGGGCTGGGTTCCGGGGAATTTCACTATCGAACCCGTCTTGCGGGCGTATTGTTTGAGTGCGGCGCAGTCAATACCATCGCCATTAAAAACGCCGCCCTTCACGTCGCTGACCGCGATTACTTTGGCCCCGCCCTCTTGACAGAAGTGGGCCATGCTCGAGCCGACATTGCCGAAGCCCTGAATCACCACGCGCGCGCCCTCTAATTTGAGGCCAATTTGTTTAGCCATCTCGACGGCGATAAAATACCCGCCACGCCCGGTCGCGCCTTCACGGCCTTCCGAGCCGCCCAAAATTTTCGGCTTGCCCGTGACCAAGCCGGGCATGAAGGTGCCCGTGTGCATGCTGATCGTGTCGACGAACCAGGCCATCTCGCGCTCGCTGGTGTTAACATCGGGCGCGGGGATATCGATATCCGGCCCGATTATGGGTGCGATCTCCGAAGCGTAACGACGGGTGATGCGCTCCAGCTCGGCGACCGAAAGCTCTTGCGGGTTGCAGCGAACGCCGCCCTTGCCGCCCCCGAAAGGCAGCGAAACGACGGCCGTTTTCCAGGTCATCAAAATCGCCAGCGCTTCTGTTTCTTCCAGCGTCACATCGGGATGATAGCGAATGCCGCCCTTGCAAGGACCCAAAATGGGGTGATGTTGCACACGATAGCCCTCAAAATGCTGCACCGAGCCATCGTCCATGAGTACGGGAAAAACAACGATGAGCTTGCGCTTGGGGTAGCGCAAGAGCTCGCGCAACGAAGCTTCTAATTTCAAACGATCGGCCGCAATATCGAAAAAATACTGGGCCATTTCGAGCATACTGATTTCATTCTGGCGCCTCAGGTCTTGGCGTTCTTTCTCAGACATAAAAGACGTCTCTCCTCCTCGATAACGCTGTCAAACTTGGACTATCTTCTCGTATTCAAGCACGACTTGCCACTCTGTACTTGCCTGATTGACTTACTTTTTATTCGTCACTGTCATTGCCATTCTCACTCTCATCTAAATTTTTGTGTATCTCGAGTAATTTCGCATCAACCTTGTGAAAGAGCGTCCCTTCTTCAAACGTGCCGTCCGCCCGGCGTTCTCCGGCCTTCAAGCCCGTCAAGAGTTCGATGCCTTCTTCGATTGTTTTTACGGCCCAGATATGAAATTGGCCGTTTTTCACCGCATCGACGACATCGGAATGCAGCATGAGATTGTCCACATTTTGGGCCGGGATCATGACGCCCTGTTGCCCCGTAAGCCCTTTCACTTTGCAAACTCTAAAAAAGCCCTCGATTTTTTCGTTCGCTCCGCCGATGGGCTGCACTTCGCCTTTCTGATTGACCGAGCCCGTCACGGCAATAATCTGCTTGATGGGCACATTGGAGAGCGCCGACAAGAGCGCATAAAGCTCGGTGCTCGAGGCACTGTCTCCGTCAATCTGAGAATAACTCTGCTCGAAAGCGATACTGGCCGAAAGGCTGAGAGGCTTGTTCAGCGCAAATTTTTCGCCGAGCCAGCCCTTGAGTATTAAGAGACCTTTGGTATGAATTTTACCGGAGAGATCGGCCTCGCGTTCGATATCGAGCAAGCCATCTTTACCCGTGAAGATATTCGCTGTGATGCGCGTGGGCCGGCCAAAGCTAAAATCGCCCAACGACAAGACCGAAAGACCATTGACTTGGCCAACGCGCTCGCCCGCCACATCCAGAAAGACATCGCCCCGTTCAATCATCTCGCGAATTTTTTCTTCGATCAGATTGTGGCGATAGGTCTTTTCAGCGATCGCATGCTCGACGTGCTCACACGTGACATACTTGGCTCCCGCTTTTTCTGCCCAGTAACTCGCCTCACGCAAGAGTTTCATAATATCGCTAAAACGCGCGGAGACTTTTTTCTGATCTTCGACTAATTCTGAAGCGTAATCGACGACCCGAGCGACGCCGGTCTTATCAAAGTGTTTTAAACCATCGCGTTCTTTGACTCGTGCGGCGATGAAGGCCCCAAATTTCTTGATCGTTTCTGTTTCCCAATGAAGCTCGTCATCAAAGTCGGCCTTGACATTAAAGAGTTCTTTGAAATCGTCATCGTATTCTTGGAGCAAATAATACATTTCGGCGCTGCCGACTAGAATCACTTTAACTCGAAGCGGGATGGGTTCGGGCTTCAGTCCCTCGGTGACGGTGCTGTAACCCATCATCGTCGCCGGGTCTTCGATGTAGATTTTTCCGGAACGCAACGCGATCTTGAGCGCTTCCCAGCTGATCGCATATTTTAATAAATTTTCTGCACTCAAGACCAAATAGCCGCCGTTGGCCTCGTGCAGCGAGCCCGGCTTGATCATCGTGAAATCGGCAATCATCACGCCAAAATGCACGCGTCGCTCGATTTTTCCCGATAAATTAGTATATGTTGCATTGTCTTGGACAACGACGGGAGCGCCGCTATCGCTGGGATGGCTGACCAAGACATTGACTTCGTATTTTTTGAGCGGATCGGTCATGCCCGGCTGCATTTGCGCCGGGTCTGGCTGGTTCGGATTTTCTTCTTTGATAAAATCTCGTACGTGTTGGAGAATATCAGCCTGCACCGCGTCCAGATATTCGACAATTCTTTTTTCAGATCCGTATTTTTCGATCAAACGAGCGATGCGCGGGCGCACGGTGAACTCGGCCACTTTTTCGTTCAGCGCTTCGATGCGCTCGTTGCGTTCTTCTTCGAGCTTCTGCACTTCCCGAATGGCGTCTTGGATGATTTGCTCCAATTCTTGCCGATTTTTTTGGATGCGCTCCCGTTCTTTTTCCGAGAGCTGCAATAAGGCTTCTTCGTTCACGGGCTTACCGCCCGAAGCTGGAATCGTTCTCACGCCAATGGGAGTGCGTTGAATGATAAAGCCCTTTTTGTCGGCCTTGATCTCTAGCTGCGCGAACAAATCGTTTCGCAATTGTTCAAATTCATGATCGACGCGCTGGCGCTGCTCTTGATAGTCTTCGCTGCGAAACGCCGTAGGAATAGCATCTTTTAGAATTTCGATGAGCTTTTTCATATCGCGCTCATAGCGCACGCCCTTGCCCGGGGGCAGCACGACGTATTGGGGGGTGTAGGGGTCTTCGAAATTATGGACGTAGCAGAGATCGGGCGGCGTCGGCTCTTTCTTGCTCAGGCGTTGCAAGAGCGCTTTGACGATCGAGTTTTTGCCCGTGCCCGAGCTGCCCGAAACATAGATATTATACCCATGGTCTTTGATGCCCAATCCCAATTCGAGCGATTTGACAGCGCGTTCTTGCCCAATCACTTCGTCAAGAGGGTCTAATTCTGCAGTAGTCTCAAATTCAAAAAGCGCCGGGTCGCATCGCCGTCGCAGCTCTTCGGGGCGAAGCTCTTTGGCCATACGAAAATTCTCCTCAAAAAATTAGTGCACCGCAGCCATCTGGCTACGGTGCACCCAGGATACTACATTTTGCGAATCCTGACAAAAAACTTTCGCTGGTTGCGGTCCCGTCAGCAAAAGCCTTTTGCGTAAGGAGTGCTCATTCGTTACGCCACCTGGACGGTAGCGTCTCCCACGACCTTTATCAAAAATCGCGGAGAGAAACTGGTCAGCTTGCCAAGAAGCGGGAATTTGCCGACCTTGGTCGTCTTGGGGACAAAGACATCGTAGGTCACAATGACCACAGTGCCCGCCTTGATTTGCTGAGCCCAGAGCCATTGCAATTGCGATTTTTTCAAACTGCCCCCGCCATTATTTATTTCGCGAATCGTCCAGCCTTGGGGCAGGTCTTCGTCCAATCCGAGTCCATTGATTGTCTTATTGACGGTCATCTGGACTTGAACACGGAAGATCGAGCCTGCTCCCACTTTCTTGTCTCTATTGGACGTCGTAATATTGCGACGTATCACGACGACCGCTTCGTTAATCTTAATAGATTTGGTGACAGTGGCCGTGGCGCCCTTGTTGTCGGTGACGCGCAAGGTCACACGGACGGTTCCGCTTTTATCGAAAAGCTTTTCGCCCAGGGCCATCGTGCGCGTGTCATCGTATTTGCCGTCTGTCTCGAAATCCCATTCATACTTAACAATTTTTCCATCCGCATCTTTGGAGTAGCTGGCATCAAAAACAATCGTCGTATTATTATCCGGCGTAGTCGGTGCAAAACGGAAGTCCGCTGTCGGGGCCTTGTTGGCCGCTTGCTGAGACCAAACGACGGCCCCAAACGTGAGTACCGAGACCGACAGGAAGAAGAGCAACAGGCTTCCGCGTAAAAACAGCGCTCTTTTCATAGTAGGCAGAACCTCCAGAATTACTTACCCGACGGCAAACTCTCTTGGACGGACGTGTCCGTCAGCCAATAGGCAATTAACTCTTGCAAGACCTGAAAATTAAGTTTTTCTCTTGCAAAAGCATTAAAGTATCCAGGCAATTTTTTGCTGACGTCTGACTCAGTGGCAGGAGCTTGCCACCACGCAAGCGCTCTTAACACCTGGTCTTGGCTTAATCTGTCACCAAAATTTAACTTTAGTGGAGTGGGCTTAGTCGAGTCACATTTTGTGTCGGCAGTGCATTCAATGCTGGTATCCCAACGAGATAGCAAAATGCGGAAGGGCATTTTTGTGGCTACCGTAACGCCGCTTTCACCCTGGATTATTGTTTCAAATGCGGGGTAAAGACTTGTTGCTCTGCCGACGATCTTTCCGCTTGACCCGCCCGGTGATAATTCCACAGTATAGGTGATAGTCTTGTCTGTTCCAGGAGACAAATCTTCATTGAATATCCATTGGTGCTGCCTTAGAGAATTCGATTTATAAAACCCGCCGCTAGAGTCTTGTGCGGCAGATGAAGCGATTTGCCATTTATCGGGTAAATTTTCTTCGATACCCAAACCGAGGATTCGTTGATTGACTCGAATCTTGATAGTTACGCTAAAGGTCTGTTCTGGCAAGGTCTCATCCATTGGGAAACTGGTACTAATTTCACGAGTGACCGTCACTTTGAGCGTCTCGACTTTGACCGGCTTCGATCTGATATGCGTAAGTCCATCCGCATCGGTCACGGTGAGCGAAACGGTATAATTTCCGTCTTGCGCGTATTTGTGAGTCGGGCTCGCTTGCGTGGATGTCACGCCATCGCCAAAATCCCAATGCCAACTGACGATGCCACCGTCGCTGTCACTGGATTGATCGATAAAACTGACCTCGTCGTTGGTGCTGGGGTTGTTGGGCGTGAAATCAAACCCGGCCACGGGCGCGCGATTGGCGCTGCTCACGCGCAATCTTGTCTCCGGCAAATCGCGATCGACCTTGCGACCACGAAAATCGTTGTAGGTCAGTTTCGAGGGCCTCGCGTTCAACGAGAAAGTGCCTTCTTTGGAGCCGGATACCGTGAAGACGGATTTCCACTCCGTGCTAAATCTGACTTCGGCGAGATTCCATTCCAACGTCGTCGTGCGGTTGGAGTTTTGCGTGATGCGCGTCGGCGGATTTTCTGTGGCTGTTTCGTAGGTCAATTCCGCCGGCAAAATCTGCGTGATCTTCACGTTGTGCGCCAAGATCGCTTGATCGAACGATCGCGAGATCGCGCGCGGAACGCTGTCTGCGAATTTTTCATAAAACTCACCGCGAGTGAGCTTGGCGATCTCGCTCATGACCGCCCGGTCGACGCCGCGACCGACGCCGATCGTGAAGATTTTTACACCGTTATCGGCCGCACGCTGGGCTTGGGCAAGCACGGGACGGCCCGTGTTGCTGCGACCGTCTGTCAGCAAGATCACAGCCCAGTTGGCCTCGGCGCGCCCCATCTCGACCAATTCGTTGACGGCGGTGAAAATGCCCTCACCGATGGCCGTGCGCCCCAAATTGCGGAGCTGCTTAAAGCCGTCTTCGATCGCTTGACGATTATCGGTCAATCCGATTTCTACTTTGGAGTTCG
>Ga0247727_10004446_pt1 | contig 29697 bp, 27 predicted proteins | sample WisWelCaveWW1625_FD_202498 | JGI IMG/M metagenome (GOLD analysis project Ga0247727, IMG submission 202498) | Biofilm microbial communities from Wishing Well Cave, Virginia, United States - WW16-25 | ecosystem: Environmental > Aquatic > Deep subsurface > Groundwater > Cave microbial mat | place...
ATAAAATTCAGCTCGTCGGCGACGATCTGTTTGTCACCAACACCGAGCGGCTCAAACAGGGCATCGACGGCGGCGTGGCCAATTCGATTCTCATCAAAGTCAATCAAATTGGCACGCTCACCGAAACCCTCGATGCCATCGAAATGGCCAAATTCGCCGGCTACACATCGGTGATTTCCCACCGCTCCGGCGAGACCGAAGACACCACCATCGCGGACATTGCGGTGGCCACCAACGCCGGGCAGATCAAAACCGGTTCGGCTTCGCGCACCGATCGCATTTGTAAGTACAATCAATTGCTGCGCATAGAGGAGATGCTGGCGGACGCGGCGGTATATCCGGGGAAATCGATCTTGAGGTTGAAAAAGTAGTAGACTGTGAAACTGGATTTCGGAGGGGTAATTTGTCAAAAACTAAAATTGAATTGGACGGAAAAACCTGGCTGCAATATTCAATTTCGATCTGGTCAGATATCCGAAAAGCGGGAGAGGAGAATGGATTGGCTCACCCCGCCATTTTTCCAATAATGTTGCCGGAAAGGTTGATCAAAATTTATAGCAATGAAGGTGACTTCATATTTGATCCGTTTGCCGGAAGCGGGTCAACACTTATCGCAGCCAAGAATCTCCGGAGATTCAGTAAAGGAATTGAGCTTTCAGAAAAATTCATAAAGTTGTACAGGGAAAGAACCAGTAACTTAAACCTGTTCGATACCAATGAGTATGAACCGATCTTGGTTAAGGGAGACGCGCGTGACTTGTCAAATCATGTGGAGGAAGATTCTGTTCAGCTAACCGTAACTTCTCCGCCGTATTGGGATATTCTCAATCAAAAACGATCAGCCGATTACAAAGAGATCAGGAAGTACAGCGATGTCGAGACCGACTTGGGAAACATCAAATCTTACGATACCTTTCTCGCCGGGCTGAAGAACATTTTTCATAACGTTTATCGAGTAACGAAGCGCGGGGGATTTTGCTGCGTGGTCGTAATGGACTTAAGAAAGAAAGATGAATTTTATCCCTTTCACATGCATGTCATAAATTTCATGAACGATATTGGTTTTTCTTTGGATGATACTATCATTTGGGACCGGCGGCAGGAATACAATAACCTACGACCATTGGGCTTCCCCTATGTGTTTCGGATTAACAAAGTTCACGAATTCATTCTCATATTTAAAAAATGAAAGTAACGATTGTCCAGAATTCCGACGAGAGTTTTTTCCAAACAGTAGAAGAAGGCTTGAAATGGGCTGAGACTTTATACATTGGTGTTGCCTACGCATCTTACAGCGCCTTCGAATCACTCAAAGAACACTTTCAAACTTTTCTACGGAACAATGGCAAATTGCGTGCGCTTTTTGACATCGAAGAGTTTGTCACGGAAAAAAGGGTGATCGAAGAACTCGCCACTATTCCTGGCGATTCCGAATGTAAGGTGTTCATTAATACTAACCGAGGCAATGCCATTCGTGGACATTATCATCCGAAGTTCTATCTTTTTCACAATAAAGACCGGTACCAGATAATTATCGGCTCATCCAACTTTACCTTGGGCGGGATCAAATATAACATCGAATGCAATTTGAGCATTCATGGTAAGCAAGACGCACTCTTTGCTAATCTTTGCAATTTTTTCAATGATCTTTGGACCGCGGAACATTCAATTAATGTTCTCAACCATGGCGACCTGCTAGATGTGTACCAACAAGTGTTCAAAAGAAAAACCAGAGCCGACGAAAGCAAGGCTAAGGAACTCCGGAAGCTGCGAGATCAAATTCAAATTACCGCTGGCAAAATAGTTCAATCGAAAAAGCTTATATTCAACGATGACTTTGCCTACTTGCTGGGATTGTTAAGTGCAAACAGTAAAATCAACTTCAAAAAAAGGGAATTAGCTATCGACCTGTATCGAGGACTTGCTAATCGAGGAAAGCCTTACGAAGGCCACTACTACTATCCTGACATCAGCGATTACAAAATATCACAATATGATGCTCACAAAAAGGATGTGGAAAGAATTAGTGAAAGTATCAATCTTTTGATAAAACATTTAAGCACAAAAGATAAATTATCCTCTCGCCACATTGAGGGTTTTCGCTTCCAGATTCAGATCCGGTTCGACAAGAAGTCGATCATTTTTGAAGAAATCAAAAATTTGGATTTCGCTCTTCAGAAAGGAAAGGTTATTCCATTCATACCCCAAAGTATTGCCGAGTCAAACGATAACAAAATTATAACCGCATTTCTTAAGGGCTACTGCGATCTTAAAGGTAGAATAATCATAAGCGATGGCATATACGACACCCGAAAAAGAATTTATAGTCTTTTAAGAATGGGTATAAGTATCCCTCACAACGCAGCGGAGTTGTTAGAAAAATTTTTGTCTCTGCTAAAAAGAATTGGAGTTGAAAAAGGTGTAAATGCAACCGACCCATCCCGAAGATCAAAAGAAAATCTTATTAGAATCGATGTTAGAAACGTTCCCTATGAATTGATAGGTACGCATTGGAGACGAATTCTACTCAAGGACTTTATTTCTTATATGCAATCGAAGAAATGATAAGTTGAAAATCTGGTAAACTCAACAGGATGATCATCATGACACCAGCGGCATACCTCAGGCAATGGCTTTTTTCGGTCTTTCTTCTCACTGCGATTTCTGCGTCTGGCCAGAGTTCCAAACCCATCTTCATCGCCATCAACGAGGACCTGCGCTATTTTGTTGAAACGACCGAACGTTTCCACGCGCCGCCGATGGCCAAATTCGAAATCAACGAAACCATTCTCAAAGCCGCGATCTTGTTCGATGCGTTGGGGGCATACGGCATTCGCCATGAGCCGGAGTGGGATCAATCAACCTTGTTTTCGAAATCAGCAAAAGATTCACCGGACAGCATCTACGCGAATCCGCCGTCGAAAGTCTTCACCAGCCGCAAAGGCAGTTCCGAAGAATTGGCGGTGCTCTACAGCGGAATTTTGGAGGCCGCGGGCATCGTCACTGCCATTCAGGCCAATCACGATCGCGTGCTGGTTCTGCTTAACACCGGCGTGCACAAAAAGTACGCCGGCGCCATTTCACGAGACATAACCGCGTACTTCATCAAACATCACAGGGTGTGGCTGCCGGTCGATGTGACCTGGGTGGGCTTGCCGTTTTATGAAGCGTGGACCCGGGCCGCCGGCCATGCGCGCGGAAAAATTTATGACGTCATCCCGGTGCGGGTGATGATCAAAAGCAAGGAGATCGGCACGGCGCGGGTGTTCGGCAGCAACTTATCCAAAATGAAGCTGGAACAATTGTTCGAAAAAGATCAAGCCTTCTTCGAGAAATTTGACACCCGGGAAAAATGGACGAGGGTGGAGGCTTTGAGAAGTGAGGATCATAACCGCGCGATGATTCATTTTAAGCGCGGCGTGCAGCATCTGGAAGCGCATGAAGCCGATGCTGCGATCGTGGAGTTTCGCAACGCCGCAGATTTGGGCGCCGATTTAAGCCAGACGCTTTTTTTCATCGGCAAAGCGTATGGCGAGAAACGGGACTATGAGAATATGAAAAGGATCGGGCTGCAGCTCGTCGAAGTCCAGAAACGAGATCCGCGCGGCTACCAACTTTTGGGTCTGGCCTATCATTTGTCCGGCAATGATGACGCCGGCAAACAACTGTTGGCGCGGGCAAAATTCCTCGAGACCAACACGCTCGCTGCCGCAAAATAAAATATCTTGATTTTTCGGCCAGAAATTCGTAGTCTTACTTGGCAAAACCGCGTTTCACGCCAATCATCACTTCGAGTTCGATCAATTCAAAGCTTGATTCAATTCGCTTAGTTTTTCAGGTAGAATGTCATGCCGGTTTTGTCCATTCTCAAACGGGTGTCAATAAGTAAAACCCCGAAGGTGTGTTTTTAGCCATGAAAGATTCCCTAATTCAAACACTGTCCGATGCTGCCAGTCATGTCGCCACGGCATCGCTGCGAAAACACACGCCGGTGGTCGTGGTGGTGGACGACGAAGAGATGGTCACCAAAACCGTCGCATCGTTTCTGCAGTTTGAAACCGATTACGAAATCCACACCTTCGAATCGCCGCTGAAGGCGCTCGAACGAATCAAAGCAACGCAGCCTGATGTGGTCATTTCCGATTTTCTCATGCCCGAGATGGATGGACTGACCTTCATAAAAGAAGTCAAGCGGCTTTATCCCGAAATTTCCCCGATACTGTTAACTGGTTACGCTGACAAGGAGAACGCCATCAAAGCTATCAATGAAGTGGGCATTTTTCAGTACATCGAAAAGCCGTGGGACAACGATCACCTGAAAATGGTGATCCGCAACGGCCTTGCCCAAAAAGATTTAAAGTTTCTGCTTCACGATAAAATCAAAGAACTGGATCTCATTTTGTTGGAGCGCGACAAACTGGCGCAGGACAATGAAATGCTCAAAGAAGAAATGCGGCTGGCGCAAAGCGTGCAACTGAGCATGCTGCCGCAGGTTTTTCCAAAGATGAATAATATCTCCATTGCGGCCAAGTACCTGCCGGCGCTGGAAATCGGCGGCGATTTTTACGATGTCATCCCACTGGCCGACAACAAGCTCGGCATTCTCATCGCCGACGTTACCGGCCACGGCGTGCAGTCGGCGCTGATCACGGTTCTATTAAAATCAGCGTTCTCCAGCTTCAACGACGCCAAAATTGGGCCGGCGGAAATCCTCACGGAAATGAACAAAGTTTTTTATCCGATACTGCCGCGGGCGTTTTTCGTGGCGGCGCTGGCCGCCACGGTCGATACTCGCAGCGGCGAGTGCCGGGTGGTAAACGGCGGCGTGCCGCATCCGTTTATCATCCGCGGCAAGGAAAAGAAAGTCGAACGGGTGCCAGCTTATGGGCTGTTGTTGGGAATCGCCGACAGCGACCAGTTCAAACCCGGCGACGAATTGGCAGTCGAATTGCGCAAAGGCGACCGCTTGCTACTGTACACCGACGGCCTCAGCGAAGCCGAAAACCATCAGGACGAGCATTTCGACCACCGGTTTATGCAAAACGCTTTGAAGGAATATTCTCACTTGCCAGCCATCGAATTCCTCGAACAACTCACAAAGTCTGCCAAAGAATTCAGCCGGCCGGACCACCGTTGGGACGACATCACCATCCTCGGAATCGAAAGTAATTGAATTGCAAATACTTGCAGCCAGCCATCCGCGAAAAAAAACCTTGACAAAAAGAAAGAATTTCTTATTTTTTTAAGCCAAGGTTGACTTTTGCCTTTCTTCAACTCATCCCATCCTAATTTAAGGAACCAGCAACTAATGAAAATAGCCTACATTCATCCATTGTTTCCGGACACCCTGTGGAGTTTCCGTGGAATTCGATCCATAACTGGCGTGAAAACCGCGTTTGCTCCACTGGGACTGGCCACCGTGATGGCACTGACGCCAAAGGATTGGGACATGGAAGTGTACGATGAAGAAATTGAACCCATCAACTTTGATACCGACGCCGATCTGATTGCCCTTACGGCCTTCAACGTACAGGCGAATCGAGCCTATGAAATCGCCGCCGAGTTTCGCCGGCGCGGCAAGCACGTCGCCCTCGGCGGGCCGTATGCCTCGCTTTGTCCGGAGCGGGTGAGGCCGTACGCCGATACCATCATCTCCGGAGAGTGCGAGTACATCTGGCCGGAGTTTTTGAGCGATTTCAAAAACGGCCGCCATAAAGATTTTTACCTTCAGGAGGAAAAGATTGACATGGCTGACTCGCCGCTGCCGGCGTTTGAAAAGTTGGACGCGAAATCCTACCAGGCGTTTTATGTGCAAACCTCGCGCGGCTGCCCCTTCGATTGCGAATTCTGCGATATCATCATCACCGATGGCCGGGTGCCGCGAGTCAAATCCATCGAACAGGTTTTGGCCGAGGTCAACAAGCTGCGGGAATTAGGCGTCAAATACGTCACCTTCAGCGACGCCAATTACATCGCTAACACCAAATTCGCCAAGGAACTCACCCGCGAACTGATTAATTTCTCCAAGCAATACGATTATCCTATCACCTTTGCCTGCGAAGCAACCTTGAATTTAGCCGCCAAAGATGAGATGCTGCGCCTGATGCAGGCGGCCAACTTCGAGACTGTCTTCGTCGGCATCGAGTCGCCCCGTAAAGAGAGCTTGATGGAAACCAACAAACGGCAGAACACCCACGGCTCGATCGCGGCGGATGTGCATAAAATTCAGTCGTACAACATGGTGGTGGTCGCCGGGATGATCGTCGGCTTCGATCACGACGACAAAAGCATCTTCCAGGAGCAATTCGACTTTCTGATGGAGGCGGGCATTCCGTTTACCACTTGCGGCGTGCTGGTGGCCATCGAAAAAACCCCGCTCTATTATCGTATGGAGCGCGAGGGTCGGCTGTTGGATTATAACTACGAGGCGCAACTGGCGCACGGGGCTGCGGATTTAAACTTCATCCCCAAATTGATGACGCGCGAGGATCTGATAACCGGCTACAATTGGCTGATTCGCGCGCTGTATGCCTATGACAACTACTCGAAACGGCTGTCAACGGCGCTGCAGAATTTTACGCCGGGACTCACGCGCTTCCGGCAAAATAATCCGTTCACTACTGCCAAGGTAATAAAGATACTAATCAATATTGCGCGCCATTTTATTTTCACTCGCAACAAAACCAGGCGGCGATTCTTTTTTCAAACGCTGCGGGAGAGCTTTCGGGGACACGCGTCGGTGCGCAAGTTTGTGGAAGCGACTTCATTCATGACCCTGCACAAGCATTTTCACGAATATATCACCAAGACGCACGGTGATCCGGAGGTTGTCGACCGCTATTCGCCTTTTTATGAACATAACGGCCGAGACAAACGGCACGGAGCTGCGATGGGTAGGGTTAAACTCGTTGGCAGGCAAGAGCTTACTGCCGCGTAAAGCGCGCAATTTGTTGACGAATCTCTACGCCATCAGACTCGTGGCAATCAATCCCTAATCAGTGCGACCAATCGATTTTCGCTTTTAATATTTTCGCTGCTCGAGCCCTTTGCAATCTCGGTTGCGGTTTCCCCATCGAATTTTCCAAATGGTATCATAACCTTCGATGAGCCAACCCGGGTAGGAAGCTGACTTCGTGAACCCCATTCGCTTATAACATTCGGGCGGCAGCCCGGCTGCAATCAGCAGTTGCGGAATGACGTTCGAGTGGGTCACGATCAGCACCGAGTCGCTGTCTCCGTGATTTCTTTCCAGTTGTCTAAAAAAAGCGCTGATGGTCGTAAGGCTGGTATCTGTGCAGGCATCAGCAAACTTAACCGACAAACCTAATTTTCGCGCCAGCGGCAGCGCGCTGTTCGTGGCGCGGGTAGTGCGGCTGCTGTAGATGGCAGACAATGATCTTACCTTGAATTGCTGGGCAAGTTTTAGCGATCTGTTGATGCCTTCGGCGCTGAGCGGTTTGTTATCCGGCAGCGAGTCCGCCGGCCAGGTTTCCAGCGCTTCGGCGTGGCGAACGACGTAAATGGTGGGCTGGGCCGAGGCCGTCGCAAGCCAAATGATTTTCATAGCCAAGATGAGAAGTGCATGCTGCATGATTTTCATATCTGTCTCCTGAAGTTTATTTTGTGTCCCTGCTGTTTTTCGTTCGCGCCAACTCCGACTCCGCAGCGATATAGCCGAAGGCAGACCAGTATTTCGTCGCGATTATTTTCTCAAAAATCTCCTGCGCTTTTTCAGTTTGGCCATTGCACAGGTACCAGTTGCCGACGCCATAGCCGATAGTTGACAATTTAAGATCATCGGCGGCGTCGATATCCATCAGCGCCTCCGGTGAGAGCGCGCTTTTATACATCAGCAGCAGGCGATGATAGTCCGCGTTTTCGAGAATCTCCATCTGGTCACGAATCGGTTCGAGGATTTTTTCGGCATCCTGCTGTCGGCCCAATCGCCGCAAGGTCATGTAAAGCCAGTGGCTGGCCGCGGTCAGCATGTCGTCGTTAATTTTAGAGAATTTCATACACGCGGAGAAGGCAGTTTGCGCTTTTTCAAAGTCGCCTTTCAAGTAATGCGCCAGGCCGAGGTGGTACCAGATGTTCGAGTGCAGGGTGCTGCGCGGGATGTTATGTTTGTTGGGCGCGCCGTCGGGTTCGATTTCGTCGGGCAGGTTGGCGATGAGCTGCGTTGCCCTTTCGAGATCCGCGATGGCGTTATCGAACTCTCGCACGGTGATATAACGATGCCCGCGGTGGCGGTACAGTCGAGGGTTCTCCGGAAATTTTTTGATGCCATCCGAGAATACCGCAATGGCTTCGCGGTAGCACCAGAGATACGCCAGCCGCCGACCCAGCCAGATGATGTTGTTGGCATCAAGAGTATCGGATTGGTAATCGGCGCGCGCCTGCGCCAGATTAGCGCTGAGCTTGATCAATTCTTCATCCGAAAATGGGATGCGGTGGAGCGGCTGACCCAGCAGCGATGTCGCCTCCGGTTGATCTTGTGCGCGGGAAAGGGTTGAGAGAAAAAGGCAAATTCCTAAAGAGGGAATCAAACGGCGGTAATTCATAGGCCAAAGTTAGGAGAAATAGAACAAATTGCAAGCGGTTTGTGAATAGCAAAACGCTCTCAAAAGCTATTTATTGACAAATACTCAAGCAAAAACTATATTTGTTTCACAAAGTACGGAATCAAAAATGGGTGAAATTCGAGCCAAAGCGCTTATCAGCAACCCACTAAAAAGAAATCTCGTGTCATAAAGTTCGACTGCTTGGTTGACGCGGGCGCCGATATGTTGATGCTACCCAAGGATGTCGTGAAAAAATTGGCGATACCTGTCACCGGTAAGGCCGTCGTTACTCTCGCAAACGATTCGCGCGACGAGATGGAAATCGCGGGGTCCCGTCAGCATCGCCATCGGCGATCGAACCGTCAAAATGAATTTCAGCAGCAGAGTTTTTCTCGCCATAGCTGTATTGATTTTATCGAATTCTGAATTACACAGCCAGAATCTTGATTTGGGTTTCATTCATTCGTCTGGAGAGCTTATCGGCGTGGCGGGCTCTGACATTGGTAGAACCGAAGGTATTTCGTCTTTAGACATTAATCCGGCTGGATTGGCTACCACATCTCAAATCTGTATATCTGTTTCACAAAGCGTCCGCTACTATTCTTATTTATTGCATCGAAGAAATATAGGCGTCGCTGCAATTAACTTTGACTGGGACAAAATAAGATTCAACTTTGATAATATACTGATTGCCATTCCAAGCAAAAAGCGTGTCGTTTTTGGGATGGGACTGATTAGAAAAACTAATGCCCACTTATATAATTACCGTCGAGCCATTACCTGGAGCAGTCTTTTTAACCATGAAACAACCGGCAGCATTTATGCTCTGACCCTTTCCTCAAGTTTGAAGCTCACTCAGAAAATATCATTGGGTTTCACTTTCTACAGGTATTTTGGCACAATCACAAGTACTGTCAACGGTGAAAATCACGGATTTGATGCCGGCAAATGGGCGGCACTGGACAACAGTTTCAGTGGTTGGAATTTCAGAATGGGCGCCGTTTTTAGATTGAGGAAGTTCAGTACCGGACTTATTTTTGAATCACCAGGCAATTTAAATGTAAGCGTCAGAAAAGATATTTCCACGGATAGAATGTATGAGTACCTTTTTCCAAATTATGATCAGACTAAGTGGGAAATACCGTTTGTCGTCGGTTTTGGTTTTGCCTATACTGGCCTCAAAAATAGTGTCTTCACTTTTGACTTTGAAACTCGACAATACGAGAAATCAAATTTTCAATTGAATCTGTTTGAGTTTGGTGGTCAACCAAATTGGAAAGACGTGAACATTTTCAGGATGGGCGCTGAATTTCAATTTACGAAGCTGCCGATCAGATTAGGCTATGCGTACATACCTCAACTTTATGCTTCAAATAATGCAATCGGTTTGGATAATGAAATTTTAGAATATGAGGATACAAGCCAAAATGTAAAACATCTTTTTGCGATAGGAACAACCGTAAAATTCTCGAAAGTTTCATTCAATTTTGGTTTTGAACACACTTTTGTCAAATGGCACAGAAACTTAGACACCAGGATGTTCATCGAAGACGATTACACTGAAAAGACTTTTTTCTTTTCATCGGAAGCAATTTATTATTTCAGATGATCTGATGTAGGTAAGGATACAAATCACGGAAATTAATTGGATCATGCTCAACTCAAATATTACTTAAGGAGATTGAACCATGGGAAAAACGAATCTCAAAGATAGCCAGCGCCAGAAAGTGTTCGCGCTATTGGTGGGGGGCATTTTGATTGCTATCGTGCCTTATGGCTGCGCCCATCAGAAACCTCAGCCCAACGCCACACACTACCGCTTCAGCTTTAACGATGAGACCTATCGCATCCGCTCAATTTCTTCAGAAGATAAAACTGAGGCCTATAACGAGCTGGTCGGAGGCAGTTTTGTGGCGGTTGATTTTGACCAGGATCGTATCGTCGATCAAATCATGCTTGGAGTAGTGAGTCTAACAGGATGCTGAAAAACTCGTTTTTCCGCTGTAAACTTGATGGTTCGACTTCGCTCACCATGAAAAACAGGCTCAGTTCTTCACCCCGAGCGGAGTCGAGGGGTGCAGTTTTACAGTTTTTCAGCATCCTGCTAAGCGAAGCGCAAAGAATTTACGACTATGGCCTCGAAAAAGTCACTAAGGAAAACAAACTGATAGTACGAGTTCCGAGCAGCGATCGCTATGTGCATGAAAGCAATAACTTCCAGATTGAAATTAGAAGCTTCCGGCCCGCCAATGCCCAACCTTTCAATGAATTCAAAATGATTGACAAACGTCCGACAGTCTGCCCCGAAGTGGTCGTCGTTGTCGATCAAAACGCGGACGGTACTTTGGACGAGGTTTTGAAAGGCACGCTCTCTTTGGAAAAGGCGCAGGCCCGTTACTCCGAGGCGATAGAAAACGGCTTGTCAAAAGGCGAGTTGGTGAAAGTTGATGATGCGATTCTGGTGAAAGTGAAAATAAAGCAGTAGAATTAACGGCGCGTAATACCTCGGATTGGACATCGACTCGCTGGCAACCGGCAAGCTCGCCGATCTCATTATCATGAATAAAAACCCGTTGGAGAATCTTCAGAACAGCGAAGACATTTTATACGTGATGAAAAATGGCCGCCTCTACGACGCGATGACCATGAACGAAATTGGCAACCACCCCCGCGACCGCGGCCGGTTCTACTGGGAGAATCCCAAAATCAGCGATGCCTTTGTGTGGAAAGGCGCGGGGGTTGGGTTTGGCGAGGTGATGTGCGGGTGTCGGGGGTCGCAGTGAAAGATTCTATGTTGGGTCTTCGACTGGCTGGCATGTCTGCTACAGTAATGTTACTTATGGGGTTTCTGATATGTCAGGTTGCCTTTGACTATCAACTGCTGGGTATCGCAACTTTCCCACATGAGTCGAAACTGCTCATTGAAGAAATAGAACCATTTAGGATCTTTGGTTTCAGTCACTTCGAATTTTGGGCCGGGCTTTTGTGAATTGTGATGATAAACCTCTATTGCTGCCTTACCATTTGAAGAACTCTGATCAACAATTGACATACCAAATGATGGAACATATTTTAGCATTCCTACCTCTATAGTTCCCGTTGCCCCATTAATTCCGGCCACTATGTTGATTAGCGTGAGTGTTGCCTCAATACGTTGCTGATAATATTCGACCGTAGGAACAGGTTGTCCAAAGCTTCGATGGACTAATTGATTCAATACCGACTCATCCTTAGAAACTAATATGAATCGAATATGGTCACCTGCGATTAACCGACGCCCCAATATATCAACGAAAGTTCTTGCAGTTTTGCCAAGAGTAATACCAGCAATGTCAATTGAAGATGCAGTTGCAAAGTAATCCTCGGTAAGTTCTAAACTCTCAGTAAAAAAAGCATCAGCGCGCACTTGTTGGACTATTCGGTTTTCAATTAACTCTCTGGTTCGTTCAGATTCAATATCAATATGACGAAGTTTGTGGTATCTATCTAGATTACTAATCGCTATAAACAACATAACACCTAAAACGGAAGCAAGTATGCTGCTTTCACTTGGCTTACTTGAGCTTACTGTAAACATTATGACAAGATAGATTCCGACTATAACCGAGAGAATACTTCCTATGATTCCAATAACTGTGATTGTGCTGAAGAAGATTTCTGTTAGTCGAGGCTTAGATTTCATAGTTTTTTGCATACCCAGATTAAAAAGCCGGGGTACTCCCATGTTCTACTGTTAGAGTTGTTGTATTTGATCATCAATTGTTCATCAGGAAACGGTTCGACCAGTCTTTGAATTGCGAATCCAGCTTTTTCCAATATTTCGCTGTACTGTGCCAAGGGACGATGAAAGTATGGCACTTTTTCTAACGGCTCATGATCACAACTTATTGTGAATGGTAAAATATGGGCAGAGGATTTCTCATAAGAATAAGCTGCGCGCTCGAAATCGGATTTGACTATAGCCCAAAAACAAGGATGAGGAATTGTAAACAGTAAGATTGCTGACTTTTTTAGCAACTTGGCTAAACATTTCAGACTTACTTCAATGTTCTCGATGACATGTAACACCATATGTGCCACTGCCATATCAAACTCCGTACTTGTCTTGGCGCTGAAATCTTCAATGCTCTCACAGTGGAAGACGGCGTTGGTGTTTTGGCTATTATAAGTTTTCGCAATTGCAATGGAATTCACAGACGGATCAATGGCCTCTATCCTTGAAACGTGTTTGGCAATCATTTCTGTTAGAACTCCCGTTCCACATCCTATTTCCAAGACGTAGGGTGTTGAAACAGGTTGGGTCTCGCGCAACAACTTGATCACTGTTGGCGCTAATAAGAAGCTAAAAGTAATATCTTTGCCAGCGATCAATTGGCCGTGTCTTTTGTGAGCGTTTTTATTCCACGAGTCATTCATGTACTATTAAGTTCCCTCTGGAGAAACGCTTGTAGGACGTTCATGTATGATTCTCGCGAACCATGATTGTAAACAATAATATCAGCCTCATGTACGAATCGTTCAATGGCCTTTTCAACAGGATGACTTACAAGGTCAAGATATTCCCTCATATTACAGATCGCGGCTTCACGCAATTTGTAATAATTATATTGTCGATCAATTGTTGTCTCAATATAAATAATGGCAATTGACTTATGAAGAAGCCGCTTCAACATCTCTAGAGTCTCGGGATATCTAAGTCCGTCCAAAACAAACTTTGAAGCACCGCTCTTCTTCATGTAATCACAAATGCTCTGAGCCAGTTTTAAATGGCCATCTACTGAAGTTACAAGTTTTAAACCCTCTTCCTGGAGTGTCTCACGACCAATCACCTCAATAGATGGGCATCCAATGAGGGACTGCATAACCTTGGAACAAGGAACAAGCGTGTACCCAAATTCATTCACGAGAAGTTGGCACGCATCTGTTTTGCCGCTTCCGACAAATCCGACAATAAGTATCAAATCGCTATTCTGTGAAAGTTTGAAATTCGGTTTTGCCACAATGTGACAAGCGGTGGATAATTGACTTGCAAAAAATGTCTGAATGGCAAGCTTTGACCAATATTCATAGCCAGCAAAATCATCTGAAAACGATCTTATGTTGACAAGTCCAAGCTCATTTACCGACTTTTCCTTCTTACTGAAATCCTTTCCCGGAATGAAGTCCTTTAAATAAACTTCTAGCAGATGAACAAATGCGAAATGTCGCCGTCCAAGCGGTGATGAATCGTCATTGAGTACGCCGATAGGTCGAAGTTCGTAATCCTCCTCACTCCATTCGTTTAAGTTTATTCCTACTTCTTCATTCAATTCTCGGAATACGCTGTTTTGAAATCCTGAATCACCTTCAAAGAATCCCCAATCGTCTATTTCTACATGGCCACCGAACCCGATTGAATACTGGCCATAAAGATATCCTGAAACCGATGTGATTTTTCCTCGCACAAATCTTAATAGCTGATCTTTGTATTTGATCAAAACATAACTCACAATTTGTTTGAATTCTTCAGTCCCTTCCGCTTTCAAACGTGACATGAATCGGGGCCGTTCTTTGTGGAGTAATTGATAAACATAAGTTTCATAGTCTTGCCTAATACCGTGAAAGGAACCAAGAGCCTCTAATTCGTCTGCATGGAAAACTAGAACATGCGTTCTTAATGAAGTAGGTTGCTTCGGCTGCGTCTCACTTTGACTGCCTTCATAGAACGCTTTCAAGGCGTAAGACCCAGGTTTAGCTCGAACAAACAAAGAGTTTTCGTTTTTTCTGTCTATATCCTCACTAATTCTAGCATTAATTGTATTCCAAGGTGTTTCACCCCCAACCTCAGTAATTTGCTGTCGCGTAATCTCCCTATAGATTTCTTTTGCCTTCATGGGGCGGTTAGCTTTTCTGAGTATTATTTCTGCCGCCTCCAAACAAGTCAGTTTCTTATTTTGGGCGTTCTTCATTCGAACCTTCGAGATTACAATGCACTGGATTATTGAATCAATATGGATCTATTCAAAACCATATCACTTGATTTTTGAAGGGCAAACTATGCTCATGTTATCCGTCCTTCCGGTCTCGAATATCGCCTCAGGTAATATGCGTATGGTTGGAGAGAATTCTGTGTTTGTGGATAACAATTCCAAGATAAAAAATAGCAAACGGGAGTCAAGAAATATTTTAGCGTGGGGCCTCGCTTTTCAACTCTGCGCCACACTCTTCCCTCTGGCTGGGGAGCCAAAGAGACATACATAGGCACTACGTATTCATAGGGGTACGTACGCCTCTATTAATTAACAATAGGTTACAATTAGGGCCCTGCGAATTTCGTTTTGAATTCACACAAATCGCTCATGCCATCGCATAAACCGCAGCATCGTCCCTTCTTCTATCTCTTTGGGAGCATCAACAGGCAAATTCAGTTTCTTAGCAACTTTCTTTGCCAACTCTTTGTGCGTCCACGGATACAACTGATATTTCAATATTAAAGCAAATCCTCCGCTGTCATTCAATTCCTTAATCCAAGATTTTGGAATCATTCTTACAACAAAAACTGGCTTCAAACCCAAATGCAGGCATATCTCCTTTTTTATTTTAAACTCCTCATAATCCATATAGCCAAGCGTATTCTTAATCTCCAACCCGTACGAAATTCCGTCTCGCTCAAAAATGAAGTCAAGCTCATGGGCCGTTCTTTCCCACTTTCTACCGGCATATTCATTTACATTTCGCGCTAATCTTACGAACTGGAACCGGCTGAATCCCTCAAGAACCATTAGCTCGCCGTGTAATCCCAACAATCCGCCAATTTGCGGTGAGGAATATTCCTCCACCAGCTTTACAAGCGCGCCACTCTTCCGCCGTGGGTATCGGTAAGCATTATGCCAATAAAGGGTAATCATCCCGCCCCAGTTTAACTTCCGAACCTCAGATTTAATGATACCCGCTTCCTCAAGTTCATTCAGAGATCTATTGGTCACCCAATGAAAATATCGCGCCTCGTTCTGCACTTCTATTTGACGCGAGAAAAAGACTTCCTCATTATGCTCTTCAAAGAAACGTTCCAAATGTGAACGCGCCTCTTCCTGCTTCGCGTCAGGTGGCCTGTCATATTCCTCATGATCCCAGAAGTCACCGTATCCCAATATCTTGCTCTTTCGATTATCTCACCTTATGCTTACACAGAATATAAAGCAAAAGCATTTGTCATCTTAGCAAGTTTGTGATTTGAACTTTTTTCTGAACGGCGTAGCCAAGCTCATGTTATCCGTCTTCCGGTAGCGAATGTCGGCTCAGGTTAATGCGCGTATGGTGGAGAGAATTCTTTAGTGGATAACAGTTTTAAGATAAAAAATAGCAAACGGAAGTCAAGAAAATATTTTCGCATGGTGCAAAGCGCATCGGACCATAGCAATGGCGCTGTCCGCCGTCATGCACGCTGCTGGTGGCAGAGGCGGCGTTTCAACCTTTGGGGTTTGCCACCCTATTTGGATTTGTTTGGGAATTCACCCGAAATTGGAATCAGTTCGTTGCCCGGTGCGTACTGGTCCTTTTCTGCAGCCGTTGAACGACTTCGGGACTTAGCCCTTTTTCTGGTTTGCTCGCTTCACGTTCCTGTATGACCTGCTCAATTTTTTCAAAACTCGTTTGCCCTAAATTTTGCAGCAAAGTAGCAAGATCATTCTTTTGTTGTTCGATTTCTTTTTTCGATACCGCCTTCACCGCATAAGCCGATGTCGCTTGACGGGTAAGCGCAAAGAGGAGATACTGTTTCAAAGATACACCCTCTTTTCGGGCGAGCCCTTCTAACTGTTGATGCAGAGTTTCAGGAATTTCTAAAACCAATTGGCTCATTTTACAACTCCTACAATTATTTTTGAGGTTTAAGAATTTGCCAGTAGCTTTACAAATTCTACGGGAGTGATCATTCGTAATCCTAATGATTTCTCCGCCACCTTGAAGTCTCGTACATTCTCGGTAACGACAGTAGCGCCTGCATTCATTGCGCAATCGATGACGTGTTCATCTGCTGGGTCGGGTGAGCTTGGCCGCCATGTGGATTGATGTTAAGTAAATAGTCACGAATTCAACCTGATTGAGAAGTTTTCCCAAAACTGGCTTGATTTTTCGCCAACGTTCTTTTGATAACAGACTGGACAAAACATCGACATACTCATAAGCGAGCGCATTAGAGGCGAAGGGACGAAATACATCGGCCAACCATGCATCAATAATGAGACCTGATGCACCATCTTTTTTTGTTAGACCTTCAAAAACGACATTTGTATCAATGACTGCATGGATGGGTGTTTGGACTGGCATGTTATTAAGAAACTATCGTATTTTTTACACAAAAATATCTAAGTCATCTCAGTTTATGAGCAGCCATTCATACTTTTCTTTTTGTCGATCCGCAAGGTACTGTTCCAATGGGCGCGACGGTTCATTTTCTCTTTGATTGAGAATTACCGTGTCAATCAAATCCTCCATAAATTCTTTGTCCGTGAGAAATTTGTCAACAGTTGCCTCTCTTTCTTTTTTGGACATGGCGCGAAATGCTGTCCAAAAAACCTGAGCGGTTGCTTCTGAAGAAGAGATCATGATCGCGAAAACTCTTTTTAAAATGAGTCCATTACCGAAGACGTTGCTAATTTGAAAATACAGATTACTGCTGTAACAGTCAAACCAAAATTTCTGGTTTCATGATACTCGGGGTCAAGATATTTTTTGACGATTGAACCCGCCCACCGCTGCCATCCCTCTGAGAGATGGCAGCGGTATCGTTTCCGCGGAAATGTCAACGGTGAAGGACGTGCAGCTGATCGAGTACATCGCCGAACGCGCGGGCTTGAACCGTGGCGACGTGCGCCAGATGTTAAGCGAGTTTCAAGACGCGCTGGTGTTTTTCTTTTTCAACGGCCAGGGCATCAAGTTGCCACTTCATAAATCGCATCTCAGAGCAAAAATTGCGTGTTGTTTACTAAGATGGTTTTTCTTATATTTCTTCAAATAAAAGGAAATCGGATGGACACCATTGATGTCTCTGTTACCCTTCCCAAGTCGGTTTTGGCTGCGGCCAAAGTGCGCGACAAAGAGTTCATACGAGAGTCGCTGGCCCTGCAGCTTTATCGCAGCGGGCGCACTTCAATTGGCAAGTCCGCCGAGATAGTGGGCCTGGCGACCAAATGGGAAATGATGCAATTGCTGGCTAAGCACGACGTGCCAATCGACTATTCCGCTGAGGATGCCAAGCGCGATTTTGAAATCGTTACCACCACTTTCGAAGAATGATAATCATCGCCAACTCCACTCCTCTCGTTCACCTCTCGGCCATTGGTAGATTGAAAGTACGTAAACTATTGTTAGCGACTCCACTCGTGACAATAAGGGATTTCAGCCAACGAGGCAAGTATCAATATGTCAAAGCAAGCGAAACAGAAACTACCCAATGAGCGCCACCCTGGCGACGATCAAGGATCGCGTACCCGACCCGAAAGATTACTGAAGTGGGTTGGCGGCATCACTGCCGTGTTGTCGCTGATCTTTGGGCTGCATCAGATGATACGGCTGGTTTCAGACGTTCGGGAGCGGCAGCGCCAGATCACGGAACTCTACAAAGTCGGGAAGCTGCAGCAAGGCAATGCGGATTATAGCACCGCCTGGGCCAGCTTCGAACAGGCGATGAAGTCGGCGGAGCCGGGTGGACAGCTCGCCAAACTCACCGGCCAACTTGGTGACGAGCGGATCAAATTGCGTGAAGCCCAGGAAGACCTGGCGATGGATTGGTTGCGCAACATCAGAACTTCGGGAGATCAAACCTTCTCAGATATTGTTGATCAGCTTGTACCCGTTCTCGATCAAGGAATCGTGAGCGCCAGCGGCACGCGCCAGGCTGATTTGTTGGCGCACGTCGGCTGGGCAAATTTCCTGCGCTGGCGAGACGGCCATCGGGAACTGAATCCAGAGCAGCAGTACCGGCAGGCGCTGACGATTGATCCCGCCAATCCCTACGCCCATTCCCATTTGGGGCACTGGCAGTTTTTGCAAAGAGAAAATATCGCCGCGGCTAAAGAGCATTTTTTGGCCGCCATGGCCACCGGACGCGCACAGGATTATGTTCGAAAGATTCATTTGGCGGCACTGAAAAACTTGGGATCAGACGGCGATGGGGAGTTCCTCGCGGTAGTAAATGATATGCGAAAGAACAACGAGACAATCGACGCACAGACCCGGGCCGATCTCTATTCTATCTATTATTTTGCATGTTCCAACCGCTACGATGCCGAGCGCTTTGCAAAACTGCTGGCGGCGGTGCCGGCAGCAGAACAAGTCGCGACTTTTCGGGCGCTATTTTACGGTAAGCACGATAGCGATTTCGACCAGTGGAAGCGCCCCGGATGGGATGCTTGTCTGGCTACCCTTCTAGAGGCTGCGGGTCAGCGAGAGGAAGCCTTGCAGATATGGCAGCCCTAGCGAGCGCCCAGTTTTTAGGAAGTTTTTTGAATTTGGTCTTTTGAATTTGTCTCGAATTTCGAGCTCAGGATTTCGGATTTCTGGTTATCTCTGCACCCAAATGCGGCCATCGCCCTTATTTTCTTTAAGCATGGTCATCTTTGATCTTCAACAAATACGCTAGCGCCGCATCGTGCTCGTTGGGAATGTGCCCTTCCAAAATTGCTTCTTCAATCATCGTCTTCAATTTACCCACCTGCGGGCCGGGCGTGAGGCCGCACACCTGCATGATCTCGTCGCCACGCACCGGCGATTGAAACGCCGCCATGCGATCTTTTTCTTCCACATCTTTTAAGCGGCGGACAACAAAATCGAAATTCTCGAGATGCTGCTGCACCCGTTTCGGATTTTGCGAGGTAATGTCGGCGCGGCACAGAGTCAGCAAATCGTCGAGATTCTCGCCAGCATGAACCAGCAAGCGGCGATAGGCAGAATCGGTGACATCTTCTTCGGTTAACGCAATCGGACGTAAGTGCAGGCGGGTGAGCTTTTGCGCATATTTTGTCATCTCGTTGGGCAGGCGCAGCCGGCGACCGATGGCTGGCAACATGCGCGCGCCTACTTCCTCGTGATTGTGAAACGTCCAGCCCTTGCCCGGTTTGAATTCTTTGGTGCGCGGCTTGGCGATGTCGTGCACCAATGCGGTGTAGCGCAAATTGACGTTTTCCGACATTTGGGCCAGATTGTCCAGAACTTGCAGGGTGTGAAAAAAAACGTCTTTGTGGTGGTGGCCATCTATCTGCTCGACGCCCTTTAGCTCCAGCAATTCCGGGAAGATGATCTTCAACACACCGGTTTCTTCCATCAACATAAAACCGATCGATGGTTTCGGCGCGGCGAGAATTTTCAACAGTTCGTCGGTGATGCGTTCCTGCGAGATGATGCTCAGACGCCCGGCCGTTTGCGCGATGCCATCCTTGGTATTCGGTTCGATGGTGAAATTTAGTTGTGTTGCGAAACGAATGGCGCGCATGATACGAAGCGGGTCGTCGTTGAACGTAATTGCCGGCTCCAGCGGCGTGCGGATGATTTTGTTTTGCAAATCCTGCAGGCCGTTGAACGGATCGAGCGCTTCTCCAAAAGAGTTTTCGTTCAAACTCAGGGCCAGCGCGTTGATGGTGAAATCGCGGCGAGATAGATCGGTAGGCAGATCAGCCGGCGTCACTTCGGGTTTGCGGGAGTCGCCGCGATAGCTTTCGGAGCGCGCCCCAACGAACTCTAATTTGTAATCTTCGTGCTCGACCAGCGCGGTGCCGAATTTTTCGTATATGGTCAAGCGCTTCGTGCCGAGTCCGCGGGCAACCTTGCGCGCAAACTTTGGCCCGTCGCCCACCACCACGAAATCGATGTCTTTGCCTTCTTTGCCGAGCAGTTGGTCGCGCACGTATCCACCGACGGCATATACTTCGACGCCGGCCTGGTCGGCGAGGGTGCCAATTTTTTTGAGAAGAGAATTTATGAGAATGGTCTTCATCTAAAAAGCCAGACACAAAGAGCACAAGAGAAGCACTGAGAGCACAAAGAAATAAAGAGTTTTTACAGTATTTTTCTGACTATCCCGTCTTTCAATAGCTTGACGTTGAAGTTCAAAAGTAAACCTACTTTTATACCGCGCAATTTTAAATACGTCAATAGTTGCGCTTCGTGAACAGGCTCTATTCTATCCACTGATTTGATTTCAACGACCAATTTGTTCTCAACAATAATATCTGCCCGGTATGCACAATCAATCAACAAGTCTTTGTATCTCAACGAAACCGGCTCCTCCTCGACAAATTGTAGACCATGATTTTTGAGTTCATAGCAAAGACATTTCCGATAAGCCGACTCCAGCAAGCCCGGACCAAGAGCGCGGTGAACATCTATTGCTAAACCGATCACCTTTTCTGTCAAAGCATTTAATTCCTGCATTTGTTCCATGACAATACCCTTTCAAATTATTAATTCTCTGTGCTCTCGGTGTGGCTTTGTGAACTCTGTGTCCCGCAACTCCTTCTCATAACCTTCCAGATCGCAAGATCGCGATCACCAGCCACACGCCTAGAATGCCGGCAAACACGAAGCCGATCATTCCGAACAGAGGAAATCCAAACAATTGCGGTCCGGTTTGAAAATTGAGAATGAGAGATGAGCCAACAATTAAAGCCGCGATTATCAAACTAAAAGCAATACGATTCGACGCGCGATCCAATTCGAGCATGAGATTTTGCAGGCCGCGATCCTGCAGCTCGATGGCAAATTGCCCGCGCTTGATTTTGCGCAGCAGCAGCTCCATTTCCCGCGGCGCGTTCTTGAAAAGGTCGTAGAGATCGCGCAAAGCCTTGACGCCCTCGTACGCGATCTTGTTGATGTTTAGCCGCCGCCACATCAGCTTACTGATGTAGGGTTTCGCCAACGAGAAAATATCGAACTCAGGATCAAGCTTGCGCGCAAGATCTTCGTAGGTGCCGAGGGTCTTCATTAGCAGCAACAGATTCGACGGTGTGCGCAATTGGTGGCGCGTCACCACTTCGAAGACGTCAGTCACGATATTCTGCATGTTGATTTTTTTGAGAGAGACGCCGTAATAACGATCGATGAAGCTGGTGATGTCCACTCGCAATGTGCGAACGTCCTGATCGTCGCTGAGGGCGCCGAGATTGATGAGCACGCGGATGATCAAATCGGCGTCTTTCTGAACGGCGGCGATGAGCAAATCGGAAACCTGTTCCATCAAATAATCATCGAGCCGCCCCATCATGCCAAAATCCACCGGCGCGATGGTGTTGTTGTCGCGAATAAATATGTTGCCAGGATGGGGATCGGCGTGGAAAAAGCCATCCTCAAAAATCTGTTTGAGTATGAAACGCCCACCAACCTGGGAAATGAACTTCAGATCGCAACCGGATTGCCGCAGCGATTCAATGTCCGATATTTTGGTGCCATCGATAAATTCGGTTGTAAGAATTTTATTGGTGGTGAATTCCCAGAAAACGGTGGGAATGTAAACATATTCGAAACCCTGCATGTTTTTCGCGAAAATTTCGATGCTGCGTCCTTCGTTATAAAAATCGAGCTCGCGTTTGGTGGTTTGCGACAACTCGCGCACCACGCCGACCGGGTCGAATTGGCGGCTCTCCGGAATGTACTTATCCATCAAATTGGCGATGTCGGATAAAATATCGAGATCGGTGGCAATGATTCGCGCCACCTCCGGCCGGCGAATCTTCAGCACCACTTCCTGACCGTCGTGGGTGCGGGCGCGGTGCGCCTGGGCTATGGAGGCTGAAGCAATCGCCTCATTTTGGAATTCGGCGAACTTCTCGACTAATTCTCCTCCAAGTTCGGTTTCAACATAATCTCGAATTTTTTCAAAAGGCAGAGGACTGACTTCATCCTGCAGCTTCGCGAGTTCCTCCACAAGTTCGGCCGGAACGAGAAAGGAGCGCGTGCTGAGAAGCTGTCCGAGTTTGATGAACGTGGGCCCAAGCTCCTCCAGCGCAAGTCGGATGCGTTCGGCCTGAGACAAGCGTTTGGTTTTGACCGCTTCCCGTCTAAACAGACGCCGGCCCACCTGCAAGTAGGCCGTCAGGTTCATGCGATCCACCATCTCCGCAAAGCCATATTTGATAAAGATGCCGACGATTTGGCGGTAACGTTTGAGGTTGCGATAGCCTTTATCGATGCGGGGAATATATACCATTTCTTAAACCACGAATTGCACCAATTATCACGAGTCAATTTGTGTAAACTACTTTTCGACAAGACCTCGAATTTGATTCAATACGTCCGAAAAATCCTGAAACTCAAAATGCGCAATGCGATTCTCGCGACAGAATTCCAGCAAGTCCCGGCCGCGTTTCGCAAAAACTACATCGGCGGCTCGGGCGCCGCAGCGATCAGAAAGTCCATCACCAATATAGATGATCTGCTTGCCATCGGATTTCGCATGTCGAACGTGATAGCCTTTGCAATTGCCACAGCGCCCACAGCCAAATTCAAAATAGGGAAATTCTGGGCGAATCTGGTTTTGATCTTCAAAAACCAAATGATTCGCATGAATCTTCAACTGAGAATCAAGATGGTAATTTTTTAGAATCCTTTCAATATAAAAATCGAGTCCGTCGCTCACGATCTGCATCTCGATTTGTTGAGACTGAGCGTAGAGCGCCAGATCGTTAAAATGTGGATCGAGTTTTTGCTTATCGACAAAATCTTCCAATTCGGATCTCGAAACGCGCGTGGCTTCGCATTCGCGAATCAAACACTCGCGAGACGAAATGTTACCTTTGATCCATAGGTTCACGGCTTCGATACTGCGTTCGTCGCCGAAGGTGAAAAACAGCAAATTGCCGACGTCGTTCTGCGCGACGGTGCCGTCAAAATCACAGATGATTTTCATACGCTAAATCTCAAAACGCTGATCGTGTCCCTTCCCCTCTAAGGGGAAGGTTAGGATGGGGTCGAGTCGCTACACATAATGCACAATGAAATTGAAGAATGCAAAGATTGAAATTGGATATTATCAAACTTAAATTCTCCAATTTGCAATTTGAATTGTGAATTCCATTTCATGACCTCACCCTAACCCTCTCCTAAGAGGAGAGGGATTTTTGTAGCAAAAAAATCGCCCACCAACTGAGGTGGGCGATTACATGATTTCAAAATTTCAGAAGAGACAGCACTTTGATTTTGAACGACTCACAATTGCGCAATGATCTTTTCGTATTCGCGATGCAAGCCTATCCAAAACCAGACCATCTCGTCTCCCTCGCGTACTCCAACTGCCCGATAATCACGACTAATCCGCACGGAATAAATCGGCTTAGTTGGGTGAACTTGTTTGAAACGCAAACTCGGATGATACGGGTTTGCTAAAAACAGCTTGTATGCTCGTTTTGCCTGACTTTGCACGCGCTTAGGCAACTCCTTAAAGGCTTTATGAAACCGCTTTGAGGAGTGCGATTTCACAGCTTGTCGGGATCAAGCGTTTTTGTCCGGCCCTGACGATGCTCAGAAAGCGCTTCATCAGCCAATTTGGTCAGAGCATCAGCGGATTCTGCAAATACTTTTTCCCACTTGCGTTCCGAAGCAAGTTCGGCGAGTATCCAAGCGCCCAGACTATCCTGCTGCTTCAACGGAAGCTTAGCGGCCTCCGCAAAAGCTCTCTCAAGAATGTGTGTCAATTGCGTTTTTCTCCTCACTTCAAAAAACAGCGGAGCAAATGTGAGTGAGCTGGTAGGGGTAATTCATGAATTACCCCCAGTATTTCTCCTACTTTTTTGAATCTTCAACCACGGCCTGGGCCGCCGCCAAACGCGCAATGGGCACGCGGAACGGCGAGCAGCTCACGTAGTCCATGCCGACGCGGTGGCAAAACTTGACCGAGTCCGGGTCGCCGCCGTGTTCGCCGCAAATGCCGACTTTGAGATTCGCGCGGACTTGGCGGCCCTTTTCCACGCCCATGGCGATGAGCTGTCCCACGCCCTGTTGATCGATGGTTTGGAACGGATCCACCGGCAGAATTTTCCTCTCGAAATAATCATACAGAAACTTGCCAGCGTCATCGCGGGAATAGCCGAAGGTCATCTGCGTCAAGTCGTTGGTGCCGTAGGAGAAGAACTCGGCGGTCGCGGCGATTTGATCCGCCACCAGCGCGGCGCGCGGAACTTCGATCATCGTGCCCACCATGTAGATGAGTTTCACCTTCTTTTCGGCAATCACTTCTTGCGCCACGCGGTCGATGATCTGCTTTTGATTCTCAAATTCCGTTTTCAAACCGGTCAACGGAATCATGATCTCCGGCAGAACTTGAATGCCCTCGGACACGCACTGCGCCGCGGCTTCGATGATCGCCCGCGCTTGCATTTCCGTAATCTCCGGATAAGTGATGCCCAAACGGCAGCCGCGATGACCCAGCATCGGGTTGAATTCGTGCAGCGATTCGACTTTCAGTTTCACGGCTTCAACCGAGGTGCCGAGTCGTTGCGCCATTTCTTTCTGGGTTGCCGGCTCGTGGGGAACGAACTCATGCAGAGGCGGATCCAGCAGGCGGATGGTCACCGGACGGTGCTGCATCACTTTGAAAATTTCGTAGAAATCCTGGCGCTGCATGGGCAGCAATTTCGCCAGCGCTTTCTTTCTGCCGGCGACGTCTTCGGCCATGATCATCTCGCGCATGGCCCAAATGCGCTCGCCGAAGAACATGTGTTCGGTACGGCAGAGGCCGATGCCCTCGGCGCCAAATTTGACCGCGGCGTCGGAGTCGGCGGGCGTGTCGGCGTTGGTGCGCACTTTCAGGCGGCGAATTTCATCGGCCCAGGTGAGAATCTGCTTGTAATATTCGTTGCGCTCCGGGTCGATGGTGACAAGAGGAATTTGGCCTTCGTAGATTTTTCCCTTCGTGCCGTTTAAAGTAATCCAATCGCCTTCTTTCAATTTCTTATTGCCGAAGGTTGCAACCTTCTTTTGCATGTCAATGGACAAATCGCCGCAGCCGACGATACAGCACTTGCCCCAGCCGCGCGCCACTAATGCCGCGTGACTGGTCATGCCGCCTTTCGAAGTAAGAATTGCCTGCGCCGGCTTCATGCCGTGCACGTCTTCGGGGCTGGTTTCTTCGCGAACGAGAATGACTTTTTCGCCTTTGGTGCCAAGCTGTTCGGCGAGGTCAGCGGTGAACACGATTTTGCCGGTGGCGCCGCCGGGTCCAGCCGGCAAACCTTTAGCGATAGGGATAGTCGAAGTTTCGGCTTTCGGATCGACCATCGGATGCAACAACTCATCCAACTGCGATGGCTTCACCCGGCTGATGGCCACTTCTTTGGTGATGAGGCCTTCGCGGTGCATGTCCACCGCCATGCGGGTGGCGGCGATGCCATTGCGCTTGCCAACGCGGGTTTGCAGCATCCACAATTTGCCTTCTTCGATGGTGAATTCCAGATCCTGCATGTCTTTGTAATGGGTCTCGAGTTTCGTGCGGAAGCCTTCCAACTGCTTATAGGTTTCCGGCATCAGCTCCTCGAGAGAGGGGAGATGCCGATTGTTGTCGCTTTTGGACTTGATGTTGACAGCGTTCGGGGTACGAATGCCTGCTACGACGTCTTCACCCTGCGCGTTGACCAGCCACTCACCGTAGAAATAATTTTCGCCGTTGCCGGGGTCGCGGGTGAAGGCGACGCCGGTGGCCGACTTGTCGCCGGTATTGCCAAACACCATCGCTTGCACGTTGACGGCGGTGCCCCATTCGTCGGGGATGCCCTCAATGCGACGATAGGCGATGGCGCGCTTGCCGTTCCACGATTGAAACACGGCGGAGACGCCGCCCCAGAGTTGCTCGTGCGCGTCATCGGGAAATTCTTTGCCCAACACTTCTTTGACTTTGACTTTCATGCGATCGGTCAGCGCCTGCAAATCTTCAGCGGTCAAATCGGTGTCGCTTTTGTAGCCCTTTTTATGCTTCACTTCTTCGAGCAGGTGTTCGAGCTGCAGACGAACGCCCTTGCCTTCGTGTACCTCCACGCCCGCGGCTTTTTCCATCACCACGTCGCTGTACATGGCGATGAGCCGGCGATAGGAATCATAAACAAAACGCGGGTTGTTGGTTTTTTTGATTAAGCCGGGAATAGTTTTGCTTGTGAGTCCAACGTTGAGCACGGTTTCCATCATGCCGGGCATAGAACTGCGGGCGCCGGAGCGCACCGAAAACAACAGCGGATTTTCCGGATTGCCAAATTTCTTGCCCAAAATTTTCTCGACTATTTGGAGAGCGTCTTCAACTTGCTTTTTCAACTCGTCCGGTAGCCGGCGCGCGTTCGCATAATAGTGGGTGCAGACTTCGGTGGTGATGGTGAAACCCGGCGGCACCGGCAATCCCAAGTTGGACATTTCGGCCAGGTTGGCGCCTTTACCACCCAACAGATTTTTCATGTCGGCGCGACCATCGGCCTTGCCGTCTCCAAAAGAATAAACATACTTTGCAGCCATTTTACCTCCAATGTTTAATCATAGAATCTAAGGAATTATTCACGAATGCAGTTTAATCTATCTCTTGGGCTTGTCTTTGACGCTCAAAATTGAGTAGTAGTCATCGATGTTGCTGAGCAGAGTGATGGTTTTTTGGATGACTTTATCGTCTTTGAAACTTGCTTCTACTTCAGCGCTGGTGCCCCAAAGTTTCGCCGATATTTCCTGGCGGAGTTGATCTTTGATGAACTCATTGCTCCTATCGAACTCTTTGAGTTTTTGTTCGAGAACGATTTTACGAACCTCCTCGATTGGGGCAGCAACCGAGGCCATATAGCCTTTTTCATCAACGACTTTTTCGAGTCCTGCGAGAGCGGCTTCGGCTTCAGTGGTGTATTCAAATTTGTGGTCATTCAAGAATTTCTGGAATTCCGCAACCATTTCGTCGGTGACCTCGAACCCGCGCTGCAATTCCGGATTCTTGGCGGCGTAGATCACCGCAAATTGAAAGAGTTTGGTCTGTCGCAACAACTGGGTTTCGAAGAGACTGAGGGGTTCCTCTTCGATTACAATATCCGGCGTGACGCCGTGTGAAGCCAGAACCTCGCGGCCGTTGGCGGTGTGGTACACTTGTGCATCGTCTTTTGTTTCTGTTGACTTGTCAGATGGTTTTTCCGCGGCGGGTTTGCTGTTCTCGGGCGTTTCCTCAGCCTCAACTAAAATATCGTCACCCTCGCTCAAAAACTTCCGCGGATCCTGAATAAAACGCCCGCTGGGTACGAGATACTTGGCGGTGGTGATTTTAAGCGCCGATTCGTCGGTGATGGGAATCACGGTTTGCACCAGCCCTTTGCCGAAGGTGTTTGAGCCAATCAGAACGCCACGGTCGAGATCCTGCACCGCGCCCGCGACGATTTCGGACGCCGAAGCGCTGTAGCCGTTCACCAATACCACCAGCGGCAAATCTTCCAATATTGGCGCTTTCTCAGAAAAATATTTCTGCATAGAGTTGCCGTTGCGGCCTTCGGTGGATACAATCAGTTGGCCCTTGTCGATGAGATTTTCACTGACGCTCACCGCGGCTTCAAGCAAGCCCCCGGGGTTAGAACGCAGATCGAGAACAAAGGATTTGAGGCCCTGCTTTTTCAACTCACGAATCGCTTTTTCAATGTCGTTGCCGGCGTTGCGGGAAAAATGGCTCAAGCGAATGTAGCCGATGCCATCTTTGACAAAGCCGGCGTAGGCAACATCAGTCACCACAATTTCCGCGCGAATCAGTCGGAAATCGATGGGCTGGTCTTCGCCTTCGCGTGAGACTTTGAGATAGATTTCGCTGCCGATTTCCCCGCGCAGCAATCCTGCCACGTGGTTGATGTTCATGCCTTTGGTGGATTTGTTGTCAACCTCGATGATGACATCGCCTTCGCGGATGCCCGCTTTCAGCGCCGGCGTTCCGTCGAATGGTGGCTCAACCACCGTCGGCCAGTTATTGCGCAAACCGATGCGCATGCCCAGTCCGCCGTATTTTCCGGAAGACAGAATCTGCAATTCGGCATTGTCCTCCGCCTCGACTAAAACGGTGTAGGGATCCAACGTTGAAAGCATGCCGTTGATGCCAGCGCGCATGAATTTGTTGGGATCGACTTCCTCGACGTACTTGCGCGAGACTTCCTGGTAGATGCGGCCGAACAACTCGATGTTTTTCTGAATTTGATGATAGTAATCCGGGCTGTAGGCGGAGACGAATCCCGACAGCCAGCCGCCAATGGTGACCAGGACGATGGTGAAAACGATTATTGCTGAGATTTGCTTTTTAGCGGACATAAACGACCTCCGTGTAAACTACAATAAACTTCTCTCTGTAGAACAGTTTGAAGACTGGAGTCTGCGGTGATTATAACTCAAACTCCGTTGTCTCTTTTAAAATATTCTTATCATCCAGGAATTCCACAGGCTCTTCATTGCTGCCATGCTCCCACATTATAGAAAAAAACCAAATGCCACTTTCGCCGATGCAGAAATCTGCCGGCGTGAAGGTCATTTTGGAATCAAGGGGCGGCTCCGGTCGTTCCGGATTGTATTCTGCCTGCCAATCGAAGGCCTCGCCTTTCCAGGCCTTGCGCTTGGCGTGCAGTTTGGCGGCAAACCTCCTAACCTCATCTATGTCAGGAATAGCAACCGGCACAATGGCAGCATGATCTTCCTGCGTTTTGATTCTAGCCTTAGCGGTTATCACGTTTCTTTTGCTCCTTTTGCCATGCTTTTTTGATATCGTCCTTGGTATTCTTCCAAGAGTCTCTCAATTTCGTTCAGTTCATGATCTCGAAATCCACGTGACTTTGCCCGTGCGATTGGGGTCAACCAGTATTTCGCTTCCTTGCCACTTTTTCCAACATGGACGTGCGGTGGTTCATTCAAATCTGCTTCGTAAAACCAAAATCGGTAGCCTCTCACTCGCAACACAACAGCATATGTATATTCGGTGCACTATTTCAACTTCAACTGATTTTTCACATGCAGAAATATTTCATTATGTATTGCCGCAACTGACTGAGTCCCATCAATAATTTTGAAGCGCTGCGCTTCGGCGCGCGCCAACTTCAGATAACCATCGCGGACTTTATGGTGGAAACTCAAATCTTCTTTTTCGAGGCGATCCATTTCGGTGTTGCTTAGTCTTTTTCGTTCAATGGCT
>Ga0247727_10004447_pt1 | contig 29690 bp, 20 predicted proteins | sample WisWelCaveWW1625_FD_202498 | JGI IMG/M metagenome (GOLD analysis project Ga0247727, IMG submission 202498) | Biofilm microbial communities from Wishing Well Cave, Virginia, United States - WW16-25 | ecosystem: Environmental > Aquatic > Deep subsurface > Groundwater > Cave microbial mat | place...
CGAAGTGTTGTGAGCGCAGACGGCCAGCTCCAGCCAGCGGTCGTAAAGCGTCGCTCGCGCCGGATCGAAAGCTCGCCCCGGCGCGCGGTCACAGTTCACCGGCTGCTGGTTGTTGGGACGCTTGCCATATTCGCCGAGGTAAGCCACTTTGCCCGCCGCGCGCGCCAACTGTTCGTGGCGACTGATCCAGATTTCGACATCCCGCTCATCGTTGAGTCCCCAACTCGCCGGATACAGGTGATAGCTGGCCAGATCGATGTTTGAGAGCGCGATCATTCGGTGGAAGCTGTTGCTCGTGTCGCCGCGCACCGGGTAGGTGTTGCCGATGCCCGCGTAGAGCGTCGCGTCGTCGTCGAAGCCTTCGCCGCCGTCGCCGACCAGATGCCGTGCATCAATGCTGCGGATGTGATCGGACATCTCGCGCATCCAGTTGAGCAGGTCGTTGGCGTAAGCTGCCCGGTCATTCGCATTGCTCGCCGGATTGCGCAGCTCGTTGCCAAGCTCCCAGGCCAGGATCGCCGGCTCGTCTTTGTAGAGCGAGCCAGTGATCGTGTTCCTGCGGTTGAGCAGCATCGAGAGGTAATTCCTGAACCATTGCCTGATCGCCGCGTCGGTGTAAAAGAGGTTCAGCTCATCGTCTCTGGGCGGGCGGTTGAGTTTCCATTCAACGTACCGGCGAACGCCGCCGTAAGCGGGAAAGAAGTTGGTGAGGTAAACGATCAGCCGGATGTCGCGCGCCCTGGCTTCGGCCACGGCCTGATCGAGCGCAACCAGGTTCATCTCGCAGAAGACGCCGGGCGCGAATTGAATGGTCGCCGGGTCTTCGCCCGCACGATTTGTTTGCAGACCCGGGCAGCGCGAATTGTTGGCCGGCGACGGATTGTCGTTGAAGCCGATGGTGCGCGCGACGGTCATTCCCAGCGTCGCCAGCTTGTCGAGCGACTCCCTGACTTCGGCGAACTCGCCATAAGCGACGTGCGGTTGCAGGTAGTAGGCGTTGTTGCCCGCGAAGCGGAACTCCTGATTGTTGAGCAGCAGGCGACTGCCCGATCGCGCGACAAGCTCGCCGTCTCTGATCGGCGCTGGTTCATCGAAGCTCGGCGCGGTCGCGCCCGGCGGCGCGGCTTCGAGCGTGAAGGCGAAGCGCCCGATGCGCTCGCCCTGCGCGTATTGCGCCTTCGCGCGATCCCAATTCGCCCAGCAATCCACATTGTCGTCGTTCGGATCGTTCGAACGAGTGTCGAAGCCCTGCGGCGTGATCTCCGGCAGGGCAGGCTCGCTGAATTTGATCGAAAGCGTAGGAGTCTTCCTGGGCTTGCCGGCGGCGTGGATGAGCATCAGGCGCGATCTGCCCATCGGCTGCGGCGACGCAAAGATGAGGCCGTTCTCGTTGCGCAGATTGACGCGCACGATTTTGCCTGTGGCGTCGAGATAACCGGCCTGATCGCTGTCGTGAGTTTGCGCGGAGATGAAGCTCGAAGCGATGCGCGCAATGCGAAAGCCTTCGTGCTGCGCCTGCCGCGAGGCGTCAACGGTGAAGGCTCTGGTGGCAACGAGCGTGTAGCCAGCGGCGACTCTGACTGCGCCGCCAGACGGCGGTGAGAAGGTCAACGTGAAATCCGCCGCCTCCATCGAGGTGAGATTCGACGCTTTGCCGCCGAGCCTGAGCGCGAACGGATAGCGGTCTTCCACGCGCGCGTCCAGTTCGGTGATGAAGAGGTTCTGGACGAACTGCTGCGCGGTCTCCCAATAGCCGGTGGCGTAAAACGTCCCGCCGAATTCGCCGCCGGGCAGCGCAGGCCGCAACGCCCCGCTGCCTTTGACCGAGAAGACCTGCGGGAAGCCGCTACCGATGCGGTAATGAATCTTCAACTCGGAACATCTCCCGCGCGGTTGGCCTTCGACCGAAACTGTGATGTCGCGCGGGTTCGGCGCGGTGTCGGCGGCGCAGACGACCTGCCACCCCGATTTGTCCAGGAGCGTGGGTTGCGCGAGCGCGAGACTCGACGCCAGGCAGCAGAACAGCAGGGCCGGAACGAGGTGCGACAAACGTATGGCGCAAAAATCGGGCACGGGGAACCTCTTCTGACAATGTAGGGCGAACTGACAGTTCGCCCTACAAGGAGTCTTTTTATTTGATGTTGATTCGGACTGCGTTCGCGGTCTTGCCGTCCACGGTCAGAATCACATCAACCTCGCCTTTGCCCGTCAGGCTGCGGTCGAGCTGGATGTTGCCCTGATCGAGTCCGACCAGTCCGGGCGCCAGGCCCGCGTACACGACCGGCGCGTTCACGCCGCCAACCGTCGCCAGCGCGTTGCTGAGCGCGCTGCGGCCTCGGAATCCCGTGCCGAAGACGGCCAGGAAGACTCTGTCGCCTTCCACGCTCAGGTCAATCGGCACGGCGACGAATTTGTTGGCCGCCGGATCGAGACGGATCACAGGCTCGTATTGCACCTGGTTGCTCGGCTTGACGCGCAGTGCAACCGCAGCCACCAGGCCTAAACCATCCATACTCGCCGTAAACAATCCCGGAGCGACGCTGGCGATATTCGCCGTGCCGGTTGAGATCGAGCCGTCACCGCTCGTGACCGTGATCGTGGCGACGCCGCTGGCCGTGCCCTGCGGAACCTGGAAGTTGATTTGGCCCGCGTCGGCGAAGAACATCGGCGACAGACGCTCTACGCCGAGCGCATCTTTCACCTTCAATGTCGAGCCAGCCAAGACCTGCGGCAACGGAATCGTCGTCGCCGATTGTCTCGACGTGGCCAGCTTCATGCCGAAGGCTGCGGCAATTGCTTCGGGCGCAAGCCCTGTCGCGGCGTTGAAGCTCGCAGCATGCACGCTCGAAACAGTGCGGAAGGTTGAAGCTGATACGGTTCTGCGAATCTTTTGATTGCCTCCATCGGCGATGTAGAGGTTGCCCTGGTCGTCAATCTTCACATCGGTCGGGAAAAACAGTTGTGCGGCGGTCGGCGAACCGCTGTCGCCCGCGGAACCTGCCGCGCCGCTGCCGGCGACGGTGGTGATGATGCCCGTGCTGACCGTCACCTTCCGAATGCGGTGGTTGCCCTGATCGGCGATGTAGAGGTCGCCCGCAGCGTCAACCGTCATCAATCGCGGCTGATTGATCTGGGCGTTGACTGCCGGTATGCCGTCGCCGTTGAAACCGTGCGCGCCCGTGCCGGCGACTGTGCTGATCTTCCCGTCAGCAGCGTTGACGCGGCGCACGCGGGCGTTGCCCTGGTCAACGAAGTAGACGTTGCCCGCGCCATCAACCGCCACGCCCGCTGAGAAGTTTAACGTGGCGTCCCTCGCCAGGCCCCCATCGCCGTCGAACCCGACCAGTCCGTTGCCCGCAATCGTGGCGATTTTGCCGTCGCTGGCGTTGACTCGGCGGATTCGTCCGTTGTTGGCGTCGGCGATGTAAAGATTGCCAGCCGCATCCAGCGCCAGCCCCAACGGGAAGCTCAGGTGAGCGTCTTTCGCCGGGCCGCCGTCGCCGCCGAAATCGTCCTCTCCCGTGCCCGCGAACTCGCTGATCTTGCCGTCGGGCGTCACGCGTCGAACCTTGTTGTTTTGCGAATCGGAGATGTAAGCGTTTCCGGCCTTGTCAAACACGATGCCGCGCGGCTCGTTCATCGCCGCCGCCGCCGCAGGCCCGCCATCGCCGCTTGAACCTAACGCGCCGCTGCCCGCGAATGCGGTGATCGTGCCGTCGGGAGCGATCTTGCGCACGCGGTGGTTTTGCGTGTCCACCGCGTAAACGTTCCCTACCGCGTCAAACGCGACCGCGCGCGGCAGCCACAGTTGCGCCGCCACGCCCGGGCCGCCGTCGCCGCTCGATCCAATCGCGCCCGTGCCAGCGACGGTGATGATCACACGCTCTGGGTTGTACGTGATGGCGAGCGACGCGCTGTTCGAGTTGCCGCTCGAATCCCACGCCGTGATCGTGAGGTTGTTCAATCCGGTGAAGAGCGGGATGTTCGGGATCGTCCAGTTCGGGATGCCGTAAGCGTCGCCGCTCCCGCCGCGATCGTTGATCCAGCGAACGGCGACGATGCGGACGTTGTCCGAAGCCGCGCCGCCGAGCGTGACCGACGCGCTCGTCGCCGTTAAAGTCGAAGCCGTCGTCGGCGAGGTGATTCGCACCTGCGGCGGAATCAGATCGCCCGTCGCGGCAGCGACGATCCGGCGAATGCGGAAATTGTCGCGGTCGGAGAAGACCACCTGGCCGAACGGATCAGCGGCCACGCCGGCCGGCAGATTCAAACGCGCACCGACGGCTCCCGCGCCGTCGGGGCTGAACCCCGCCGCTCCGCCAGCAATCGTGTTGATCAGACCGTCCGAAGCCGTCACGACGCGAATGCGCGAATTGCCGCGATCAACGATGAAGAGATTGTCCGCGCCGTCGAACGCAACGGCCAAAGGCGAGTTCAGAAGCGCGGCGGTCGCGGGGCCGCCGTCGCCACCGAATCCTGGGGTCGAGCTTGAGCCAGCAACCGTCCTGATCACGCCGTTGCCGAGCGTGATCTTGCGGATGCGCTGGTTGCCGATGTCCGAAACGTAGACGTCGCCTGCGCCGTCAACCGCGACATCGTTCGGAAATGCGAGCATGGCGCTCGTGGCCGGGCCGCCGTCGCCGCTGAAACCCGCCACGCCGGTTCCGGCGAAAGTCGTGATCACGCCGTTGGCTGCGACGCGGCGAATGCGACTGTTGTTGAAATCGGCAATGTAAAGATTGCCGGCGTTGTCTACGGCCACGTCTGCCGGCTGATTCAGTTGGGCGGATGTTGCTGCGCCTCCGTCGCCACCGAAGCCCGCCGTGCCGCTGCCCGCAGCAGTCGTGATCACGCCCGTCGCCGCAGTGACTTTGCGAACGCGGTGATTGTTCTGTTCGGAGATGAAAAGGTTGCCGTCTTTGTCAATCGCCACGCCGAGCGGGAAGTTGAGCTGCGCCTGCGTCGCCGTGCCGCCGTCGCCGCTGAAACCCGGTGTGCCGTTGCCGGCGACGGTGGTGATCGTTCCGTTCGGCGCAACCCGGCGAACGCGATGGTTGTTGAAATCGGCGAAGTAGAGATTGCCCGCGCTGTCGTAAGCCAGCTTGACCGGGCGGCTGATGTTGGCCGCAGCCGCTGCGCCGTTGTCGCCGCTGAAGCCGAGCAAGCCTGTGCCCGCAGCCGTCGTCAGCAGGCTCGCAGGCATCGTGTTGACCGTCACACTCGCGGTGCTGATGTTGCCCGAATTGTCGGCGGCGGTGAACGTGATCACGTTGCGGCCTGTGGCCAGCGGGATGTTTGTCGCCGTCCACGCCGTAGTGCCCGCAGCCGCAGCCGTCGCTCCACGATCCGTGCGCCAGGCGACCGACGACACGCGGACGTTGTCCGACGCGGTTCCCGTCACATTGATCGAGCCAGAAGTCGTGGTCACAACCGGTGTGGCCGGCGACGTGATCGCAATCGCCGGAGCCGCGTCATCCGGCAATCCTTCCTGAATGACCGAGAAGCTGCGACCGGCAATGTTGACCGTGCCCGCGCGCATGCCGAGTGAGTTGTTCGCCGCTACCTTCAACGCCGCCGAGCCGTTGCTGCTGCCGCCGGAATTGGGAGCGACCGTGATCCACGACGCGTTGCTCTCGGCTCTCCAATTGCACCCCTGCGGCGCGACGGTCACATTCACCACCGCATCGCCGCCGTCTCGACCGAACCTTCGGGTCGCGGGCGAGATCGCGTAGTTGCATCCGCTCATATTGGCCGTGACTTTGAACGCGCCGCGCCCGTGCGTGAAGGCGTAAAGCGTCGTCACGCCGCCCGCGACATTGGCCGCCAGCGTCTCGGTCACGACATTGGCGAAGCCAGTGTTTTCGACCGACCAGCTTGCGCCGCCATCGGTCGAGACGAACACGCCGAGGTCTGTGCCGGCGTACAGCCGCGAAGTGGACGACGGATCAACCGCGATGCAATGCACCGGAACGTCCGGGATCGCCGTCGCGCCCGAACCGTCAATGCTCGTCCACGTCGCGCCGCCGTTAATCGAGCGCCAGACGTGCGCGCCGCCGAAGGTCGAATACGTCGCGTAGGCGATGTCGCGGTTGGCCGGATCGAACGTCACCCACGAAACGACGCCGTTGCGGGGCCGCGTGAGAAGCCAGATGGTAAAAGAGTCCGCCGTGAGCGCGGCGCTGGAGCGCAGAATGTCGCCGTTGCTTCTGCCAACCAGCGCGTAGTTGGCGTCTGTCGGAGCGATGGCCAAAGCGCTCGTCCCTCCGCCGCTGGTGATCGTTGAACTGGCCCGCGCCCATTGAGCCGCGCCGTTGTTCGTCCGCCAGATTCCGGTCGTTCCGCCCGTCCACATCCGCTGCGCATCGCTGGGATCAATGATGTACGGGTTGATGAAAGACCCGCCGTCGGCGATGCCGAACGTGGCGGGAGAGAACGTGACGCCGCTGTCGGTTGATTTCCTGAAACTGATGCCGGTGAACGCGGCGAAAAGCGTGTCGGGATTCGCCGGGTCAAGGGCAGTGTAGCCTCCATCGCCGCCGTTGATCGGCGTCCACGCGTTCGCTCCTCCGGCGTCGGTTCCTCGTACGGTGCCGTTGTCCTGTGTGCCCCCGTAATAACTCTTGCCGTCGGGCGCGACCGAGCCGTGATAGAACTGGGTCACGCCGTAATTGTTGTTGAGCGCGATGAATTTCACCTGCGAATTTGCAGGGTCACACGGGCCTGTATTGCCCGGAGCAACCGGCGCTAGCGCATTGTCCGTGCGAAAGACCCCGCCGTCGCTGCCGACGAACATGGTCTGGTTGCTGGCGCCGTTGTATTGCGGGTGGAAGACGATGATGTGATTGTCAGCGTGCGCATAAGCGCCGGCAGGAGTGACTTCATTCGGAGGCCCTGCCCACCAGTACGAAGCGACGCCCCAATTCGCGCCGCCGTCGTCGGAGCGGAAGAGATCAATGCCTCCGGCCCACACGCGGTTCGGGTCCGCCGGGTCAACCGCAATCACGTTGTCGTACCAGCCTTGATTGAGAAATGCATTGCCCGTGCCGATCCGGCAGTCGGTTTGAAAGAGGAGGAGCGGATTCGACAACAGCGCCGTGTTGATCTTCTGCGCGTCGGTGTTGCGCGCGCGCGCCGCCCAACTGCCCGAATCGCCGCTCGCGGTCGAACGGAAGACGGCGTGGAGGCCGTCCAGATAAGTCCCGCTGGCGATGCTGGCCGAGAGCGCGTAAATGACGCTCTGGTTCGACGGCGCGATGGCGAGCGCGGTTCGTCCCATTCCCGCTTCGGTGAAGACGCTGTCCCACGAACCGCCGCCGGAAGCGTCGGTGTTGCGATAGATCGCCGCCTGCTGGAAATTGCCGCACGAGGTAAAGATGTAATCCGTCGTCTGATCAGTCCGCATCGCCAGATCGAGGCAGCCGCCGTTGACTGTCACGCTCAGCCCTCGCGTCCAGTTGTCGCCGCCGTCAACCGAGCGCCAGACGCCGGTGCGCGTCGCCGCATAAACCTGCTTGCCGTCGTTCTTGCTGACGACAATGTCGTTGACGTAGTAGAAATCCGGGTTCGCCGTGCCGGCCAATCGCGTCCACGTCGTTCCGCCGTCGGTGGTCTTGAAAATGCCCGCGCCGCGCACAGCGTCGACGTTGAAATACCCTTCGCCTGTCCCGGCGTAGATCGTGTTCGGATTGGCCGGATCGAACGCCATCGAATTGACCGCGATGTTCGGCAGCATATCCGCTAGCGGCGTCCACGACGCGCCGGCGTTGGTCGTTTTCCAGACGCCGCCCGCGACGCCCGCCGCGTATATCACATTCGGGTCTTGCGGGTTGACAAGCAGCCCGCGCGTGCGACCGCCGACATTGCCTGGCCCCAACGCCGTCCACGTCCCCAGCTTCTGCTGTTCGGGATTAGCCGCGAGCGCGGCGCGTGAAGGCAGCAACGTCCCCAGGGCCGTCGAATACTGCGGCATCAGCTCCATCTGCTCCTTCGCTTCCAGGTAGCGTTCAACCGGCAGATCGCGCTCGCCTTCAGGCAGGCGTTTCTGAAGATAAAACTTCATCGCCTCTTCAGGCTCGTCATTTGGCTCGGCGCCGCGGGCGCCCAATTTGCTCAACGTCACGGAGGCTATCGTGTCGGGGCTGAAAGAGAACGCATCGAGGCCGTCCGCCTGATCTGGCGGGAAAGCCCCGGCTCCGATTGGGCCGCTTCGCGGGATGACGGCCAGGTCTCGATCATCTCGCGCGATTGAGGGTTCAGTCTTCGCCGCGCGACGCGCGCTTCTGTTTTTGCGCGCCGAGAGTTTTCGGGAGGCCGCGGCGGCCGCTCTTTTTTTGTCGTTGGAGCGCGAACGCTGTGACGCGTGCGTCACGATCAGCCCGCCCAACAGAAATATCGCCAGAAATGAACAGAACAAAATTCGCGTGCGGTGATTCCTTTTTTTCATACGTCTCCCCGAAGAGCCGCGCAACAATCGCGCAGCCCGGTTGAAAGGCTGTGTCTATGAAACGAACGAAAAGCCGGTTGAGCGGCGATTTGCGCTCAAGGCTGAGAGGTTCGGACATGGCGCGCCGAAACCGCATGAACGCGCACGGAAAACTCATCCGGCCCGCGCCGGCGAGGTCATCTGTGTACTGTCTGATTGCTTTGCCTGAACGGATGAAAGATCAACCATTCGCGGTTGCGCTCCGCAGGCTGAGAACTCGAACGACCGAAACTTTGTATGAATCCGCCTGTATGAATCTGGTATGAACCTGGCGACCGCGCGCAGATGATACCGCGAGAGACGTAAAACGCAACCTCTATTTCGCAATGTGAGCCCGCGCGCACTCATTGGAGCAGAACATCTGCGAGCCGCCGCGCGAAGATACCGTCACGGCGTCGCGCGACGAGACGAAAGCCCCGCAAGTTAGGCATCGCATCATCTCTGCGCCGGCAACGCGACGCCCGCTCACCTCCTCGCGAATCTCCTTCACCTCCCGGGCCGTCCCGCGCAGATGATGGCTCAATCGCGCAATCGCCTTCAGCACGTAAACGATGAACGCGAAAATCAGCAGGATGATTACGCAGCGCAGGATGAAGGTCAATTCTTGCCTCCTGATGATCTGGGGAGCTTATTCTCCGGGCCGTGATCGAGCATCGTCTTTGAACCTGATTGCGCGCCCTGGTTTTCCGGCTTGCCGGAGCGCGCGGCGTTCAAGTCCTCACGAATCCTGGCGAGCTTGGATGGATCAAGGCCCTGGGTTTCAAGCTCTCTGAGCAATCGTTCGGCTTCGTCGAGATTTTTTCGGGATTGAATGTATGAGCCGATGAGCAGAGAGGTGACGGTCGGTTCGCTCGCTCCCAGCTCGCGCGAACGTTTCAAATGGCCGGCGGCTTCATCGAACTGTCCCAGCATAAAGTGAGCGACGCCCAAACCGGCGCTGATCCGGGAATCATTCGGTTTAGCCTGATTCGCCTGTTGCAAAAACGGCAGCGCCTCCTGAGGACGTTCGATCTGGATGAACTGAGTCGCCGCATCCATCTGGGCATCGGCGTCGTTCGGATTGGCTTTGGCTTTATTGACGATGGCGGTAACTTCGGCGACGAAGCGGTCGCTCTCTTCGGGCGTCAGGTTCTCACCGGCGCCCGAATTGACGCCGCGGGAATTGGGCATCCTGCCGGTGGCCTGCGCCACAGCGCGTTTGAGCGATTCGCCCTGCTGGCTGCGGTACTGGCTGTTGGCGATCTTGAATCCAATGAACAGACCGAGCAGGGAGCCGATGATGGCCAGAGATGCCTTGCTTACGAGAAATGCGTATTTGCTCATTTGCCGTTCGGGTTTTGCCTTTCGTGACCTGTTTTCAGAGTTATGGCTCTCTGCAATGAATTCAGTTGCGGAGCCGACTTGTAAGCCGAATTTTGTGCCCGCCGCCGGCCGAAGCCGGAAGCGGGCGGTGATCATTCATCTGGGCGATGCATTACTGCAAAGCTCGAGCGGCCTACCCGGAAGCGAGCCTCTCAGAATCTCAAATCTCAGATTTGAGATTCGAGATTCAAAAGGACTGAAGCGGACCGCCTTCAATACCGCTCCCCTATTTGGCCTTGCACCGCAGGGGGTTTGCCTAGCCGAGCCTGTCGCCAGACTCGCTGGTGATGCCTTTACCTCACCGTTTCACCATCGCCCGGCGCGAAGCGCTGATCTCAAATTTCAAATCTCAAATTCGAGATCGGCGCTTCGCGCTTAGGGCTGTCTGTTCTCTGTTGCACTATTCCGTCGGGTCGCCCCGCCTGGCCGTTAGCCAGCCTGCTGTCCTCTGGTGTTCGGACTTTCCTCCAGCGCGCCCGGATGGCAGATCTCAAATCTCAAATCTGAAATCGCGCCGTGCGCGCCAGCGATCACCCGGTCTGCTCCGCAACTTTCACGGGGAAGTATAGCAGAAACGGCTATTGATCCAACGGCAGGATTCCCCGCTTCAACGCGAAGCGGACGAGGCCGGTATGATTTTGCAGGCCGAGCTTGCGCATCAGATTGGCTCGATGGCCTTCGGCAGTGCGCGGGCTGATAAACAGACGACCGGCGATTTCGGCGCTGGTCCGCCCTTCGGCAACCATTTGCAGCACTTCACGCTCACGGGTGGTGAGCATCTCGTAAGGGTCTACGGGGACTGACTCCACCTTCTTCATATAAAGCTCCAGAGCGCGCTCGGAGAGCGGCGGACTCAGGTAGCGCCTGCCGGCGGCCACTTCACGGACGGCTTTGATGAGGTCTGAAGCCTGAGAATCTTTGAGGACGTAACCCGACGCGCCGTTCTTCAACGCTTCGAAGACGTATGCGTCGTCGGTGTACATCGAGAGAATGACGACCCGGGTCTTCGGAACGCTCTTTGTGACCTGGCGCGTGACCTCAAGCCCGTTCAATCCGGGCATCATCACGTCGGTGATCAAGACATCGGGCCTCAAACGCCCGGCCAATCGCACGGCCTCTATCCCGTCGCCGGCTTCTCCGACCAGGCGGAAATGCGGCTCGCTTTCGAGCAGAGCGCGCAATCCCTGACGCACGATGTGATGATCGTCTGCGAGCAAAATATCTGGCATCTCAAGTCACCTCCGCCGATAGGATTTCCCGGTCACCCGCCCAGCGGCAATAGAGCCGTGATCTTCGTTCCCAAATCGGGCGCAGCCTCAAGCGTCAGCGTGCCGCCGAGAAGCTGCGCGCGCTCGCGCATTCCGGCCAGGCCGCTCGAAGCCCCCGACGCCAGCGCCGCTTCCGGCAGAAAGCCTTTTCCGTGATCAACCACCTGAACCGACAGGTTTTCGGCGTCCGCCGAGACGTTCACTTTCACTTCGCCGGCCCCCGCGTGGCGCGCGGCATTGGTCAACGCCTCCTGAATTATCCGATAAGCCGCCGTCTCGATTCCCGGCTCCAACCGCTGATCTTCGATCCCCGTGTGGTAGAAGATCACTCGCACGCCCGTTTGCGCCGTGTAGCGCTCGAAGTGCCAGAGCAGAGCGTGCAGCAGGCCGAGATCGTCGAGCATTGCCGGGCGCAGATCGAGCGACAGATCGCGCACGCGCCCCATCAATTCATTGACTATGGCCTGAGTCTGTTCCAGGCTTGCTTTCGTCTGGTCATCCTGCGAGAGCGTCACCATTGCCAGCGCCAGTTTCAGTCCGGTCAGGAGCTGGCCGATCTCGTCGTGCAATTCGCGGGCGAGGTTGCGGCGCTCGGTCTCCTGAACCTCGACCAGCCGGTGCGAGAGCTTGCGCAGCTCTTCTTCGGCCCGGCGGCGCTCGGCGATCTGCCCGGTCAACCGGGCATTGGCGGCAGAAAGCTCGGCAGTCCGCTCCTTCACGCGCTGTTCAAGCTCATCGCGCGCGCGCCGCAGAGCTTCCTCGCCGCGTTTGCGCTCGACGGCGTAACGCATCGCGCGGATCAGCAATTGGCGACTGATGGAGCTTTTGAAGAGATAGTCCTGCGCGCCGAGCTGAATGGCTTTGATCGCAATAGCCTCGTCCCCTGAACCGGTCAGCGGAATGATGGCGACATTCGGCGAGTGAGAATGAGCGCGAAGGAAAGTATCGAGGCCGTCGCTGTCAGGCAATCCGAAATCGAGCAGTATCAGGTCTATTCCGCCTCCGGCGAGCCGGTCCAGCCCCGTCTTCAGACGGTCGGTCCATTCCAGACGGATAGACTCCGCCTCCTCTTCAATGAAGGCCTTGATGATCTCGGCGGAGGCCGGGTCATCTTCAATCAACAATACATTCAGGCGATCTCTGCTCATCCGAACATCGTCATGAAAAACAGCCAGCGCGAAATTCATCAGCACTGGCTGCGTCAAATCAATCGCCGGTCAATCGCCGGCCAATCGCCGGATTTTCGAGCTATTCAACCGGTTTCAACCTTTGGGAGCCGCCTGTTGCTGCGGCTGATCGGCAGCCTCCCCTTTCTTCTTCTGCAATGCAGATGCCTTCTCGTAAATCTTGACCGCCATCTGATCCAGCTCTTTGCGCTTCGACTCTTCCTTTGTCAGCATCTGTCGCTCGCGATAAAGCAGTCCTTCGTATAACATCGCGTCAACATATTCAGGGTCTTCTCTCAGCGCTTTCTCGATGTATTCCAGTCCATTCGCCACACAAGCTTCGGCCCTCTGCTTATCGGGCAAAGCATCCTTATAATCCATATTGCGATAGTGGAGAGGGTCTTTCGCCGTCTTGTCCCGATAGCGAACGGTCTCATCAGAGGAGCACTTCCAGTATCTGACCGCGATCGAGTAGTAGGCGGTCGCCTTGTCTTCTCTCTTGGCGCACTGATTCTCAGCGCGCTGCTGCATCCAGTTGCGCCACTCCGCCTCGATTACGTCAATGCGCCGCTGTATTTCGCGCTGGCCTTCAACCCGCTCCTGCATCCGCTTGCGCCGCTCCTCTTCGCTTTTGAGATCATCGTAGATGGTGGCGATGGAGAGGACGGCATTATCTATGATCACGCAGTTATTTTTGGCCAGACTGAGGGCTCGCTTGTATATGTCGATCGCCTGGTTGGCAATCTCCTCCTTCTTCTTCTCATCCTCCTCCTTATTCCCCTCCACGTCCTGGTACTCTTTGACCAGGGTCGCCCCGTAATAAAGCCAGGCAATCGGAGAGTCAGGGTCGGTTTCGGTAGCCCCTTTGAAAAATTCCTGGGCCCGTTTTGTGTGCCCCTGGTTATAAAGGATCGCTCCCTGATTGACCTTGTCCTTGGCAATCACTTTTTTGGCATACTCGCAACCGGCATTCAGCATCGCCACTGCCACGATTGCAGCCAGCGTGAGCGCGGAAGTCAGATTTCGGAAGATTTTCATAGCTGATTAGGAATTCTCCCTGCGGGAAATTGGTTTTAGAGAACGGGCGCGCAACCGCGATCTCCGGCGGCGGCGCCATCACAATTCAGGACCAGAGCAGGATCGTTTTCGCCGCCGCCCGCTCTCCGCCTCATCGCCGTTCACTGATCGAGGTTTTCAATCTGAAGGCCTATCGGCTGCCCGCCGGCCTGTTTGACCACGTCAATGACCTTCACGACCTCGCCATACGGGACCGCGGTGTGGGCTTTGATGAACACAGTTCTAAGATCGGGTGGCCGTTTATCAATCGCCTCGAAGAGCCTTTTGTAGAGCGCGCCCAACCCTCTCAACTCTTCAGTATTGAGCTTGTACAAATCGCCTGATCGCGGAACCGCAATCAGGAGGCTCAACGGATCCTCCTTCTGCTCCTTCTGCTCCTCAGGCGGCTTCTGAGGAATCTTGGCCTCGAACCGATGCGGCTTTTGCGGGCTGATGACCATGAAGATGATCAGAATCACCAGCAAAATATCAATCATCGGCGTCATGTTGATATATGGAGTCGCCTCTTTGGCGCTTCCGCCCATTCCCATAGCATTGTCTCCTTTTCGGTAAACTCTTCAGGTTACGAGCTTATGGCTCGCCGGCTTTCTTCTTCTCCGCCACCAATCCTATCTGGTCGATTTTGGCCTCACGAATCGCGTCAATGACCTTGACGATCTCGCCGTACTCCACGCCGACACTGCCTTTGATGTAAACCACCTTAGGGTCGTCCGCTTTGAGTTTCCCCATACGATCTTTGATCGTCTCAATCAGTTTCTCCTTCCCCGCAACAAAGTCACCGCCGACCCAATATTGCTCCTTCGCCGGAATTGCGACCACCACAGAGGTGTCTTTGATGATATTGGCGTCTTCATCAGGACTTTTCCCTCTCGGCAAATTGACAGTTACACCGGATTGAAGCAGGGGCGTGACCACCATGAAGATGATCAGAAGCACCAACATAACGTCCACCATCGGAGTCACGTTGATTTCCGAATTGAGATCCGTAGTGCTGCCGACATTCACAGCCATAACATTTTCCTCCTCAGTCTGAAAAGAAATCATCAGCAGAGCCGGGTCTGTCCTTCGTTGGATCAGGCTTCGGATCCAGGTTCAACTTCGAGGCAAACCCAACGCCTCAAACTCGAACCTCGAAACCTGCTGCTGCCTGCTGCTGCCTGCTGCCGAAGGACTCCTTCTCTCGACCGGCAATCCTACTTCTTGCTACGCTGTCTCAGGAAGAAATCAATCAACTCAGCCGAGGAGTTGTCCATTTCAACCACGAAATTATCCACTTTGCTCACGAAGTAGTTGAACAGCCAGACCGCGGGCACCGCCACAGCCAGACCGACGGCGGTAGTGACGAGCGCCTCGGCGATACCGCCGGCCACGGCTGAGATACCCGCCGTCCCGGCCTCGCCCATTCCCACGAACGCGTTGATGATTCCAAACACGGTGCCAAACAAACCCACGAACGGCGCGGTCGAGCCAATCGTCGCCAGCCCCGAAAGGCCGCGTCTGAATTCAGCCACCTTGATCGCAGTCGCGCGCTGCAAGGCGCGCTTCGAGGCATCTACCACATCACCCGATATCTCGCTTGAAAGCTGATGCGAGCGGAACTCCTGCAATCCGGCATTGACGACCATCGCCAGATGGCTCTTTTTGTACTTGTCGGTGAGGCCGATCGCTTCGTCAATCTTCTGGCTCTTGAGCGACGCGGCGACCTTCGGAGCGAATTCGCGCGACTGGTTCCTGGCTGCGGTATAGGTCAGATAGCGCTCGACCATGATCGCGATTGACCAGATTGACATGACCAGGAGAATGACCAGCACGATGCGCGCGACCCAGCCCATGCTGCGCCATATGCCCATCGGCGTAAAGTCAAATGCCTGCGCCTCTTTCCCCGCTTCAGCCAGGGCAAAAGCAAACGGAGCTACTGTTAACCAGATTTGGCTAAGCAAAATCATCATGATGTCGAAATCCTCCAATAGTGGTTGCTGAGTTTGAAAAACTGCCTGCCTCTTAACTTACCGGCAGCCAGCCCAAACCGTTAAGACCTGATCGTCAAAATCTTCATTGAAATCCCAGGGATTGTCAGCCGGCTACGATCATTACCTGCTTCACCTGCTTTAGACACCGCCCGGCGCAATAAGTTTCCCGCCACGGAGTCCGAGAGCATAAAGTCCCGCTGTTACTGCAACGTGAAGTTGAAGGTCAGAATACCCTGCACCTTCACAGGCACGCCTGACAACTCCGTAGGCCTGAACGTCCACTGCCTGGCAGCTTGCAACGCCGCGTCTCGCAACAAGGGATGACCGCTGATAACCTGAGCATCAATCACCCGCCCCTCTTCGGAGATCGTGACCTGTACCTGCACAGCTCCCGATGCGCGCGCCGCTTTGGCAATCGGCGGATACGGAGGCTGTATTTTCCTGATTGCCGATCCCTGCAATACACCGCCGGAGACGGTGATCTTCTTCGGCGGCGGCGGCGTAGGTGTCGGCGGAGGAGGCGGCGGTGGCGGTGGTGGCGGCGGCGCATCATCGGTCTTTGTTATGAAACTGCCACTCCCGCTAGACGGGCCAGTCGGACCGTAATAGACGGCCGCAGGGTTGTATTGAGGCTTGGTCGGTATCGGGGCATCAAACAGCACCGGCGGTTTAGTCGGCGGAGCGAAAGTAGTTGGAGCCTGCGGAATATCTTTGGGGATTTCCTGTTGCGTCTGTGCTGCAGGCGGCGGCGGCGCAATCATGGTCGTAACGTCGAAAGCGCCAGCCAGCCCGGCTCTATTGCTAACTATCGACCATACAAGATAAATGAATATCCCGACGGCAAATACCAGGGTCGTCACAGACCGGATAAAAGCCATTTGAGTATTCTCTTTACCGTGTTTGGACGATTCAACTAAGGTGTCAAACATGGCTAATCTCCCTTTGACTTCTAAGCCGATGGATCAATAGCGCGCAAGATCGGTCTCTTTCCCTTCACGCTCTTCGACAGTATTCTTAAGGCTGCGCGAAAAGACGGCACCGGGTCTTCAACCGACTCTATCAGCGATTTTGTTAAAGATGATTCCGAATTATGATCTTATTTTGGGATGAGCCATCCCTGCTTTAGAAACCTGTCCCCTGAGCTTGGCGTCACTCCGCTTGTTCTGCAGAAGCCCGCCAGGCAAGCGCAAGTTATAACGCTAAATTTGTTGTTTCTTGACTACTTTGAATACAGCCTTTATTGACAGGTCAGCAACGCGGCGGAGTCTACTATCTGGTTTGTTCTCAAGTCAAGACGTTTTACAACTTTTGTGTTGCCGGCTTGCCGCCGCTTCAGGCCATTATCATCAGCATCATCAGGCCGCATCAGATGCAATTCCGATCTATTTTCCCCGCTTGCGCGGCTTGGTGGAGATGCCTGCGGCGGCGAGCATCTGCGGCGTGACTCCTGATGATCCGACGCTCGCCGATTCGGTTGCGCCGGCAACATTTGCGCCGGCCGGCGCGCCAGCCGTCAGGGCGCGCGACCTGGCTCTCCATCCCTCCCACCAGAGCATAAACGGGCTGGCGATGTACATTGTGGAATACGTGCCGATGAGAATGCCGATGAAGAGACACCAGGAGAAACTCTTCAGCACCTGGCCGCCGAAGAGCAGCAGCGCGCAGACGGTCAGGAACGTCAGCCCCGACGTAATTATCGTCCTCGACAGTGTCTGGTTGATCGCGTCGTTCGAGAGCTTCTCCAGACCTTCGCGCCGCTTGGTGCGCATCAACTCGCGCACGCGGTCGAAGATTACGATCGTGTCGTTCATCGAATATCCGACGAGCGTGAGGAGCGCCGCGATCACCGTCAGATTGATCTCCCACTGCATCATCGAGAAGATGCCCAGCGTGACTAGCACGTCGTGGAAGACCGCTATTACAGCGCCGATGCCGAACCCCCACGATTTAAAGCGGAACGCCACGTAAATCAGCATTCCGATGCAGGCAATGATCGTCACGCCGATCGCGCGGTTGCGCAGATCGGCGCCGACCTGCGGGCTGACGGCGTCGGCGCTCTTCACCGCTGCGGTACCGGTAAAGAAGTTATTCTCCAGCGCCTGGCCGATCTGCGGGTCAACGCCGCTCAGGTTCTTCACTTCGCTCAGGTTGTGGATCAGGCCTTTGCTCGATTTCTCGCGGTAATCAATGATGCGTTGCGCGACCTCGCTGGCCCTCTGCGGATCAAGCCCTGCGCGCAAAATCAATGCGGGCGTCAGGTCGTCGCTGCCGATTGTGTTGAGGTCAACTTTGCCTTTCGACTCAGCGTTGAACGAGGCGAGCGCCGCCAGAATCTTCTGTTTACCGATGTCGACGTCGCTGGTGGCTTTCGCCGCCGTCTCCGACTCTCCGGACTGACGCTGAACACCAACCAGGTTCGGCAACCGCACCAGCACCTCGTTGGTGCGATCCTCGACGATCTGATTAGCGACCAGCTGAAGCGAAATCTTCGACGCTTCGATCTCCTGGGCGGCCAACACCGCGCGCAGCTTGTCTATGTCAGGCATTTCGCGAAATTTGACCGTCACCAAAGTTCCGCCGGCGAAGTCCACGCCCAGGTTGAACGGGTGCGTGTAGTCTTTGCCGTCGAACGCGCGGTAAACGACGGAAACAACGCCGGCCAGGATCAGCACCCAGGACAATCCGATGAACAGCCACTTCTTTCCCAGGAAGTCGTAATTCGTATTCTTTAAAATCTCGAACATAATTCCACCACTTGGCAGGGGATCGAGGATGGAAGACAGAGGATCGAGGATTGCCATTGATGCGATCCTCTACCCTCAATCTTCTATCCTCGATCCTCTATCTTCCAGTTTTCTAAATGCTCAAAGTCTCGGCCCTGCGCCCGCCGCGGTTCAATAGCCACATAAACATTGAGCGCGAGACGTAAACTGCGGTGAACAGGTTGGCCAACAGACCGATCGTCAGCGTCACCGCGAACCCTTTGATCGGCCCCGTGCCGAAAGCGTAGAGGAACGCTGCCGACACAATCGTCGTCACGTGCGTGTCAATGATCGTCGTGAGCGCCTTGTCGAACCCCGTGGCCACCGCCGACTTGACTATCTTGCCCGCGCGCAACTCTTCCCGGATTCGTTCGAAGATCAGCACGTTCGAGTCCACCGCCATGCCTATCGTCAGGATTACGCCGGCGATGCCCGGCAGCGTCAGAGTGGCGCCAAACATCGCCATCCCGGCGAGCAGAAAGACCAGGTTGAGCACGAGCGCGATCACCGCGTTCACTCCGGAGATGCGATAGTAAACGAGCATAGTCAACACCACCAACGCCAGCCCGAAGATCGAAGCCCGGAGGCCCTGGCGGATCGAATCCGCGCCGAGGGACGGGCCGACGGTTCGCTCTTCGAGGTAGACGATCTTCGCGGGCAGCGCGCCCGACTTCAACACCAGACCCAGGTATTCGACCTGTTGCTGAGTGAATTGACCTTCGATACGGCCCTGATCGTCAATCCTCGAATTGACCACCGCCACACTCTTGATTTCGTTGTTGAGTACGACGCCCAGATAGTTGCCGACATTATTACCAGTCCAGTTACCGAACTTTTCAGCGCCAACGGGTTTGAGCGCGAATGAAACTTCGTAGCCGAATCGGTCCTGAGACTGAACGCCGCGCGCTTCACGCAGTTCATTGCCGGTGATGATCGGCGCTTTATCGACTACGTAATACCCACTCTCCGACGAACCATCAGCGTTCATTTGGCGATTTGGAAGAACCTCCTTATCGGCCGCTGCGCCAAGAGCGGCCTTCGCGCCTTCTTCGGTGCTATGTGGTTCTAATGAGCCGCCGGGTGAGATAAGGTTAAATTCTTTTGGAACGTGTCTGAAATCCAGCCGCGCCTCTCCCTTGATCAGCTCTTTGACTTTCTCCGGGTTGTCAACGCCCGGCATCTGCACGAGGATCTGATGATTCTCTTCCCGCCCGTGCAATTGAACCGTCGGCTCGGCGACACCGAATTGGTCAATGCGCTGCTCGATGATCGTCTTGGCTTGCTCGGTGGCTTCGCGGCGAATCCGATTGGCCGCTGCGTTGGTGAGCGTGAAAGTTACCGCGGCAGGATCGGTCGAGGTTGAGACCTCCCATTCCGAACCGTCAATAAACCGCAATAGTTTATCTTTGATTTCCGAATGCTTGCTCGCGTCGGGGGTTTCGACGACCAACACCCCATTGCGGGGAACCCTGACGGCGGTGAACTTAATGCCGTCCTTCTCGGCGTTCTTCAGCTCGTCTTCGGCCTTATCGCGATTGCCGCCGGTGATGGCTTTGATGTAGTCATCGGCCTGCACCTGCATCACCAGGTGCGTGCCGCCTTTGAGGTCGAGACCGAGCTTGATGTTTTCAGACAAATTCTGTCTGAGCTTCGACGGCCTGAAAAAATCACCCGCCGTGCGGCTGTAATCTTTTTGTTTGTGCCAGGGCCCGAACATGGCGATCAGGCAAAGCACGGTCACGGACGCAATCACGATTCCGCGTGTACGAAGATTCTTGTTCATAAAACCGGGAATTGCCGCCGCATCAGTATCGGCTGAGCGCGCGGCATTTTTCTTGAATCAAAACTTGAATCAAAACTTGAATCAAGATGGGAATGGGCGAGGTGAGAAGAAATGAAAGCGCCGATTGCCTCACTACTTCTTCTCCTCCGGCGCTTCCTGAAGACCGGAAATTGAGGCGCGGGAAACCACCACCCTGACCACCGGATTCTCCGCTATCTTCAAGTTCACAGTGCGCTTGTCTTCAGACAGATTGACGATCGCTCCGTGAAGCCCGCCGTTCGTCACAACCTTATCGCCAGGCTTCAGGTTGTTGAGCATCTGGTCAACCGCGCGCTGGCGTTTGCGCTGGGGCACGACGATCAGAAAGTAGAAGAGCACAAAGACCAGCACCATCGGAATGAGCATTCCGAGCGGATTGGATCCCTGCAGGAACAAAAGCAATGCGATTTGCTGTGACATCACGAGGGCGGGTTCAACCTTTTCTGCAAGATTGTTCATCTCGCTCATTGCGACGCTCGTCACATTCGGATAACGCGAGATGTGGCGGGGTTCACTTTTTTCTGAATAGCTACTCTGAATCGCTCTGAAGCTTGTTCAGGAAGCAGGCGCGAAATTCGGCGAACTCGCCAAGCGCGATACTTTGCCTGATCCGGCTCATGCTGTCAAGGTAGAAGGCCAGGTTGTGGTATGAGCAGAGCGTGGACGCGAGCATCTCGCCGCAATTGTAGAGATGCCTGATATAGGCGCGCGAATAACGGCGGCAAACCATGCATTCGCACTCCTCGTCCAGCGGGCGCTGGTCGCGCGCGAACTTCGCGTTGCGGACGTTCATCTTCCCGCGCGTGGTGAAGACCTGGCCGTTGCGCGCGTTCCGCGTGGGCATCACGCAATCGAACATATCCACGCCGCGCGCCACGCATTCGACCAGATCTTCCGGCGTCCCCACGCCCATCAGATAACGCGGTTTATCAGCCGGCATCTGCGGCGCGATGAATTCGACCGCGTCGTACATCTGCTGCTTCTCTTCCCCGACGCTGAGGCCCCCGATGGCGTAGCCTTCAAATCCGATTTCGAGCAGTTGATCCAGACTCTGTCGTCGCAGGTCTTGATAGATGCTGCCTTGATTGATTCCGAAGAGCGAAGGCCCAAAAGCAGAGTTGATGGCCGTTGATTGCGACGTGTCCTTCAAACGATCAAATTCTGCGCGCGAACGGCGCGCCCATCTTGTGGTCAACGCCAGCGAATCCTCGGTCTGCTTGCGCGTCGCCGGAAACGGCGTGCATTCGTCGAAGCACATGACAATGTCCGATCCGAGCGCGTGCTGGATTTGCATCGAGATTTCAGGCGAAAGAAACTGCTTCGATCCGTCCAAATGCGAGCGAAACTCGACGCCCTCTTCCCGAATCTTCCGCAGATCGCCGAGGCTGAAGACCTGAAATCCGCCGCTGTCAGTCAGGATCGCGCGCGGCCACGAGATGAATTTGTGCAATCCGCCGAGTTGAAAGATCGTTTCGTGGCCGGGGCGAAGAAAGAGGTGATAGGTGTTGCCGAGAATGATGCGCGCATCGAGCTGTTCGAGCATCTCCTGCGTGACGGCTTTGACCGTGCCGGCGGTGCCGACGGGCATGAAGACAGGCGTTTCGATCTCGCCGCGTGAAGTTGAGATGCGCCCGGCACGCGCTAGTGTGTGCTGATCCTGATGCTCAGCCCGAAAGGAAAGACGGTTCACTTTTTCGATTCAATTCTCCCGATGCAAGACTCTTTCACTCGACCAAAGAATCCGGGTCAATTCCAAGCTCACGCAGCCTGGCCGCCAGTTTTTCCGCGCGCACCCGTTCATGTTCGGCCCGTCGCCGCTCTCGTTCGGCTCGCCGCCGCTCCCGCTCGGCTCGTCGTTGCTCCTGTTCAACGAGCAGGTCGAGATCAACCGGACGCATGAACTTTCTGCCGTCGGGACGGAAGACGCTCAATTCTCCGTCCGCTTCCAGCTTGAGTCTGACACCGAGCAACGGGCTGCGCCATTCCCCTTCGATCATCACTGGCTTGAGGGCAACGCCTTCCCTTTGCCAAACTTCCAAACTCCCTCCATCGGGGTCGTACTCGCAGTACTCCCGGACGCCATAGCGTTCGTAAAACTCGCGTTTGTCCAACATCTCTTGCTCGGTGTTTCCCGGCGAGAGGATTTCAAAGACTACTTGCGGCGCGACGCCGCCTTCCAGCCATTGCTTGTAAGAGCCGCGATGCCCCTTCGGACGCCCGAAAGCCACCAACACATCCGGCGCTTTGCTGATATCCGACCGTCCTTCCACCGGATACCACAATAAATCTCCGGCCACAAAAACATCGGGGTCATCCGCAAACATGCTGTCCAATCCAACCTCGATCGTGATGATGTACTGAAATTGTTTGGTATTGTCAGCCATCGGCTTGCCATCCGAATCGGGATAGACGATCTGCGAAGATGCGGTCGCGCGCCCGTCGCGCTGCTCGATGGTGTGTACTGCTTGACTCATCGCTCTACTCCTTGAATCGGCGGATTGAAGAATATTGCACAGGCGACTACAAACTATCTCGACCTTGCGGGCGATGATAGCACCGATTACCTGTCATCGCTAACTCGATTCCCTGCTCCTGCTGCGCTGCTTGATCCGAATCGGCGTGGCAAAGAAATCGAACGTCTCGCGCAACCGGTTGATCAAATAACGCTCGTAAGAAAAATGCAGCTTGGTCTTCGTGCCCGAAGTGAAGACGACAAAGGTCGGTGGCCGCGTTCCAGCCTGCGTGAGGTACAAGACCTTCAGCCTGCTCTTCGCCGAAATCGTCGCGCGCGGCTGTTCCAGATGTTCCTCGAAGAATTTGTTCAACTGCGCGGTCGGGATTCTCAGATTGCGCGCGTCATTCGCCTGCTTGATCAACTCCGGCAGCTTCACCACACGCTGTCCGGTCAGCGCCGAGAGGAAGATAATCGGCGCGTAATCCAGAAACTTCATCGCGTCCCGAATCTTCTCTTCGTACTGGTTGACGGTGTAAGTGTCTTTTTCGACCGCGTCCCATTTGTTGACGACGATGATGACCGAACGCCCGGCCTCGTGCGCGTACCCAGCGATGTTGGCGTCTAATGCCGTCACGCCTTCAATCGCGTCAATCAAGACCAGCACGACATCGGCTCGTTCGATATGCTTGCGCGCCATCACGACCGAGAGCTTCTCGGGCATCTCGTGCGTCTTGCCTTTGCGGCGGATGCCGGCGGTGTCAATCAAACGCAGCTTGATGGTGTTTCCTTCCTCGTCTTTGGTTTCAAACACGCTGTCAACGGCGTCACGCGTAGTGCCCGGAATCGGCGTGACGATCACCCGCTCTTCGCCCAGCAGTTTGTTGATCAACGAAGATTTGCCCACGTTCGGACGACCGATGATCGCCACGTTGATCTCGTTCCGCTTGCGCTCGACGGCTTCGACGGCAGGCAGACGTTCGAGAATCGCGTCGAGCAGATCGCCCAAGCCGCCGCCGTGTTCAGCCGAAACCGGAAAGACATCCTCGTAACCGAACCGATGAAACTCGGCGGCATAATCTGCCACTCGCAGTGAATCGGCTTTGTTCGCCACCACGAAGACTGGTTTACCGAGTCTCCGCAGCCTGCGCGCCAACTCTTCATCAATCGGTGTGATGCCTTCGCGCACGTCAACAATGAACAACAGCAGACTCGCCTCATCAATCGCCGCCCGAGCCTGTTTGAAGATGTTGGCCGGGATCACGGCCTCGTCGTCGGGCACGATGCCGCCTGTGTCCACCACGCGAAAGGCGCGGTTCTGCCATTCGGCGTCGCCGTAGATGCGGTCGCGCGTCATCCCGGGAACGTCGCCCACAATCGCGCGCCGCGCGCCGATCAGCCGGTTGAACAGCGTTGATTTGCCTACGTTCGGACGACCGATGATGGCGACGACGGGAAGTTCGACCGGCGCTTCGACCGCGACCTCTCCGTCAAAATTTTGCGACTCGACTTGCGTCATAACCAATCCCGCGTTTTACTGCAAAAGTCATGAAACCAATAGTTCGTTTTGAAAGTCTTGAAGGATAGTGAAAGAACGGCGAGATGACAAATCGTCGCGCCCGAACCGATGACAGTTATCCAAACGACAGACTGAAGGAGACTCAATATGCGCAGAATAACGACAGCACTGATTCTGGTTCTGGCCCTGGCTGCGGCGGCCTTCGCCCAAGCCGCTGACGCCAAAGCCAAAGCCGAGGCAATCCTCAAACAAGCCCGCGCCGCCATCGGCGACGAAAAGAAGTTGAAAGACCTCCAAGCTCTCTCCGCCACCGGCACGGTGCGACAGACGTTCGGCGAGAACCAGTTCGAGAGCGAGCTGGAAATCGAGATGATGACGCCGGACAAGATCAGAAAGGTCACGAATAGCCAGATGGGCGGCACCAACATCACTGTATTTGACGGCACGCAGGTCTGGCGTGACAACATTCCGCCAATAGGCGGCGGCGGCGGGAACTTTGTCCGCTTTGGCGACGGAGGCGGCAGAGGCGGACAAGGCGCCTTCGGCGGCCCCGGCGGCCCTGGCGGACAGAATTCGCCGATGGCTGCCTATATGCAGTTGCAGCAGCGCCGCGAGCTGTACCAGATCATGCTCGGCTGGCTGCTGACCGCTCCTTCATCCGCGCAGTTGCAATTCTCTTTCGTGGGCGAAGCCCCCGGCCCCGAAGGCAGCAAGCTCGACGTGCTCGACGGCAAAGGCGCGGATGGTCTCAACGTTCGTCTCTACCTTGACCAGCAAACGCATCAACTGGTGGGCTTGAGTTATAAAGGGAAATCAATGACGCGAGGGTTCAGAGGCGGCCCCGGACGGCCCGGCGGAGGCCCCGGTGGAGGCCAGGCCGGCGCTCAAGGCGGCCAACGCCCACCGCAAGGCGCTCAACCAGGAGCCGCTCCGGGACAACCAGGTCAACCGGCTCAACCGACTCAACCGACTCAACCGGCTCAACCAGGCCAAGCGGGTCAAGCGGGTCAACCAGGCCAGCGCCCGCAAATCTCTCCCGAAGAACGCGAGCGCCGAATGAAAGAGGCAATGGAAGCCTTCGAGAAATCTCCCGACGTGGATTTCCGCTGGGCGTTTTCGGAATACAAGAGCGCCGGCGGACTGAACCTCCCGCATCGCCTGACCAAAATGGAAGGCAACACGCCGAACGAAGAGTGGGAGATCAGCAAATTCAAGCTCAATCCCAAACTCTTGCCCGACAAGTTCGTGAAGAAAGAGAAGACGCCGTAGCGACACGCACACTCGCAAAATCGCCGCCGCCGATGAGCATTGATCGAAATTCGACAATGCCCATCGGCGGTTTATCTTTCCGGGTTGGCGGCTTAACTTTTCAAACTGCGTAAGCGAGATTTCGTTTCTCAAAAGAGTCTCTGCGCCGAATTGCTGCGGCCATTTCGGAAGAGGCTGATCTTTACCGGTCCGGATCGTAGTGAAAATTTCGGCCGCTTCGCGGCGGGCTGGTCCGCTCCTTCAGGCCCCAGTCCGCTTCGGGGGGTTCGCTTCGCAGGCTCCGCTCCGGGCTTCGCTCCTCCGCTCCGCACTGCTCCGCTCTCTCCCCCTCCGCTTCCTTCACCGCCTGATCCCGTCAGCTTCTCGCTTCGCCAAGGGTAAAAGTGTAAAAGCGCCAGAGCGTTACGCCCTCACGAGGCGGAAACCGAGGTAGCCGTTGCGATCGCCGGGCGCGTCGTTGTTGCGATTCGCCGACCGGCAATTGACGGCGTAGCGGTTCCAACTGCCGCCCCGAATGACGCGGATCGAGCCCGTGCTGGGGCCTTGTGGATCAGCCACCACGCCCCCCTTACGACATTCTTCGTAGTAGCTGCTGCTGTACCGATCAGCGCACCACTCCCAGACATTGCCATGCATGTCGTAAAGCCCGAACGCATTCGCTACGCCCAGGCTGCCCACCGGCACGGTCTTTTGGCGAGAGACCCCTTGCGGCGCCGAACCGTAAGGATGACTGCCCGCATAGTTCACGATCTCGGGCGTGATCGTCGGCCCGAAAGCGAACGGCGTGGTTGTCCCGGCCCGGCAGGCGTACTCCCACTCCGCTTCGGTCGGCAGCCGGTATTGCCGGTTCGTTCTGCGCGTCAGTTCGCGGCAGAACTCCACCGCCTCTTCCCACGACACGTTGACCACCGGATGGTCATCACCGCGCAAATCGTCGCTGATTTCAGGCAAATCTCCCATCACCTCATACCATTGCGATTGCGTCACCGGGTGTTTGCCCATAAAAAATGGCGACACTTTCACCCGATGGCGCGGGACTTCAGCCTTGTACCACGCCTCTTGGGCGTCCTTAAAATATCGCCTGGCTTCGGCGACGGCGGCCTGCGCCTCGGCTTCGTTCGATCCCATCCAGAATTCGCCGCCCGCAATCTCCACCATCTCCAGCTTCACGCCGGCGGCTAAAACTTCGATGGAGCGGCGCGCCTGCCCGGTCTGCCGGTCAATCACCTTGCCGTGTTCATCAAGCTTGACCGTGACGAACTCGAAGGTCGAGCCATCGGTCGTCTTCCGCGGCGGTTCGGATTTCGGTTGGGCCTGCGGCTGCGGTTTTGATCGAACGGTCTGAGCGGAAGGAGGCGTCCTGCCCAGTCTTTTCAATTGAAACTCAATCGAGCGCAGCAACTCATCGAATCCGTCCGGCTCGAATAGATCAACCCATTGAATGGTCGAAAGACTATCGGGCACTTCGCAATCATCCAGCCGCGCGGGAATCAGCCAGACATCGTCTTCCAGCATTCGCTCGGCGTGTTCCAGAGCCTGTTTGATCTCTTTCTGCAGAAAGCCGCGTTTATTGATGGAGGTGGCCGAGAGACAGACCAGCGCGAAATCGGATCGTTTGAGCGCCTGTTCGATAATCGGCTCCCATTTCTGTCCCGGCAGGATGTGCTCGCGGTCGAGCCACGGCTGGTACCCGGCGGCGAGGAGTTTTCGATAGAGCACCTCGACGCGCTGCTGGTCTTCGCGGGCATAGCTGATGAAGATTTGAACCTGATCCATCTCGCGTCCTGTCTCCGGTACGAGGCAAACTGGTTTGAAAAACGGTTGCGTCTTTGTCTGCTTCGGACCTTTGTTGCCGCAGCTTTGAAGTCGCAAGAGAAAAACTGAGGCGGGGACGGATTATGGCAGCGTCGGGCGCGCCTCTCAAGCTCGATTTCAGACGAGCAGGAGATCGAGGTCGGCGGTCGGTCGTTTGAGTTTCGGGATTGAAGACGATCAGCCCTTCGGCTTGCGCGGCGCGCAACAATCGCGCGTCGGAAGCGACCAGAACCAGATCGTCGCCGCGAGCGCGCAAATTTGCGGCGAGGTCCAGGGCGGAGCGCAGCAGGATGGCGTCTGTCGCGTTGATCGAGTGCTGGCTGAAAGGTAGAAATAGCGCATGGCCTTCACTCTTCCCGCATCTCGATTATACCGCGGCTGAATTGGTTGTCTTCAGGGTTAACGCCGTCAGCCAACATCATCGCCTGCAGTTCTTCTGCGCTGATCGGTTCGCCGCTGATGCCCATTTCGGCAAATGCGGCCTTAGCAGCGGCGGAAATCTCATCCTGATGCAAGCTGGCCTCGCGCCACAACCGTGCACCGCGCGCCGCCGGAGTTTCCGCAGCGGTCAGCCGCCACAGCGCCAGCTCCTGTTCAATCGCCGCCACTCGCTTTTCCAAATCTTCCAATGTCGCTGCCATAGTTTACTCCTCCGCAAAGGTGGAACAGACTTTAGTCTGTTCGCCTTCTGAACAGACTAAAGTCTGTTCCACCTTTGCATTGTTTCAGGCGTCGCTCGCGATATGAACGACTCCTTTCTTACAACGCGCTCAGCCTAACAAACAGCAATTGACGATGCAATAAACCGGCTCGAAGAAAGGCTTCAGGTTTCAGAACCGCCGGCTTCCTTCTCTTCCTTCCCGCACTTCGGACAGCGGCGCGCGCAAACCCGGCAATACTCCTTGCTGCATTGCGGGCACGGCGCGTGGCCTGCGGGGCTGACGATGTGCAACCGGTCGTCGCACACCACGCGCGCGCCTCCGGCCACGAAACTCCATTCGCACGGCAGCGGATCGAGCTGCCTGGCAATCGGGTTCCAATCCAACGCCAGTTTGCGCTCGCCCTTGCGGCGTTTGATGATGAGCGAGACTCGTTGAACCTGGCTGATCAACTCCAGCGTTTGAACCAATTCGACCTTGATGCGCAGATCGTACTTCTGTTTGAGGTCGGCGACCTTGGCCTGGTATTCGCGCTCGGCGGCTTCGATCCGCAAACGTTCGCGCGCCGCGTCGCCTTTCTGTCTTTTCAGCTTGCGCCACGACTCTTCGCGCAGGTCGTTGAAATATTCGTGAACGCGGGCCAGGTCGCGATCCAATCGCCGCTGCATTCCCTGCACGAAATAGCTCAGGTGTTCGCGGACGCGGGCTGGCATAGCTCGGATGACCGCTCGCTTCAACCGCTCGTCAGTCCAATCCACCGGCAGTTGCGCTGACGCCGGCTTGGTCACAGCTTCGGTAGCGCCTTCGTCCAGCGCCATAGCCAGCAGTTGATCAACCATCGGATCAATAGCGCTCGCGTTGATCAGGTTGAATCCGAACTTGAAGATGCCTTCGCGTTTTTCGTCGGAGATCGCGGTGTAACGGAAGATGAAGATCAGGTAGCGCGTCCACGCCGGCTCGATCTGCGCCAGGCGATAGACGGCGTTCTGCAAAACGGCGTTGTGTTCGACCGTGCGTTCGATGTGGCCGGGCGGAGGCACAGTCGCGCTCACGGCGAATTTCAACCGCCGCCCGCGCTCGCCCAGCAACTCGCCGAACCGTTCGAGCCAATCGGATTCAAGGCTCGCGCGCTCGGCCGCTTCGGGCAATTCAGCCGCGAAACCCAATCGCAGAAACTCCGAGGCGCGCAAGGCCTGTTGCAGATTTTCGGGCAGCATCGCTTCCAGACCTTCGGGTTCGATGGGTTCGACCAGCGCGCCTTCGTGTTCCAGCAAGCGCGCGGCGAAGTTGCGGAAGCGGTTTGATGAATCAGTCATAAGTTGATTTCAAATCTGAGATTGGAGATTTGAGCAAGTTGATTTCAAATCTGAGATTGGAGATTTGAGCAAGTTGATTTCAAATCTGAGATTGGAGATTTGAGATTGATTCTCACCCGGTCACAAACTCTTCGCCGAACAACTCTTCATCGAGCGCCTTGACCGATTCGTACTGCTGTTTGGCTTCGACCAATCGTTCGCTCAATTGCTCGAAGGCCGATTCGCGTTCGGCTTCGGTCGTCTCGACCCAGGCGGCGAAGACCAGGTCGGCGAAATCGGCATCTTCGTCCATCTCGCCCATAATCTCGCCGATCTCGCCGACCACCAGCTCGAACATGTTGATCTTCTCGTCGAGGATGCGCAGCACCTGCTCTTCGAGCGTCCCCTTCACGGCCAGGTTGAAGATGAACACATCGCGCGATTGGCCGATGCGATGGATGCGCCCGATGCGCTGTTCGATGGTCATCGGGTTCCAGGGCAGGTCGAAGTTGATCAGCGTGTTGCAGAATTGCAGGTTGCGCCCTTCGCCGCCCGATTCGGTGCAGACGAGCAGCGGGACCTCGTCGCGGAAGCGCGCGACGGCGGCGTCTTTCTCCGGCCCGGTCATTCCGCCTTCGAACTGCCCACAGGGGATGTCCTGATTGGTTATCAGTTGCGACAAACGGCGCAGCGTCTCGCGGTGATGGACGAAGACCATCTTCTTCTCGGCCGGGTTGCGATGCAGCAATTCGACCAACTTCTGTTCCTTGCT
>Ga0247727_10004448_pt1 | contig 29689 bp, 42 predicted proteins | sample WisWelCaveWW1625_FD_202498 | JGI IMG/M metagenome (GOLD analysis project Ga0247727, IMG submission 202498) | Biofilm microbial communities from Wishing Well Cave, Virginia, United States - WW16-25 | ecosystem: Environmental > Aquatic > Deep subsurface > Groundwater > Cave microbial mat | place...
TTGTGACCGTCCAGAGCGCGCCCGCGACAGCGGCGACGCAGCCGACGCTGAACACCGTCCAGAACGCCACCGGAACCAGCGTGCGCCTGAGGTAGGTCACGATCCGTCGCCTTCGGCTCCGACGCGGAACGGACGCTCGGCGACGGGATAGAGCCCTTTCCAGATCACCCACACACGCTCGTACTGTGCCTTGGCCGTGTAGTTCCACAGGCGCCGCCCGTTGGCGCGGCGTTCAGTGATATACCCCCCGGCGATCCGTCGCGCGAGGTTGTCGAGATCGAGAATATCGGTCACCTTCGTCATCGCGCGAGCTCGTCTGGGTGCGATGGCGCGCCACGTTTGGTTCGCGCCGACACCATCGCCAGCATCCGCACGATCTCACGGCGTTGTTTGGGCGGGCCGGAGCGCGAAGCGCGCCGAAGTATCCCCACGCTCAGCGTGCGAATCAACGTGTCGAGCGTGCGGCTCTGCTCCGGGGTCATGGCGTCGTCGCCTCCGGGGGGGGGGCCTGATTGACCGCGCTGCGGCACGTCACGCCGGCACCGCCCCTTTCCGCGCCAGCCGCGCGTGGTCGGCCACATAGCGCCGGGTGTTGCCGCCGTGCGCCCGTGCCGGTGCGGCCGGGATCTCGGCCCCGCACCCACACGCGCAGCGCCGAGGAGCGTCCGCCGGCCGCGGCGTCCAGACTGTCAGGTGCGGCTCGATCGCCGTCCGGCCGCAGATGCACGTCAGGTACAGGACTGAGGAGCCGAAGCCGTCCTTATCAAGGAATTCGCGGATCACCCCGCACGCTCGGACGTCGTGAGTCACAGGGGCCTCCGTTCGCGGGTCTCGCCGTCGATGGTCGCGACGGCCTTGCCGCTGGCGTCGTAGACGATGCAGTCCGGCCGACGATGGACCGTCTGCGGATTGAGCGCGTTCCGAATGCGCCACGCGATCGACACGGCCGGGGATTCGGCGCTGATACCGCCTTGCTTGCCGCTGACCCCGAACACGACCCCGGACGTCCAGCCGGACGGCGAGTGGTCGGCCATCCGAATTGCCCCGGTTGTCCGGCCCTCTTCGTTCAGACGAATCCCGCGCATCCGTTGACGCGCGCGGTCGCCCCGGCGTTGGGGGGCACCAAAGCCGGGCCGCTCGCGCATCCTGGGTTTCGCATCCGGGCCGCGCCGCTGGCTCATCGTGGCGCGCACAATACCATGATGATGGGCACCGGTGTCAAGCGGAAATTTTCCGGAGCGGATTCTGGCAACGCGGGCACTTCTTGGGGTCCGGCCGGCGTAGAACCCAAGTGTGTCCGCAGGTGGGCCGGGGGCAGCGCATCATCGGGAGGAGAGTGATTGCTGGTCGCGTCGACGTAGCTTTCATAGGTTATCGTATATCGTATTATTCCGTCGGCGTCAACAGGTGGATGTGTTAGTGTCGCGGCGCGGATGCGTACCACTTATCCGCCGGCCGGAGCCCGTTAGCGAGCTGCTGGGGAGCGGCAAAGGGGGACGAACGATGAGACGCGAGTACGAGTTGACCGACGAGCAACACGCGAAGCTGCTCGACGCTTGCAAGCCAACGCCGGCCATGTGGGGCAGAGGCGGCATGCCGATGTTCAAGTCGCCACAAGAGAACGCCAACGCCGCGTGGGCCGATATCGGGCGGGAGATGGGCTTCGACTCCATGACCGTTCGGCCGGTGGCAGGGAAGTCGAGTCGCTACTTCACCGCCGACTCGACGCGGTCTATGGCTCACACGGAGGCGACGGTCGCGCCGCTGGCAAAAAACGCCGTTATCGCTACCACGTTCTCGATGCCCGCCGAGGGCATCGTGCAGTTCAACATCAGCGTCAAGGTCAACGCCCAGGATTTTGCGGGATGGTCGCCTGACCGGATCACGGCCTTCTTCGGAGGGATCGCACAGGTCTTGGCAGCGAAGGGGGCTCTGGAACGGGACGCGAGCGCATAACCATCCGGCGGCGTGGGATACACAACAACGTGAAGACGGAGGCAGCGATGTAGCGGCTAACGGCAGCGGGGCGACTGAGGGGGTGTTGGCAGACATCCTCAGTCGCCCCGCGCGGCTTTCGGTGACCGTCGGTTAAAGTCCCGCCGGCCACCCCAGCCACCTACCGTAATACACCCGCCGAGCGAGCTCCGCGACGAAATAGTTGCCAAGACTATCGTTTCGGCTTGTCCCATCGGGGAGACTTGCACTTGGGGCACACGCTAGCCCTGGTAGGCTGTCCACCCCAACGCCCGGACGGCGGCCCACATCGGCCCGCGAATCCACGGCGCGATCCGAAGCGAGGCCATCGCCTCCGCGAAGACGGCATCCGCCGTCGCGCGCGGGACCAGTCCGTCGTAGAGCCGGTCATGCACGACAGCGGGCTTGCGTGCCCGGTCGCCGTACCACCAAAAGACAAATGGGATGCGCGGGATGCTGGCGAAGTCAGTGACGACACCGGCCGGCACTTCAACGCGCCCGATCAGGTCGCTCTCGTAGAGGAGCGGAGCGAGGAGTTGCCACCGACCGTCGGCAAGCTCGCGGACGTCGAGGTCCGTCAGGAACGCGCTCACTGACGGATCCGCTCCCTCAATCGCTGGATTTCCTGACGCAGCGCCCGGATCTCCTCATTCTGCCGCTGCTGCGTCTTCCGGTCCTCGTACCTCTGGTAGATGCTGACACCGCCGACTACGGCGTCGAGCAGCAGCGCCGGAGCCAGGAACGTCAGACAGCCGGTCAGGGTGAGCGCAATCAGGAGGAGGAGAACGATCAGGCTCATCGCGTCGGCGCCAGCTCCACGCCGAACGCGCGGAGGACGGTCATCACGTACCAGAGCCAAGCGCCGACGACCCACGGCCCGAGTGACGCACCGCCGAAGATCAACCATGCCAGCGCCGGCACGCGCGCTACTTGTCGGCGTAGTTGCAGGTGGGGTCGAAGCATCGCCACCTCGCCTCTGCGCGGGAATAGACGAGCGAGTCCCTTCCGCAGCGCGGGCACGTCTGCGTCGCCGGCATCAGTAGAGCCAGATCACGTTGAGCGCGTCCGACTCGCGCGTCCCGACGCCCACGTGCAGGAACGTCTTGCCGATCCCGACGCGTGTGAAGCCGGCCTGACGGGCGGCGTCCAGCATCTTCCAGCGCTCGCGAGAGCCGAGACACCGCACGTCCGCCCCTTCGCAGCCCTCTGCTCGTTCATGTTCCGAGCCCGCCACCCCGCCCTCGTGCTCATTCCAGAACGCGCAGCGATTGCCGGAGTTGACGACGATCGGTGCGTCGTACATCTCACGCATCCGGTCGAGATACAGGCGCAGCAATCGGGAAGGCTTCGTCGGCGCGTCGCATTCCGGTCGCCCGCAGCGACACAGGAATTCGTCGTCGGTGAAGTGGCTCACGGCCGATCCCGTTCCAGCCGATCCACCCGGTACGCGAGCAGCCGGATGTCGCTGCGGATCTCCCCGACGATCTCGTGTGTCTCCTCCACCTTGTCGCAGATGCGCCTGATCGACGCCCGGATGTCGTCCATCCCCGCCCGGCGATCACCCTCCGGCCGTCGCCGCCCCTTCCACAGCGCCGCCGCGAGCGCTCCGAGGGCGGTCACGAACGCGGCCGGGCCGCCCCAGCCTCCATCGGACGCGATCGGGTCGGTCATGTCGCGCTCACCGGAAGGCCCGTTCGGTGGTCGTCATTCGGCAAGCCGGCTCACGCCCCGCTGGGCCGCGGCGTCGAGGATGGCCTGTAACATCGGCGGCACCGAATAGGGCGCGCGGCCCGTGTACTGAGACCCGACATTGGACAGCGGCGCCCGGATCACCCCGCCCGGCAACGACATGGTGCCCGTGTTGGTGCCGCGCCCGAGCGTCGCCATCAGCGCATCGAGTGGCCCGCCAGCCCCGGGTGTCAGGAGACTCTTGGTGCCAGGCTGTGCGCCGCCGAGCGCGTCGTTGAGCGCCTGGAAACCCCGCGGGCCGAGCTTGTCGATGAGCGCCTGTCGGTTCTCGGAAACGTAGCGCCGCACCATGTTTTCGTCGAGCATGATCCGGTTCGGGTAGCCACGGAACGGCCCCTCAGGGCTCCCAGAGCGCAGCATGTCGAGATATTGCTCCCCGCCGGCATAGGGAGCCCGGATCCGCACGAAGACGTCAGCGGCGGCCGGATTGACGGCTCTCAGGCCGCCCACCGACTCGTTCAGCGCATCAGCCCAGAGCTTCTGCTGCGGCACTTTGCCGACGCCTTGTCCGAGCGGGGCTTCCGAGAATGCCTTGCTGCCAACCCACGAAATCACTTCCTGCGCCTGGCGGGGCGTGAAGCCGCTCGTCGCGACGGTGCCGATCAACTTCTCGCGCGCGAGTTGCGGCATCGCCATGTAGGCGTCGAGGAGCGCCGGCCCCATGACGAACGCCCCCGGCGCGAGCCGGTCCACCTCGGTCATGCCGCGATCGAACGCCGCGCTGAGCGCGTTCTGGCCCTGATCGGTCAGCGCCGCCGACTGCATCGCCGCCGAGGTCTTCCCACCCTTGAGCGTCGGCGAGAGCCTACCCTTCGCGCCCCCGATTACGTCAGCGAGTTCGGGCGAGGCGAGACGGATGGCATCCGTCATTCGCCCGGCCTGCGACTCGGCGATCCGGCCCTTCACGAAGGGCAAGGAGCGCGCCCCCTTGCCGACGACCGCGCCAGCGCCCTCGGCGAGCGAGTTCACGCCGAGGGCCTTCACGCCCGTGTCGAGCGCATCTGTGCCCTGCCCCTCCATGAGCCCGCCCGCTGTCGCGGCGGCCCCTGTCGTGAGCGTGCGCCCGGCCGGCGTGCTCAACGCGCGTCCCGCAGCTTTGGCGGCCGGATAAGGAAGGGCCTGAAGGATGCTCGGCAGGAACGGGCCGGCCGCTTCGCCGATGTGCGAGGGCTTCTTCGGGATCATGTCCGAAACGAAACCCTTCCAGTCCATGTTGGCGAGCCGATCTACAATGATCGGTTTCCTCGGATCGGGCGGCACCAGTTCGTCGGCAATTGCTTTCGCGGCTTGGGACATGAGGCCCGGGCTACTCGGCCGCGCCGCTGGCTTGTCCGGTTCGGCGACCCAGCCGCCTGTCACGCTTTTGTCCGTCCGCGGCAGCTTGACCGGCTCGTCCGGTTCGACGACCCACGCCATTAGGGCACCGGCACCCAGCGCTGGCCGTCAGACTTCACGCGCTGGCCCGTCTGCGCATTCCGCAGTATCGTACCGGCCATCTGCGCCGGAGGCGGGAGCTGGTCGAAGGATTGCGGCGCGGCCGGCGGCTGGATCGTGAGCCCCGATCCGAGCCCCGCGCCGTAGTAGGCGGTATGAATCTGCCGGTCGAGTTCATCGGGGTCGATGGTCGAGCGTCCGGACTTGGCGAGTTCGATGCGTACCTGTCTCGAAACGGTCGCATAGCGGGCGAGCTGCTTGGCCTTCGCCAGCATCTCGGTCGCGCCGCCTAGCTCGCGGCCCGTCGGCGTGTAGCGCCTGACGACGACAAGCTCCGTGCTAGTCAGTTGCTTGCCACCTTCCCCGAAGGCGGTCCCCTGAAGCCGGCCCATGAGCGCATCGAAGTCCGCAAACCGCTGATCCTCAGCGGTCGAGATACCGAGCGTGCCGCGCAGCGCTAGCAGGACTTTCCGCCCGCCACCGCGAATGGCCCCGGAGAAGTCCTGAATCTCCTTCGGCGTGAACGACTGAAGCTGTTTCAGGTCATTCAGAGTTTGCGTGTGTACGCCAATGGCCTGCCGGTCGGCCGCCTCCGGTGGGCGGTTCTGAATCGCGATCTCATTCTTCGCGCCGAAGACGCGGATATCGTCCTCGATTTTCTGTTCGCGCGCCGCCGCCACCTGAGCGGCCGTGGCCGTTGCCGGGTCGATCCCCCGCCCTTGCAGGATGTCTTCGACGGACTGCGAGAGGTTCGGCTTCGGCGGCTTCGGCGTCGCCGGATTGAGAACGGTCAGACCCGTCGGGTCGCGGAGTTCCTTCGTCGGGTCGTACTGGATCGGCGGCTTCGGGTCGCGTGGCTTGAAGAATTCATGCGCTGTCTTCGCCGCCTCACCGAGCGGGAAGCCGCGCAGCACCCGCGACAGCGCCACCATGTTCGGGTCGCGCACGGTCGGCGGTGTTTCCATCGTCGCCCCGACGTCGCCGTAACTCTCGGCCACCGGGCCGCGCCTCGATCCGATGTTCTGCACTTCACCGGCGATCTGTCCGACCTGTTCCAGCTCCCGCGCCCACTTCGCGGCTTCGTCCTCACGGGCTAAGGTACGCGCGTAGAGTTGCGCGCCGAGCGCGGCCGGCATCTTCCCGGCTCCCGGCACGTCCACGTAGCGCGCCGCTTCCTGCGCGGCGAGGTTCTGGCGCTGGAGATCGAGCGACCCCTCGCGGTACGCCCTCGTCTCGTCGAGCTGCTGCTGTTTCAGGCGCTCCGCGTCGGCGGCTTCGACGCCCGGACGATAGCCGCCGGCCGACAGGCCGAGGATGCCCGAGAGCGGGGCGAGCCAGTTCAGCGCACCCATCAGATGAAGAACCTCGACCAGTCGAGCGCGTCCTCCGGTCCGAAGAGATCGAGGAGGAAGTCGGCGTCGCCCGGATCGAAGCTGAGCGCGTCGAGTCCGCCGAGGTCGTCGATCCCGAAGTCGATACCGCCGAGGTCGTCGATCCCGAAGTCGATACCGCCGAGGTCAAGGTCATCGGCGCTCCCGTAATCCTCAATCCCGCCATAGGGCGTTCCGGCCACGCCGGGCACTTCCCCCATCGTCTCCCCCGGATAGGCGCTGGCTTCGGTCGAACTCGGCTTCGCCCACAGCCGGTCGAGCCCGCGCTTACCCGCTCCGGCGAGAGCGCCGCCGACGCCTTTGAACGCCCCGCCCCTCGCCAGTCCATAGACGCCCGCCATCCCGAGCCCGCCGAGTCCTTGGGTGAGCATCTGCCGGTTGGCCGTCGACTCCTGCCGGTTGAGCGCGTCCTTCTGCATCTGCTGGTTGCCGGCGTACTGCGCGGCCTGCTGCTCGCGGTTCAGTTGATTGCCGGCCGCGCCCGCCGCCTGACCGAGGGCGGCCAGCGACGCCTGCTGGGCGGACAGATAAGCGTCGCGCTGTGCCTTGAGCTTGGCGTCGCGGACTTCGTTCTCCATCTGCTCGCGGATGGTCGAGAGCCCCATGCCCCGCGCAAAGACGTCCTCTCGCCGGCCCCGCGCCTGCTTGTCGATCGCGTCGAGGGCGTTCTGATAGAGGTACTGCTCCGTCTTGGCCGGATCGACCGCGAGTTGTTCGAGCCCGCCCATCGAGCGACGGAGCAACTGCTCAGCATTCGGCATCAGCGCATCCTCAAGCGGTCGAGTCCGCTGCGCCTCTTCGGCGGTTCCTCGCGGTTGATGTATTCGAGCAACGGAAGGTAGCGCGCCGTCGAGTCTTCGTCCACGACGTATTCGCCTTCGTGGGCAGTGATCCGTCTCGGATCGGAGCGCCGCCCGCGCTTCGGGATGCGCCCGCCGCGACGGTAGGACTGAACTTCGGTGGAACTGACGCCCGCCCCGGGGTTGCTAACGGCACCACCTGGACCGGTCGCGGTATTGCCCCCGAAGTTCGTGGTGAAGGCTCCGGGGATGTTCGGATGCGGCGAGAGTCCGAGTAGGTTGAGCGCGACCGGATCGAGTTGCGACAGGGACGTCGGCAATCCCTCGACGTCGAACGGCGGTTGCGTCTCAATGGCTGTAAATTGATCCTCCGGGCGCCCGGCCGCCGTTGCTTGTGCCTGCGCCTCCTGATTCACAGCGTGTTGGGTGATCGCCGAAATCAGACTCGTCACCGGGCTGAAGAACGGCGACAGCGCTACCTCCACCGCTGTCCGGCCGAGTCCGATACCGGCCTCCGCCAGCGTCGGCGGTTTGCCGCTCGCCAGATTCGCGACGAGCCCGAGAAGTCCCGGCCCGCCGAAGACTGCCTGCGCCGTGGCCAGTCCCTCCGGCGTGTCGGTCAGGTTCTCTGGCGACGACGGGGCGATACTCGCGCCGATGTCGCCCGGGCCAGGCGCGGCCTCCGGTTCGAGGCCGCGGCGGCGCACGTCGGCCAGCCGATCGAGACCCTCCTGCTTCGTTCCTTCCCCAAGGAGGTCGCGCGCGCGACCACGAAGTTGCGGGGCATCAGGCTTGACGTCCGCGAAGTCGAGCGTATCGAGGCCGCCGGCCGTCGGTTCGGCCGTCGGTTCGGCCGTCGCGGTGGCGGTGGCCGGTTGCGGGAAGGTTGGCAGCCGCCGCATGGCCTGGACGGCTTCGAGGTCACCGCCGAGTTCCGGCGGTTTCGGCGAGGCCGACAGGCCAGCCAGACCGGATGCCGGGCGGAAGCCGGCCCTCGCCGAAGGCGGCCCGAACGCGCGCGGATTGATCGGCATGGCGTTCAGCCTCCGTTCAGGAAGAGGACGAGCTGACCGCGCTGAAGGATGTCATTGTCAGTGGTCGCCGCCCCCGTGCATTTGATCGTCACCGCCCCCGAGAGCGTTTCGGCGGGCTGCGTGGTCTCGACATCGATCAGCGTCGTCGTGCCGCCCTGGAGCAGGAACGCGATGGCCTCCTGGGTGGCGGCGGCCGTCCGCGCGACGACCGCGATCTGGACCCACGTATCGGCCTGGCCCGTGGTGAGCGATGTCGTCAAGATCGCCGTCGCCCCGAAGTTGAGGGTCAACGTCTTGGCGTTCGCGTTATTGGCTCCCGTGCCCCACGTGATGATGAGCACGGCTTCGGCGTTCGTCCCGAGAATCGCGGCGGGCAGCGAATAGGTGATGAGATCATCGGTCCCGCCGCCGACGTTGCCGACGCTCGTGGTCGAGAGGTTGAGGATGTCGGGCACCCACTCGGGGGCGGTGCCCGTCGAGGCCAGCATCCGCCGGGCCGCGCCGATGGCGAGTTTCGACAGTGCGGTCGTGGCCGAAGCGTAGATCATGTCGCCGGCGGTGTAGGACGTGTAGCTGGTCGTCGTCCCGCAGACCTGATTCAACGCCGTGAAGTTGGAATTGAAATCGGCGGCCACGGGGACAGTGGCGTCGAGATGTGTGATTAGGGTCGGCACTTACACGCCTCTCCTGACCTGACGACGACGGCGGAACGCCAATTCATAGCCATACCAGCTATAGAGCGGCTGGATGCCCTCCAGCGTGCCGTTCACGCGAACGCCGACATATTCGGCCGTCCCACTCAGGTCGACGCGTTTGGTGATTTGTTCTCTCGCCCCGAGCACATCCGTGCCGAGCGTCCAGTTGACACCGAGCGTTTTCGATGCCCCGAGCATCGATACGCTGTAGGTCTTGGATGCCACCTGTTCACCGTCTAGCCGTGTCGCGACGGTGGCCGTATGTGATCCAGCTTCCCGGAAATAGAAAAAGCCGTACCGCAGCGTCTTGTCCCAGCCAGGCAAGCCGAGATCGGACAAGTGTTCGGCATTCAGGACCAAAAAGATCTTCGTACCCCCGGCCCAGTGATCAACCGCATAGACGATAGAGTCGTCCGTGATGTTACTGGCGTGGGCGATCCAGATCTCGTTCCGGTCGGTCTGGGCATCGAGGACCGACCACATGGCCGTGATGTGCTCGACAGCACTGCCGAGGGCGGTAATTCTCGGAGGAATCCACCGACTCCACGCCCCGAGAACGAGGTCATAGACGAGGATGGTGTCTGGAAGCCGGTCCCCGTTGCCGTCAATCGCAAACAGGAGCCTGTTATGGGAGGCATCGTAGACGGCGATGGCCTGGTCCAGATGCATGGATGCGATCGAGAAAGGAGTCTCGCGAGCATTCAGCCCCGTTCCAATTCCTATGGATGCCCCAGAACCCACGCGCGCCCCGAGGGCAAAGAGTGGACCGATCCGATCGCTCGCAAACTTGGCTTTCAGGTCGCCGAAGTTCAGAACCGTCGAGACCGAGACGATACCGTTCCGGGAGAGGTAGAACACGTCGTTCCCCGCGAAGACTGCCCCGGCGTGCGACACTCCGCCGACCGAGCCTGTGGTTGGCACGAGGTTCGTGATGGCAAAGTCCGACGGGCTGGTGCCCTGCAACCGGAACGGCCGGTTCTCTTTGATGACGATGAGTTCGTTGACGCCGGCGACGAGATTGATGGCCTTGTAGCCATCGTTCTCGCTGACGAAGACGGACCCCGCGCCCCCTGACGTCCAGTCGGCGACGTTGTTCAGCTCTGACCACGACAGGCGCGTGGGCTGCGTGGCGTCGAGCATGAAAGCCCGGTTGCCGTGGATCGCGACCGGGCCACCCGTGCCCGGGGGCGAGCCGCCGAGCGTCGTCACCGACGTCCCGTCGTAGACGCGCGGCGCGTCCACGCGGTTGCAGATGAGCAGCGTGTCACCGTACTGGGCGAAGTAGAAGCGTGTGTAGGTCGAGAGCCCCGAGAGTAGTGTCGTGTACGTCGTCTGGCCCGGATCGGCGCGCAGGATGGTACCGGCTTCTGTGCCGACGATGATGTGGTGCGTGTTGTCGGACTTCCGATACTGCGCGCCCCCTGTGATACGCACGCCCGTGACTCCCGCCTGACGCTGGAGCGCCGGGCGTAGGCTCGACACGCCCCCGGACTCGGTATAGACGGCGTTGTCGGCTCGCCGGAGCGAGTTCTGCCCGCGGGTCAGCGATTGCGTCAGCGGCGCGAGTTTGATGTCCCAACCTTTGCGGAAATCGAAGACTTTGAAGGTCGAGAGTTCGCGTCGCCGCGGAGCCGCCGTCTTCACGCGAAGCCCCCGAAGCCCGTCGCCACTTCGATGTCCTGCGTCTGACGCGCGTTCGCCCCGAAGACATCGGCGATGACCTGCCTGGCCCGTGCCTCATGCGCCTCGGAATTCGGATTGCCCTCGATGAGCATGGCGCTCGCCGTCGCGTAGTGGATGACCGCAAGATAGAGCGGCCACGGCATCGTCAGTTCGTCCGACCCCGCCGACAGATCGCCGAAGATCTGCACGTACGTCATCTTCGTATCGAGTGTCGTATCGACGCGCGGTGCCCACCGGAGTGTCCGCTCCCCGGTGATGTCGAAGTAGATGACCGAGGGCGCGACGTCCGTGGTGATCTGCATCGCCGCCCGCATGTCCGGGTGTGAGAGATCACGATAGACCAGCACGACGTGCTCATAGTCCGCCGTCGTGATCTCGATGAGCTTCATTTCGAGGAAGTCCGGGGGCAGCGTCAGCGTCGTCGTCGAGCCGGACACGATCCGCATCCCCGTCGCCGCGTAGGTGTCGGTGAGGATCGTCAGCGAGCCATCGCCCGACCCACGGGTGATGGTGAGATAGTCGTCTTTTAGCGCCCGCACTTCGGACGCCACGCGATCTTTCGCCTCGTTGATGAGCCGCGTGACTTTCGTGGCGGACAGAAAGCTGGCCGTGTCCTCGTCGAAGTACGTCCGCACGGCGTCCGTGAGGTTGGTCAGGGTTTTGTGCAAGGCTTGGGGCACCGGGTTACCCTCCTGCCCGCTTCAGTGCGTCCCGCGCCTTGTCTTCAGGGAATCCGCCCGTCTCGACGGCCGTCCGCACGACGTCGCGCAGGTAGATGACCGAGGCCAGCGTGTCCCACTCGCTCCGGGTGAGGACGACTTCGCTCCGGCCCTGACGGGCCGCTTCCGTGAATCGGTCACGCATCCCTGCCGCCACGTCGTCGAGCGTCATGCGACCACTCTCCGGTCACGGATCAGGAACCCGTCCTCGTGCCGTTTCGTGCGTGGCTGTGGATCGTCGGCCAGCGACACGCGCCGGCCGTCGAGCCAGGCCGCCCGGTCGGCCGCGTCCCGGGCCGCCGCCTGCATGTAGTTGTCGATGTCCCGGTCGGCGTCTTTCCGCCGGGCCTCTTCCCGCTCATCGAGCTTGCGGTTGACGGTCTTCCATCCCCCCTGGCGCCACGCATCCGCATCAGCCAGCGCGTCCATCACGTAGGGCACGTTCTCGGCGTCGGACGTGGGCACCGTCAGGATGTGATCGAACTCCGGCCACGCCTCGGCCCGATCGAGCCCCTTGGCCGAGCGGTACGGAGTCGGCCGGACCTTCAATTCATGGCCCACGCGCGGATCGCACTTGCGCTCGATGAACCACGTCTGCGAACGGCTGGCCCAGCGCACGCGGAGATCGGCGTCATACGCACGCAATGCCGTCACGAGGCCGACGGGGGGCGTCATCGCTTGGTCAACACGGCCTGAATGTCGTCGACGGCGTTTAAGTAATGGCGCATGGCGAACGCCCGCGCGTCCTCGCTGCGCTGCCCGATGGCGAGGGTGACGACGTACGACGGCGCGAAGTCGAAATCCGCCGTGATCGGATAGTGGTCGAGCTTGTTGGCGGCGCGCCAGTCCTTGTTGAAGTAGCAGAAGGTGACGTCCGAGATCGGCCGTCGGTGCGTGGGGTCCTGCCACGCCCGGACGCTCGCGTACCACGGCGCGATGATCGTCGCCTTGCCGCCGGGGATCAAGACGCGGTGGAGTTCGTTCATGAACGCGATGAGGAGATCGGTGCCGTCCGGCGTTTCGCCGAGCGGAATGTGCTCGACGAAGTGTGAGCTGTACGCCTCCTCCACGCTGGCATCCTTCCAGGGCCACGGGAAGCGAAGGAGATCGACGACCTGATTCACCTGTTCCGTCTTCACCTTGTCCACGCCGAGGAAGCCCTCGCGCTTGTTCTGTCCGCACGCGAGGTCGAGCTTGAGGAGGTTGTCCTTGGCCCGGAGCTTCGCCGCCGCTCTCGCCTGCTTCATCACACCGCTTCAATGGTCCAGTCGGCATAGGCAGCCCGGAAGTCCGCGAGCAGAGGCCGAAACACCGCCCCCTGAGTCCAACGCTCCCGCCCCAAGTCCACGAGCGGCCCAGCACCTCGGGACACCATGAACTCGAAGGGGCCTTCGCCAACGTTCATCCAGTGCCTCTCGTCGACGGTGACTCTCCTGACCAGTGTCATCACCACACCATCCCAGTCTCGGCATCGAGGTGGCCGACCTTCACTCGCGTATCGCAGGCAAACCGATACCCGGCCGCGCCCGCCCGTTGGTAGAAGTAGAGGTCCTGCGTCATGAGCGCCGCGCCCACGCCGGGCGTGTACTCCTGAAGCGTCTTGAACCACGGCGGGTCAAGCTTCTTGAACATCGCCAGCCGGAACAGGTTGAAGCCCATCCCGAGGCCGTTGGCGCGCTGCACGGTGTCAAGCCGAGGAATCTGCGGCCGGAAATTCAGCGGCAGATCGTTCGGGTCACCGTAAATCATCGGCTGACCCCCCTCGCCCTTCGTCCAGTAGAGCCCGCCCACCGCGTCATACTTCTGGCCGTCGACTTGGCCCTCGATCGCCTCGTACAACTTGAGCAGGCCATCGGGCGGCGGAAGGTTGTCGTCCTCGACGGTGAGCAGATACCGGAACTTCGCGAGTGTGGGATTGGCGAGAACCATCGACACGACGGCATTGTACGCCTCGCCCACTTCCATCCCTTCGAGAAAGAGCGGCCCCACGACCTGCTGGTTCATCGGCCGGATCAGGCCGATCCACGAGCCGACGGCGCGCGACGGGAGTGAACGACCTCCGCGCGTCGGGCACACCCAGACCGTCGAGAGGTCGCGGTAACCCTGTCCCTTCGCGAGCCGCACGGTCGCTGCCGCGAGATCGCGGTTGTGGAGTCCCGTTTCGGGCATCACGATCGCAGGAGTGCTCATACCCTCACGAAGTCGAAGATGTACGTCCGGTTGGTGGCGAGCACGTAGCCGGAGGCGGCGCCGCGTGTCACGACCGCCGCCGCCAGCGCGGCGCGGATGGCCGCCGCGTTGTCGGTGAGGTTCACGCGCGCCATCACCGGGAACGTCTCGACCGCCCCGCGGTCGGAATCGAGGAAGATGAACTCCGCCTCGATCTCGACCTGCTGGATCAGCGGACTCACCGGGTCGACGTAGAATCCGAGGTTGCTGATCTGCTTCTGGACCGCGACCGCTGGCATGCGTCCCCCCCTGTTAGAACACGGACTGCACGTTGTTGAGTACCAGACGTGGCATCAGTCCTACATCCTCCCCACGAAGCGCCGAGCGATGGATGGTCGAGGGAAGATCAGAACGTGAGACGCTAGAGCGGCCGGCAAAGATCCCCCATAGGAGGGACGAGTTGTTCGTGTTCCCCGATGTCCCCACGGTCCCGCTCGCGGTCCCGGTATGATAATGGCGGATGCCTAACCAAGACATTGCCGGAGCGACACCAGACGACCGAATTAGCAGCCCTAACCAATAGTTAGTCTGTGATAAAGCGAATTGTGCGGAGAATAAACTTGAGGCTAGCGTCAGCCACCGCGCGCCGTTGACCATTGACGAGTTGTTCGAGTTAGCGCTATATGCCCACGTGGACTGGGCGCTATTCAACAGGTTCAGCGTTGAAGATGCACTCAACGTATAGATCCCAAGATCAAGACTATAGGTCTGCGCGCCTGTCACCGAAGTGGCGCCGGTCATGTTGCCGGACAGCATCAGCATCGCGGTCTCGACGGTCATATTACCGGGGAAGACGTTGTTGACGCCGGCCAGCGGATACACCCAGAGCGTCCCGTGTGATGTCCCCATTGACGAGAGCGTGCCCGCCCACTGGTTGTCAAAGATATTGAGCGTCGGCGCCGCGCCCCCGCCCCCCCCGGAGATCGTGATGGTCTGCCCGCCCGCCGCCGTCGCGCCCGAGAGCGTGATGTTCGCGCCGCCGGCGAACGCGACCGATCCATACCGCGTCCCGGTCTGTCCGGCCGTGTTGCCTCCCGAGATCCCGGCGACGGGCACGCCCGCATGGACATGATCGTCGGCGGCGAACCGCGAGGTATTCGTCCCGCTTACGGTCGCCGTGCCGACCGATTGAATCGCGTTGGAGACGACGGGCGCGGTCTGGCTGAACGCCGAGATGGTGACGGCGTTGCCGGCCTGGGAGAGCGTGATGTTGTTGCCCCCCGCCAGCGTCATCACCCCGGACGAGATCAGCGCGAGCGCCCCCGCCGTGTTGCCGGAGAGCGTCAGGTTGAATCGGCTCTGCGTTTGCTCCGTCTGCGCTGCCGCCGAGACGGTGATCGTCATGGACGAGCCGTTGGTTGATCCCGAGAGCGTCACATTGTTGCCGCCGGCCAGCACGAGCTGACGCGAGACCGTGCCGGTATCGCCTGCGGTATTGCCGCCCGAAATCCCGGCCGACATGACCTGTGTCTGCACGCTCTGCGCTGCCGCCGAGACACTGATGGCATTGCCGTCTTGCGACACCGTGAGATTCGGACCACCGGCCAGCGTAAGCGTCCCGCTGGACACCAACGCGCCCACCCCGGCGGTATTGCCACCGATGGTGACATTGATGCCCGCTCCACCGGCCCCCCCAGCGAGGAGCAAGGCCATCAGTCATAGACCTCGATATAGGAGACCGTCTGCGTCCCCGATCCCACAATGCCGAGAATCGCAACGGTCGTCGGAATGGAAATGAACGCACCGACGATGCCGGCCAGCAGGAGCCCATTCGAGGTTGTCACGCCCGAGGGGCCGAGATAGACCGCCGTGGTCCCGTGATTTATCACGAGGATGCCGCGGCGGGTGGACCGCGCCGCCGCAATCGTCGTCCCGCCGGCCGTCGTGGTGACCGACACCTGATTAACGGCGATATTGCCAACCCCGGTCTCCTTGACCACCTGCGCATCGGCCGGCTCGGTCTTCTGCGTCAGCTCCGTATTGAGCGTCGTGAGCCGTGCGGCAATCTCGGCAAATCCTGTCTCAGGCATCAGTCCTTCCGGATCGGGAACGCCGGATCGCCGCCGACGAGCTTCGCCCACTGAATGCGGTAGAGGTTCTCGTCGGTTTGCATCGGCAGCCACGTCCAGCCCGGCGGGAGCGGGTCGCTCTTGTACCACCACGCGACAGCCCCGGCCGGCACCGAACCCGGAGGGCCGGGCTCGCCGATGTGACCCGTCGCCCCGTCCTTGCCCCCTCGACCGTCGAGACCATGGGCCCCGTCGCGTCCGGGACGTCCGGCCGGACCCGGCGGCCCCGGTGCTCCGTCCTTGCCGTCAAGGCCTGGCAACCCGGCGGGGCCGTGTTCGCCGCGTTCACCGCGGTCGCCCTTCGGTCCTTCTGGGCCGATCGGTCCAGTCGCCCCCGGAGCCCCGTCGAGCCCGTCGCGACCATCCTTTCCCGGCCGGCCGGCGGAGCCGTCACAACCGGCAGGGCCGGACTCGCCGCGCTCGCCCTTCGGTCCTCGCTGGCCCGGATCGCCCTGTGGCCCCTGTTCCCCCCGCCGACCGGGAAGAATGCGCGACACGATATCGCGCTCATCGTCGGACGCACCCGGCCCCGGCGGTCCGGGGGGTCCTTGCGACCCCTGAGCCCCAACCGGCCCGGGCGGACCATCTTTCCCCGGAACCCCTTGAATCCCATCACGCCCCGCCCGTCCAGGAGACCCCTGCGGACCGCTCTCGCCGTCTTTGCCGTCGCGTCCCGGTAGGCCCAGCTCCCCGCGCTCACCCTTCGGACCACGCTCGCTGGGAGCGCCAGCCGGGCCAACTGGCCCATCGCCCCCCCGAGGGCCGTCGACACCATCCCGCCCCTGCGGACCGCGCTCACCGTCCTTGCCGTCTCGTCCCGGCGAACTTGGCTCCCCGCGCTCGCCCTTTGGACCGCGCGCCCCGGGTTCGCCTTGCGGCCCCCGTTCCCCCTGGGGGCCTGGGGGTCCGCTCTCTACGACTTCGCGCTCGACCTCGGCGGCCGGGCCATAGCTACGTACCGGCACGTCACGCCGCCCTGACCTGGCACGTCACACGGTTGCCACCATTGGCCGTGCCGAAGAGCGCGACCAGCGCGTCGCCGTAGAGTTCGCCCGTGCCGCCCGTGAGGTTATCCTGGGCCAGCACGAGATCACGCCCGGAGAACTCTTCGAGCAGCGTGGCGTTGTCGACCACGGCCTCAGTCGGAAAGAACAGGCGGAAGACTTCAACCGTGGTCAGGGTTGCCCGGGTCGTCGTCGGAGCCGTGGTGGCCCGGCAGTTCATCGCGTAGTAGTCGTTCGGCAGGGCGGTCGCCAGCGAGGAGGACTTGCCCCAGTCAATCGGCTCAGGGAAGACGATTAACTGTTCGCCCGTCGCATACGCCGCCGCTGCCCCGTCGTGAATGAACAGGTTGGCCTCGGCTGCCTGCCAGCCCGTGCCGGCCAGCGTCGAGAACCGCACGGCGCGCACCGGGGACCCGCCCGTGTCGGCGGTGCCCACGTTCAGGCTCACGGCGTTGAACGGCACGCGCGAGAGCACCACGAAACCGTCGTTGTTCGTGGTGGTTTCTAGGTCTACGTCGTCGGCCCCGGCATCCTGCGCGTCCGTGGTGTCGTCCACAAACGTGGTCGTTGAGTTCGTCCACGTCCCGAACCTCCACAAGTAATTCGGGATACGCACGCCGATGCCGTGGACGCTACCTTCGCCGCTCGACGTGCCCGAGCGGTTGTGGAGCGCCCAGTAGCCGAGGTTGACCCCCGGCAGACGGAGCGTCGCCGCGGCGACCGGCCCGGAGCCGTAGGCCCGGTACGAGGGCGGTCGCCAGACCAGGGCATCGTCGGTCTGCTGATTCGTGCCGCGCAACCGCCACGGCTGCTGAACCTGGACGGAGTTGTAGGCGCCGGACTGGATCATGGCGAATCACACCCTCCAAAGATGCGCTCGTAGCCGGCCCGGTAATTCTCCCGCGCCGGCCGCGAGCCTTCCCCCACCACCGCGAAGTGGGCGCGCTCGTATTTCATGTGGATGTCCTGCGCCGACAGGTCAAAGGCGGCGTGTCGGACGTCCATGAGCCGGTCCTGCCGCGCATTCCGCGCCCGTCGCTCCCGCTGCTCCGCATAGAATTTGTAGTCGCGCGTCGCCATCGGCGGCTCAGGCCGTGTAGACGGTGCCGTTCCCCGTGCCCGCGGAGATCGTCATCAGGAAGTTGCGGTAGAACCCGATCTCGGCGGTTTCCGCGGCGTTCAGGTCTGCGAGGCCACCCGCCGCGCAGAAGCCGACCGAGCCCGTGAAGTCTTCGATGGAAAACGACATGATGTCCGCACCCGTATCAGTGAGTCTCACCAGGTTCGTCACCGCCGTGGAGGCCGCGCCCCGGAGATACCCCTTGCCGCGCCGGATCAGGAAGCCCCCGTCCGCCGAGGCGCCCGTGACGTTGAGGAGCGCGATGGCGAGCGTCGTGCCGCCGCCGTGCGACAGGATGAAGTCCTGAATCACGAGATCGCGCACGGTCGCCCCGACCGACAGATGCGGTCCCTGGGCGGCGTCCGTGTACTGGGAGAACCGCTCGAAGAGGCAGTAGTCGTTCGTGTTACCGGCGAGCGTGCAGAAGATCGTGGACGTCGAACCGGTGATGTCCTCGGTCTGGTGTACGTAGTCGTGCATGTGAATCTGGTCCGCGCCGGCTGAGAGCGACCAGATCGAGGTGGCCGTCAGGGGGATGAACCGGAGATAGCCGACTTCCACCCGATCCACGCTGATGGCATTCGTGCCGATGGCGTCCGTGACGAGCACCCGTGCCCCGTTCGGATGCGACACCCGGGGACCGAGGAAACGCATGTCCGGGACGTTGAGCGCCAGCGCCGTGGTCGCGATCGAGTACGAGCCCGGCGTCAGGAGAACGACATCGCCGCGGAAGTCGACGCATTCGTCGATCGCGGCCTGAATGGCGGCGCGGTCGGTCGCGTAGGAGGTGATCGGCCCGCCGGAGGTGTAGAAGACGTACCCCGGCTCCCGCTCCATCCAGAGATCGAGCGGGCCAGTCTTGTCGGCGCGCGACCAGCCCTGAGCCTGCGTGCGGAAGTTGCTGTCCACGACGTAATGGACCTGGCCGACGTCGGTGGCATTCCGCTCGATTGCGGTCACGAGGTCTCTGAGGTTCATTGTGTTCTCCTGACGGCGTTCTCGCGTCTCGGCGCGACCGGCCCCATACCCCGGAGACCCCGACTCATTCGGTTCGACGTGCCCGGCGAGGTGGCGGCGAAGGCGGCGCGTGACGGGGTCAGAGTCACGCGATCCTCGCCGGGCACGATCCGTTCACTTACGCCGCATTGTGATAGAGCACATAGACGGTCGGATCGTTTGCGACGGCCCCCGTGCCCTGCGTGGTGGACGGCGCCGCGATGCCGATGCCCGAGCCGTCCGTGGCCGTCAGCCGATAGATGCCCGCCCCGAGACACACGGCGGCCGAGATTTCCCCGCTCGTGCCCGACACCGCGACCTGAAGGATCGAGTCGGTCGTGCCGACCGTGGCGTCGTCGGCCGCGTAGAGATGCACCGTACAGGCGGTGCCGTTCGACTTCGCGATCAGGGCCAGTGGATAGGCCCCCGTCGTCGCGTCGAGCACGACGATCGTGTGCACGGCATCCGCCGCGTAGAGCGACAGCGTGTCAAGCACCTTGAGGCTCGGGGCCATCCCCGCCTCGACGGCGCGGATGACGGGCCAGACTCCATCACCGAGGTAGGAGGCGAGATCCTTGATGCTGGCGAGCGTGGTGACGTTGGGCATTTATGATTTCTCCACGGCGACGGCCCGCTGGCGGCCAACGCCCTGCCGCTCGCGGAGGGCGGCGGCGTCGATGTGGACCTTCTTCGTCTCGGTGATGCCCAGGCCGCGCGGCACCCCCCGCGTATCCCATCCCTCGAGCGCGTCGGCGATCTCGATCGGCTCGCTGTCCGCCACTTCCGTGCCGAGTTCGTGCTGAAGCAGCGGCACCATCGCCTTGAAGCCCGGCGCGGCCTTGATCGCGACGCGATGCACGTACTGCCCATCGGTCGTGTGGACCTTGAGATGATCGTGGGTGAACACGAACCGCACGACGTCGGCCGAGACGCTGACTTCCATCTCGCCCGGCGCCCACACGATCGGTTCGCCGTCGTACTGGAATTCGAACCCGCCCGTACAGGCGCGATCGATCAGCAACACTTGGCGGTAGTCGTGGCCGTCTGGCATATCAGTCGATGTGGGAGACCACGACTGAAGCCGTGACTCCATCGAGCCTGAAGCAGGTGTTCGGCTTCTCGACGACCCAGTTCTCCCAGCGGCGGAAGAACGCCTCATAGCCGTCTTGCAGGCTCGAACCCGTCCCGAGCCGCTGGAGGACCGAGCCGTCTTCGTCCATCCACGAGCCTTTGTCCTCCGTGTAACGGACGAAGCTGGACTCGTCGCAGCCGAAGACCATCCCGTACGGCGCGTACTTCTCTTCCCACAGCTCGATCCCGCCGAAGGTCAGCGGGCGCTTCTTCGCTGCGACCGTGCCGGCATCGGGCCGGTTCAGATCGCCTCCCATGTAGCGGCGTCCGTCGTCCGTCATGGCGATGTAGGCCCGTCGCACGGAGTGGTGCATGATGAACTTTGAGATTTCCCCGTCGCCGCGCTGGTCGGCGAGGTCGATCCCGCGCTGCATGACGTCGGACGAGAGCGCTCCCACCGAGCCGATGACCGTCGACTGCGTGCTCGGATAGGTCGTGCGGTTGACGTTCATGTAGGTGGCGACGTAGGTGGCGTCGTCGATCCCGCCGAGGAGCCCCATCGGATCCTTGACGTATGAGGTGTCCGACACGTCGGTGAGCGCCGCCTTGTTGGCGCGCACGACGTAGTTGTTGTCGACCGGCCCCGACGTCGAGGTGCCCGTGGTGAACGTGGTGCCGGCCGCCGGAACCGTGACGACCGTCTCGTCCGCGGAAGCCACGATCGCGCCCGTCGCCGCCGTGACGAACGTCACGAGATCCCCGGCGTTGATGAACCGGGTGCCGTTGGTGGCCCCCGCCACCCCGCCGGGCGAGTCCACCGTCACGGTGGTACCGGTCGAGGTGCCGTTGACGTAGGCGAGAATGCCGCGGCCGTCGTGCAGGATCGCGCGAGCGAGGTAATTGCGCAGGTCTTTGACGAGGCCCTGCATCTCGGACTCCATGATCGACACGAACGCCGAGCGGGGACCCTGGCTCGCCTTCATGATCTGCGTCGAGAACTGCACGCGCCCGCCCGTGTACTTCATGGGGATGCGGACGGTGGCGTACTTCTGCGCGCCGGCCGGGGGCAGTGCCCCCATCTCGGCGTAGGAGCCGACGCCCGAGTTACGGCCGACGTGGGCCGGGTACTCGACGAAGCGTCCGCCCCATTCCTTCGCGTCCCGCTCCTCGAACATTTCGAGGGTGCGGAACTTGTGCGGGATCAGTTCCTTGATCTCGCCGTAGACCGTTTTGAGGATTTCGTCGGCGGTGGAGGTATCAGTACCGGCCATCTAATTAACTCCGGCCGCTCGCCATCGAAACGGCTCGATCTCTCATGTCTTTCCAGACGCCCTTTTCCCCGACCTTGGCGATGTCGGGCGGGGCGTCGCGATTGATCGAGCCGCCGGCGGGGCGAGGTGGCAGATTGGACGTTGATCGTTTGGCGGCGACGATCGCCGGAGCCGTCGGGCGAGGCCCGAACCACTTGCCGTGGATCTGTTTGAAGGCGTCGTCCAACACCCCGAGATCGCCGCTGTCATAGCGTTGGCGTGCGTCGGGCAACCGGAGCGCGGCCTGGCGCACCGCGGCCACAAGCCACCCGAGCGATTCGTCATCGGTGTCGAGGCCGGCCTTTTCGGCGAGGCCCCGGATATGGGTGACGGCCGAGCGACGCTGCGTCTCGGCCTGCGAGTGGCCGAACTGCTGGATCGCGTCGGGCGTCTGAAGGAGTCGATCGGCGTGTTCGGCCAGATCGAGCAGGCGCTTGAGCTTCGGATCGCCGTCGAAGAGCTTCGTGAGGGCGGCGATGGCCTGCTGCGACTGGAACTGCTCCTCCGGCGAACCGGCCGGAGCCTGCGCCTGCCGCTTGAGGATGGCGAGTTCCTGCTGCAACTGCTGAAGAGACTGGCCGTGCTGAGCGGCCTGTGCGCGAGCCTCGTTCCGCTCGCGGAGCATCTGCTGCCAGCGGGGATGCTGATGAAACGGACCTTCTGCCTGAGCCGGATGGCCGTTCCCGGTATTGAGCGGGTCGGTGCCCGAAGCCTGCGGCTCGGATGCGGGGGCCGAACCCGCGCCGTCTACGACCTGACTTTCACCGTCCATGCGCGCCCTTTTGCGCACGCCGTCGCCGTGGCGGTCATCCAGAACGCGAAAGGCGCTGGCCCCTTGCGGAACCAGCGCCCGTCGCGCGCTGTCGGTGGCCCCCCGGTGCGAGGACCGGAGGCTTTCGGCGGGGGATCAACCCGCGCCCGTATGTGATTGTCGTGCGGCGCTACGCCCGCCGCCGAGGCGAATGTCCTACGCTCTGCGTCTCACCGCGCGGAATGTACCGCGACCAGGTGCCATCACGTCAAGCCCAATCGCTACCCGGTCGCACTCGCCGCCCCATCGCGTTCGAGTTCGCCGAAATCCCCCTCCATTCGCTCCGGCGAACTCGACGTGTTCATGGGTTGCACCCGCGGCCCCGGCCTGGCGAGGAACCCGGCCATTGGGTTCGCCGGCTGCTGAATCCCCTGAAGGGCCTGGGCCTGGTGGATCATCAGGATGTCGTGCCATTCCTTGTGCTTGGCCGCCACCACCCGGATGATTTTGGGCAGTTGCAAGGCCCGTTCGGACTTCAAAAACGCTCCGTGCTCTTTCGAGTGGATGGCGTGCCCGTCGATTGCCCCCCATACCTCGATCGCATCCGTGTCGATCCCGGCCCGACGGAGGATCTCGACGCTGGCCGACCAGTCGGATTCTTCCATCGCCGCCACGTCGTCCGGCGAGGCCGTCTGCCATCGCGGGTCGGTCGCCATCTGCGCGAAGGCTTCGTTCTCCATGATGGCCTTCTTCGTGTCGGCCTGCATGGAGGGGATCAGGTCGAGATGCCCGTATTTTTCGAGGATTTTGAACGCGGTCTCCGGGTCGGCGCGGTTCACGACGCCGAGCGCGATCAACTGCTCGATCTCGGCCCGCTCGGCCAGCGTCGATCGTGGCATGGACGAACCCGCCTCCGGGATCACATCGACCTGGCCCTGCAAGTCGGCCCCGACGAACTTTTCGACTTCCCACTGTCCGTCTCGTCCCTGGATTTTACGGAAACGTTCCTCCGTCCAGTATTCGCGGGCGATTTCGAGTGCCTGCCTGGCCCATTCGGCATGCGCGTACTCCCACTCGATGAACAGCGGGCCGAACCGGCTCATTCCACGTTCCTGGAGGATTTGCAACGCGATGCCGGCCGAGACGCCTTCCGGCCGGGCTCCCTTGAGAACGTCGAAGATGCCGGAGATGGCCTCGAAATCCTTGTCGATCATCTGGATCTGCTGCATGAACGACATCGGGATCGGCTGACCCGGAATGCGCCACGTACTCGGATGCGGCATGCCCTGTTGCCAGTTGATCCGGTGGACGGCCCCGGACTCGCCGCTAAATGCCTGGATGTTGGCCGCCGTCGGCACCATCCAGACTGGCGAACCCATGCGCATCCCGCACGCCTTGATGATCGACTGCCAGCGGTTCCGGTCGGCCTGAAGCAAGGCCAGATCGTTCGCGACCGTTTTCGGATACGCCGAACCGGGCACACGCTTCTGCGGGAAGTAGACGAACGGCAGGAACGGCTGTTTACTCCCGTCCGCCTGGCGCGCCCCGTACGGCAAGGGACCGGCGAACGCCACGGTCTCCCGGCCAAGCAGGATGGCGAGCAGTCCGTCCGGGTACGTCTCGTCGGGGAGCTGCCAGTACCAGCGTTCGGTCACCCGGTTGGCGACCTGCCGGGACGTGTTGACGAGGAACCGCTGGGTCGAGCCGTCGTCGAGGGCGGGACCGATCGTCGGCAGGGCCTCCCCGTACCACTCGTCCATGCCGGAGACGACGTTCGGCTGGATCGACTCCTTGAGATGCGGCCAACGGGATTTCGCCGCGTCCTCGCTGACCGTCTTTTCCCGGAGGCAGGCTTTCTGCCGGGACCACTCGGTCACCGACGAATCGAAGTACATCTCGAAGATCGGCACGACATCCGAGTACATCTTGCCGCGCGGCACCGTTTCGGTCGCCTGAACGTACTGGCCACCGCATTCGGGACAGGGTGACAACAGGTCGAGGGACGGGGCTTCGGGCTCCCGTTCGGCCCCGCACCCGTCGCACTGCTCGACGATCAATTCACGGGTGCCGTGCACCGGATCGGGGTCATAGCCGGTTTCGCGCCACGCCCCACCGGTCAGGCCGACCCACCCCGCGAGGGCTTGCCGGGTCGTGCGGATCGATACCTCGTCCTCGACGACGGCAATGGCCCGCGAGGCCACGTCGGCGGCGGCCCGGTCTTCCGGTTCGTTCGGGGAGCCGGGCGCGAAGTGCAGCCGTGGCTCGATGCGCGCGAAGACGGAAATCAGCGCGTCCACCGTTTCGGCGAACTTGTTGGTGACCGGGGTCGGCGTGCCTTTCGTCAGGATGGAGGGACGGAAACGGTTGATGCGCCGGTCCCAGTTGATCCACTGCACGCCCTGGAAGAAGAGAATGTTCCGGTACGCGGCGCGGACGAACGTCTCGCGGCCCTTTTTCCATTCGTCCAGTCGTTTGGTGACGAGCGTGCGGATCGCGTCGTGATTGGCGTAGGGGTCCGGGGCTTGCGGCAGCTCAGTCTGCGGGTCAGCCATCGTCGTCCTCAACGCCGCCCGCCCGATGTCACCCGGGGCGCGTCGCTTCGATCGTTCGCCCATTGCGCCATCACGGCATCCCGCTCTGATTCGGCGAGCCCGATCTGATCCGCGAGATGCGCGCGGAGAAACGCGCCGTGCTCGTCCGTGAAACAGACCGCGTGGCGTGTCTTCGCGATGCTCAGTTGCACGCACGGCCCCGTCGCGATCGGCTCGCCGCCCGACGTGAGCCCTGCCGGGGCGGAGTCGCCCAGGGCGGGCGCGTGCCCGGGACAGAACGCGATCGGCGACGTGAATCCCGTCGGTGTCGCGTACGAGGCGAAGATCGTGTCCGGCTTTGGCCAGAGGCCGACGACCGCGCCGGCTTTGGCCTCGTTGCGCTCTACTTGCTGGACGACGGTGCGCCAGCGGAGCGTGTCGCACACGGCGCAGTGGGCAGGCTTCATCCTTCGTCCTGATTCATTGCGTGGATCACCTTCGGCCCGCGCCCTTTCGCCGTGAGTTCGCACTGATCGCAGCCCTTCCGCCGGTGCATCAGACAGATGATTCCCGGCGGGCCGGGATCGAAGGCGCGGACTTCGTGACCGTCGGCGTCGAGGATGTGGACCGTCCGGTCCAGACGATCTGGCTTCGTCGGCGGTCCCCACAGCGCCCGCCTGGTAAACCGGCGGGCGGGCTGCACATCGCCCGTCATCAGCCCCAGCCGTGTCACGTCGGCCGGCCCGCTCACGACTGCCCCGCCTGGGTGAATTCGGGGTCGCCCATCAACGTCGCCAGCGCGTCGGCGGCCTCATCGCGCACGACCGGGGCCGTGGGCAGCGCGGAGGGGCGCGTGAGCGGGGCGATCGACGGCACGCGCAGGCGCAGCAGCTCCTCGACCGCGTGCTCAGCGCGCGTGCGTTCCCGCTCGTACTGCACGCGGAAGTAGGTGATCTCGTTTTCGAGGTGTCGAATGAACGCGCGATTCGACCACCAGAGCATCAGGCCCCCCGCGCGTAGGCGCAGAAGCAGCGGTCGCCGTGATAGCTCAGGCACCACGCCAGTCGCACCAGCGCCAGAATCTTGTCACGCTCGCTGACCACGGACTTCATGGCCACACCTGGTCGAGCGGCTGACCCGCTTCCCACCCCGCGAGGATGGCGAGCGCGACGTTGACCGCCGTGGCCTGATCGTCCGGGGCGCCGGAGAACACGAGCGTCGTGAACCAGCCGCACCGATTCGCGCCGACGCGCACGTCCGCACGCCGGCAGACGCGACGGATCTTCGCGAGCGCGGCGAGCTCCGCCTTCGGCGAGGTGAACCGCACGGGCAGCGACGTCTTCACCATTCGTCCACCCCCTGCGCATAGTCCATCTCGCGCGATTCACGGACGCGCTGCATGTGGTAGGCGGCACGCAATTCCGTCCGGTCGAGCGGCGGAGCCCGGCGCCGCGCCCGCTGCCTGCGCACGTTGGCCTCGAACAGGAGGCGCGCCTCGACCTCTGGATCGTCCGGCCGCGGCGGCTCCTCACCGGCCGGCTTGAGACGCATCTGAAGCGAGTCCACGACCGCATCGAGCATGTCGTCGTGGGTATTCTCCCGATCGGGGCGCCACTTCTCGGCTTCGTCGAGGAACTCTTCGAGGACCGGCACGTCGTTCAGAATGCGGACCATCCCCTTCGCCCACGGGGGTTCGAGGGCCCGGATGCGCGTATTCTTGGCCGCCTTCGTGTCCCGTTCGAGTTTGTGGACCGGCAGGTAGTAGCCACGGTCATCACCTTCGGACGTGAAGAGACGCATGTAGATTTTGGCGAAGCCGATCGCCTCGAAGCCGATCGTCACGATCCCCGGAGTCCGCGCGAAGGCATCATAGACCTGGGCGACCAGTTCTGATTCCGGCCACCGGGCCCGGCGGAGATCGAGGATCCACATGACGTTGGTCTGATCGAACCCGACGACGGCGATCGCGGAAAAATCCGCGTAGCCCTTCTCGGAGATGGCCGGGTCGACCGTCATCACCTTCCACATCGTGTCGAGGGGCGGCATCTCGTGCCGGGACATCACCTGGATTTTCGTGCGCGGGAAGTAGACGCTGCCGGGCGGCAGGGGATCGAGCAGACATTGGGCGGCGAATGCCGAGGGGCCGGCTTCCCGGAGAAAGTGTTCCACGAGCAACGCCGGGCTCCACTTCTCAGGATAGGTCACCCGGACCCTTCCGTACTCTGGATACCCCGGCACTTCGGCGCCGGCCGGATCGGGGTACCAGCACGCTTCCTCGAAGAGGCCGATGCCGCCATGACGCTTCGCGCGGCTCCGGAGGACGGCGTGATGATCGTCGTAGTGCCAGGTCGTGCCGGTCGTGTCCAGAGTCGCCCCGGGATCGAACAGGAACGAGGCCGATCGGACGAATTGTTTGACGTCCTCCCGCAGCTCGCGGGTCGCGTAGTTCTCCCGTCCCACAAGATCGTCGAAGGAGCCGTGGGTGTAGTGGCGGGAGGTGATCTCCCCGGAGATACCGATGGTCTCCACGGTCGCTTCTTTGGTCTTCCGCGTGCGCCTGACGGTGATGGCCCCCCGGGTCCACATCTCGGCCTGCCGTTCGGGATCCGCATACAGGATGTCGGGGAAGCACCAGAGCAGGAGCGGATGAACGAGCCCGGCCTTGAGTTCGGCCAGCATGCCTTCCGCGTTCTCGCTCTTGTTCGAGGCGATCAGGATGCGGGTCTGCGGGTCGTTGAGGATCAGTTGGATATTCTTGCAGACAGTCAGGATGGTCGTCTTGAGGAACCCGCGGCTGACGAGGTAGAGGTTCTGGCGATAGGGCGTCGTCTGCACGAACTGACAGAGGCGGCGCTGCAATTCGCCGGGCTGATGCCCGGGCCGGGGTTGATACGTGCCGTCCGGCTGGCGCTCCTGGTTCAGCAGATCGAAGAGGTAGTAGAGGTCGTGCCGGGCGAGCCAGCGCATCGTCTGGCGCGCTTCTTCGTCGGCGGCCGAGACCGTGCGCTTCACGCCACCCCACCGTCGACCGCGTGCGTGGTGTCCTTGCGCCGGAGCAGTTTCGCCACGAGGTGACTCATCTCGTGGGCCACCGCATGTGCCTGGCGATCGTTCAGCCCGAGCCCGGCTCCGAACCAGACCGTCGCCGTGGGGTGACTGGCGCATTCCGTGTTCAGCACCGTGACGGCGAGCACATCACCCTTCTGCGCGTACTCGGCCACGAGGTCGTCATCGACCCCGTTGACCACCCGGAGCCACGGGGCGCCGTTTTCGGACAGGTAGGTGAAGGTCACCGGCTCCGCGGGAGAACATGCGGCCGACGCTGGACCAGAAGCCCATCAGGGGGGCCACGCCGCCGTAGACGATCATGGCAGCACGTCCGTCACGAGGTAGAACACGATCGTGCCTTGGCTCAGATTGCTCGTCGCCCCGTCGCCCAGATTGCCCGTGCCGGACGTGATCCGATAGGTGAGCGTCGTCGTTGCCGACCACGACATGAGCACCCCGTCGAAGAGTGCCCCGTTGGCCGACCGGGCGGCGGCGTTCATCGAGGCCCCGAGTTCGCCGTCGGCATCGCCGAACTGCGCCGTCGCCGCGTCGAGATCGAACGACAGGAGGAGCTGCGTCCCGCCGGCCGAAGTCCCCAGCGTCCCGGAGAGGGTCGTCGACGTACAGACCGCTGTGCAGGCGTACACGGTGGTCAGGTCGGCGATGACCCGCCGGAGGAACGTTTTGGCCGGCATGGTCGCAATCGTCAGGTCGCAGGTCGTGGCCGCGGCGACGCAGTTCGCCGAGGTGACCGTCACCTTGTAGACGAGCGTCCGCACCACGCCGACCGCGTTCACCGTCACGCCGGTCCCCGACCCCGCCGTGATGTTGCCGGCCGGCGCGATGTCGCCCTGTCCGGTGCCGCCGTTCGTCACCCCGACCACCCCGGCCGACAACCGCTCGATCCCCGTATCTGCTGACCCCACCGCGTTCGCGGTCGAAGACCAGTGGTATTGAGCGCTGACAGCTATGGCGGTCCCCAACCCGCTCCCCACCGCTCCCCACGCTAACTGTGAAGTCCCGCCGGTCGATGCGAACGCCCAGATATTCGCCGCGGATCGGTAGAGACCGATCCCGGTTGCGGCATCCGATGAAAACCGCATCGCCGGGTTCCCCGCCGTGCCGTCCGGCAATACCCACACCCCACCCGCCAGTTCCAGGGCGTTGCCCGTCTGGGTCAGCGTCAGGTCACTGTCGTCCCAGTTGATGACCCCGCCCTCGGCCAGGAATAGATCGCTCCACTGAAGCGTCGCCGAGCCCAGCGCCGCCCCGTCGTTCGTGGCCGGCACCGGGGCCAGCACGAAAATGTTCGACGACGCCGGACTGATCCGCTGGGCCATCGCCGTGTAGGACACGCCGAACAGCAGGCCGAGGACGATCCCCGCCACCACCGCCCGACCCCACGAGCCTTTCGCGAGCGTCAGCGAGCGGAGCATTAGCTTCGCCTCCCTGCATCGGTAAAACGTCTTTCCCCTGCCCCCACCCGCACCATCCGGCAGCAGATCCCCTGGCACCGCGGACCGTGCGGCGTCACCGTCGCCTTGCTGGCGTTCTGCGGAGCCGCATACGCCCCAACCGTCATTAGCGGACCCGCCCGCTCTCCCAATTGTCGCTTCAAGCCCGTCACCTCGGCCGCCAGCACCTCGCAGTTCGCGCACCCCTTCCCGTTACGTCCATTACGTGCCGTTACGGCATTGCGTGCCGTTACGGCATTGCGTGCCGTTACGGCCGTTACGGCCGTTACGGGCGTTACGGGCGTTACGGCGGCCGTTACGGAGGGCGTTACGGCCGTTACGGAGCCCGTTACGGGCGTTACGGCGGGCGTTACGGCCGGCGTTACGGAGGCCGTTACGGCCTTCCGGCACACCAGACACCACCGCGGATGCTTCCCTGTTCGCCCCACACCGCACTTCGTGCAGGTCTCAGCCATCACCCCTTTTTATACCCCCTCAGCGCTTTTCAGAACGCGAACGAACAGAGACGGGGGAGGCCAATGCCCAGGCCCCACGGCGGAACGGGACTCCCGGCAACCTCGATCGGTTCCGCCGCCGGCCAGCTTCCGATAATAGGCAGTATGTCAA
>Ga0247727_10004449_pt1 | contig 29687 bp, 25 predicted proteins | sample WisWelCaveWW1625_FD_202498 | JGI IMG/M metagenome (GOLD analysis project Ga0247727, IMG submission 202498) | Biofilm microbial communities from Wishing Well Cave, Virginia, United States - WW16-25 | ecosystem: Environmental > Aquatic > Deep subsurface > Groundwater > Cave microbial mat | place...
CCCCACTGGCGATATCGCCTTTTTCGAGCAGGACAATATCCTTCTTGCCTAGTTTATGTAAATGATATGCAACACTCGTTCCATAAATCCCCCCACCGATGACGACGATTTCCGCTTGTGATTTCATGGGTCTCCTTCGGAGATAGGTATACAGGTACACAAGTAGACACGTATACACGTGTTTCCCTGTCTACTTGTTTTCCTCTTCATCCTCGAACGATTCCACATCATAACCCGCCTGGTCTTCATGAATCTTCTTATCTCCGTATTCCTGCGAACCAGCGCGCTGACGGCGGACGTAAGTCATGTAGCCGTTGAGAGTTTGTTCAGTTTGTCGGATTAATTTGTAGATTGATTCAAAATCGGGTTGATCAATGTAGTTTAGTGTACGTGCCTCTATTAATCGCGAGAGGGTTTCATTCAATTCACCGCGGGCAATTGAATAATAATGCAGGCTGTCAAGATAATGATACCTTCCATAACCTTCAGCAATATTTCCCGTCACATTTTTTGACGCGCGGCGGATTTGGGAGTACAAATCGTATTTTTCATCAGGTGACAACGTTTTTGAAAAAGAATGTACCCTTGCCATCACTTCCAACGCAAGTCGGTAGCACTCTAAGTCCTCGAATCCGCGCTTGCCCTTTTCACCTGGGGATTGGTACAACGGCTTCCTCTCACTCACATTTGTCTCCTTCCACCTGTCTACGTGTTTCCTTGTCTACCTGTTTACTTCTTCCATCCACCCCTCAAACTCCGCCGAATCCATTTTCGCCACCGCCCGTCCCCAGCGCTCGATCGCCATGCCCCAGAAATCGAAATCTATCGTGGAGATCTTCGCCTGGATCGCCGCCCACAATCCCCAGCCCACATCGGACATGATCATATTCAGTTTCATGCGGGCAATCATGGCGGGAGAGGCTTCACCGAAATATGCGGCGCAGACCTCTGAGATTTGAGAATTAGAGAATTGCATTTCCTGGCAGGTGTTCCCCAACTCGAAAGTCGGGTCGTTGTTGCCACCGTATTCGTAGTCAATGAGCCAGAGTTGCTTGCCGTCGTCAATGTAATTTTCTGCGAGTAAATCGTTATTGCATGGAACGGTTGGCAATGGATTTACGTTCATCGCTTGTTCAATACGCTGAACGGTTGGTATTCTATCAAGGTACCCGTCAGGAATTTTGATGCCGCGGTCTTTGCACAGGCTGAGATAATACTCCGTGAGGCGAAACATGTTGAAGTCCAGCAGGAAGCGGGGGCCGGCGTGGAGTCGCTTGATGGCGTGTGCCATCCGCGTGGGCATCCCCGGCTCGTTGAGCGAATCCTTCGACATGGTTTTGCCGTTCAAAAATTCGATTACCATCACGTTGTATTCAGGCAGGTGATGGAAAATCTTCGGCGCGACGCCCGCCTTAGACGCGGCTTTTGTGTTGTGATATTCGTTGGCGCGATCAATGGCGAGAAGATCGGTGCTTGCACCCGGCACGCGGACGAAATATGGTGTGCCGTCCACTTCAATCTTGAAGTTGGAGTTTGTCAGTCCGCCCGAGAGCGGAGCGATGGAAACATTTTTGCCCTGCCACTCAGGGATTTTGCCTGCGACTTCTTCGATGATGGACATATTCGCCTCGAGAGATGGATATACAGGAAAACAAGTAGACGGATCGTCTACTTGTTTCGATTGTACTTGCGTATTTTTACAACATCAAGCGGTTTAAAGCACCAACACCGCTTCTTTGGAACACATCACTTTTTCCTTCGCGCCGATGGCAGGCAGTTCAAGGAACGGATTGTTGAACGTGTCCATGTTGAATTTGGTGTTGCCGATGGAAATCTGAATGCGGACGACCGAACCGAGGAAGGTGATGTTCTCAATGGTGCAATCTACGACATTTTCCTTCATCGGCTCTGCGGCAAAACTGAAACGCTCGGGTCGGACGGATATTTTTACCTTGTCGCCTTGCCGCCGATTGGCGAAACCCTGTTCCGCTGTTTTGAAGTGGACGCCGTCCATGGCAAGGATACCGTTGGCGGGGTCAATCACTTCCGCGTCGGAGTTGTTCAACGAGCCGACGAAGTTCGCCACGAACTGAGTCTTCGGGAAGTTGTAGATTTCAAACGGCGTGCCGACTTGTTCCATCTCACCAACGTTCATTACGACGATGCGATCTGAGATCGAGAGCGCCTCTTCTTGATCGTGCGTGACGAAGATGGCGGTGATACCCAGCCGCCTTTGAATGGCGCGGATTTCAGCGCGCAGCGAAACGCGGATTTTGGCATCCAATGCGGAGAGCGGTTCATCGAGCAGAAGCACTTCGGGGCGGATGGCAAGGGCGCGCGCCAGCGAGACGCGCTGTTGCTGTCCGCCGGAGAGCTGATAGGGATATTTGTTCGCGTGTTTTTCGAGGTTGATCAACCCGATCATTTCATTCACGCGGTCGTTGACTTCATCTCTCATCATCTTGCGAAGCCGCAAACCGAATCCGATATTTTGGGCAACGGTCATGTTGGGGAACAAGGCATATGCTTGAAAGATCATGCCTACATTGCGCTGGTTCGGGGCTTTGTCGGTGATGTCCGCGCCGCCAAGGGTAATTCTGCCGGAGGTGGGCAATTCAAATCCCGCTACCATGCGGAGAGTTGTCGTCTTGCCGCAACCGGATGGACCGAGGAAGGAAACAAACTCGCCTTTTTCAATATCGAGGGTGAAATTATCAACGACAACAGCATCGCCGAATTGTTTGGTTACATTGGAAAGGGATAAATATGCCATGTGTTCTCCGCTTCAGATTAATGCGCTCCAGCAGTTTGCCCCTGCCCGCCGGTAGCAAGTTGGATCAGCCCCATGGCAAGCCAGGTCAAAAGGAAAGTGACGAATGAAAGCGCGGCGGGTTCATACGCGCGATGCTGACCGATCAAAAACAGATACGGGCCGAACGCGTCCACGCCGAGGAAAGAGGCAAGAGTCACCTCACCGACGACAATGGCAAACGTGAGCAACGCGCCGCTCAGCAATGCCGAGCGGATGTTCGGCAAAATCACCTGCGTGACAATTGTGAACCAGCCTGCCCCCAAACTTTGCGCGGCTTCGGTGAGCGTACGGATGTCCACGGTACGCATACCGGTATCCACAGAGCGATACATATAGGGCATAGCAAGCACCATGTAGCCGGCGGTGATGAGGGCGTAGGTCCCCAGTTTGGATGTGGTCAGCGGCTGGAGCAATTCAATCGCAGTAAAAGGAATGCCTATTGGCACGCTGTAGGTTCGAATCAACCCAAAGACGAGAATGATCGCCGGGATGACAAACGGAAGCAGGGTGATAAATTCCGTAATCCTTCTGGCTTGCGGGAGTCGCAAACGAATCCAATAAGCCGTTGGGACGATCAAAATAACACTGGCAACAATTGTTGCAACTGCCAGCGTGTTTGAAAGCAGGAATGTCTCCCAAAAATCCTGATCTTCAAACGCCCGCACATAGGCTTTGAATCCGATGACATCGCGCTCCATGCGCAGGGAATGACGGAGCGTCGCATATAACGGGACGAGAAAGTAGACCGCGCCGAGAAGAAACCACACCCAGCTCCAAATCGAAAATCTTCGCTCGCTCATCGCAACCACCTTTCCGAAACCTTTTGAAGCCACGAATACCCTGCCAGCGAGACAGCCATGATAATGACCATGCCCATCGCCATGGCGTATCCCAGCCCAGGGTTGTGAAGCACATCGCCGCGAATCTGCGCGCCGATCTGAATCGTGATGATGCCGAGCCTGCCGCCGGTTAACGCGTAAGCGGTGGCATAGGCTCCGAAAGCGTTCCCAAACAAAAGGATCATCGAACCGAGAATGGAGGGCAAAAGAATGGGGAACGCGATCCGCGCCCAATACTGGAAATACGTCGCGCCGAGGTTTTCAGCGGCTTCTCGCCATTCGCGTTTTAACCCATCCAATGCAGGGACCATCACCAGCACCATCAACGGGAATTGAAAAAACATATAAATGGCAGTCAGCCCCCAGAACGTATACAGGTCAAAGCCTGATTTATATAAGTCAATTCCGAATTGTTCAATCAAGTAGAGGGTGACAAACCCCCTCCTCCCCAACGTAGCGATGAAGGCAAACGCAAGCGGAACGCCTGCAAAGTTCGATGCGACTCCAGAGAACGTGATCAACGCAGAGCGTAACTGACGCGGCAACCCACCCACCGTAATGGCGTACGCCAGCAAAAATCCGAAAATGCCGCCGCCGATGGCTGTCGCGGCGCTGACCTGAATGCTTAGTTTGTACGCCTCTACAATAAGCGGTGTTGTGAATAAATCAATATAATTTTGAAAAGTGAACTCACCTTCTGCATTTAGAAAGCTCCCCTGCACCAGATACAAAGACGGAAGGACAATAAAAAGGATGGCAAAAAGAAAAAACGGCGTTACGCCAAACCAATTTTTCAGGTTGGACGGTTCTTTGGCTTTCGTAAGCGGTAGTGAAGTTTGAGCCATGACAGGGTTACCTCAAACAATCTTCTTGCTATTGGGGCGAGACCCTGCCGAAGTGGCAGGGTCTCGTTATTATTACGAAGTACTTTTACTTACGGGGCGGCTTGAATATCAGCGCCGACGGCGGCATCCCAATTCTCGGTAATCAAAGCCTTGGCGGCGTTGAGCTGGTCGAGGGTCGGGAAGACTGCACCGGAAACATCGGGTAGTTTGGCGAGCAGGTCAGCGGGGATTACGCCGCGTTCGCGCAGGTCGCCTTCGCGGATCGGGTGGCAGTAGCCCTTCATCCAGAGGGTCTGACCCTCATCGGAGTACAGGAATTCCATCCACAACTTGGCGGCGTTCGGGTGCGGAGCATATGCAGAAATCGCCTGGACGTAAACACCAGCAAAGCGACCGGATGAGGGAATGACCACCTGAGCGGCCGGGTTGCCTTCGAACGAGTCCACGGCGGCGAGGGCGTTATAGTCCCACGTGATGCGGACAGCAGTTTCACCGGTCGCGACCAAACCGTTATTGGCGATCAGCGGGACGAGGTTGCCAGCGGCGTTCAACTGGGCGAAGTAATCCAAACCGGGCTGGGCGTCATCGAGTGAACCGCCATTGACGAGCGAAGCGGCAAACACAGTCTGAATCGCCTGATTGGAGGTGCGGGGATCACCGGAGAGCGCGACCTGTCCGTTGTATTTCGGATCGAGCAGGTCAGCCCAATCGGCGGGGACATCCGGCTGAACATCGGTGTTCACAAGGAACGCCAGCACGCCGTAGTAATCGCCATACCAGTAGCCTTCGGCATCTTTGGCGTCATCGGGAATGGAATCCCACGTGGAAACTTTGTAGGGCTGGATCAAGCCTTCGGCTTTCGAGGAATCGCCAAACGCAAAACCCACGTCAATCACATCGGGAGCCTGCGGACCGGGATTGTCCTTGTTCGCTTTGATGGCTTCGATTTCATCACCGGAACCAGCATCGGGGTTCAATTCATTGACTTCGAGTCCGTACTTCGACTTGAAGGTTTCAATGACCTCACCGTAATTGCACCAGTCATGCGGAAGTGCGATGGTGGTGAGCGTGCCCTCGGCTTGCGCGGCGGCAACCAAGTCCGCCATCGGGTCAACCACTGGCGCATCCGTCGCAACAGGTGCGTCGGTTGCTACAGGCGCGTCGGTTGCCGGAGCGGGAGCGTCTGTCGGCGCCGCGCCGCCACATGCCGCAAGCATGGAGGCAAGCACGAGCAACGTCAACAGTTGCAACAAATACTTTCGGGTCTTCATTCTCTTCTCCTTTGAAAAATGGACTTGTGGAGAGCCACACGCTCTCCATCAACTCCGATTATATACCCAACACTACAAACGCGGTTAATCATTTGTAAAGACTACTTTAACGGGCGACTTCCTCCACCTCTTCATACCAGCGGACGCGCGTGCCGACCTTGTCGCGCATCTGCCACGCCAGCGACTTGGGCATGGACTCAAACGTTTTCAGGATGTCGTCAATCCGCTTCTTGATCAAATTTCGATCTGATTCGCCCAAGTCAGCCGTTTCGCCCCCGATGATTTCCTCCACGCGCTTCAAGTTGATCGAGGTGGTCTTGTACAAGCCCCAATCCGCGCCGCACAACTCGGCAATGCGCACCAGGTTGATTTTCTCATCGTCGTTCCCGGTCTCCACATTCAATAATAGCGAAGCGATATCCAGCGCGTCCTTGCGGTTGAATTCGATGATCTGCACCTTGGTCAACAATAGCTCGGTGACCGGAATCGTCAGCGGATGGATGTGCAGACGATTCTCAAGCGGAATCTTGTGACACATCTCGAACGCGCCGACGAAGATATCCACTTTCATCTCGGTCTCGTCGTGATAATAGATCTGACGGTGCGCGCCGTTGAGCAGGTTAAATTGTTTATGAGGGGAATATCCCACCGACGGCATGAAGGATTCAAACTCGCGGCGTTGTTTGCCCTCGATCACAAAATCCAGGTCGCCATATTTGCGGGCAAAGAATGGATGCTCGGCTTTATAGTGCAACTTGATCGCCAGCCCTCCGACCACGCGCATCAAAATGGACTGCTCCTGCGCGGCAAAGATCAAGCGGGTTGTTTCATCAATGAGATCAGGTAAAATTGACATGAGCAAAAAGGGATTTGCGCCAGCAAAACGATTGTCTCATTTTAACTGCAAACCCCTGCAAACCGGGAAGGATTTTCGATGAACAAATTCGTGAACGACTTAATGCACAAAGGGTTGATCGCCTGCCCGCCCAACGCTTCGCTTGGGAAGGTTGCCGCCCTGCTTACCCAACACCACGTCCACGCGTTGATCGTCGCGGAACAAGCGGACAAACCCCTCGGCATCATCTCTGATTTCGACCTGCTCGCCGGTGAGTGGCTCTCGGTGGATACGGAAAGCTTCGACGCGATGCGCAAGTTGACCGCGCGCGACTTGATGACCTCCCCTATCGAGTCTATCGAAGCCAATGTATCCGTCGAAGATGCCGCAAAGAGAATGATCGAAAAACAAATTCACCGGATGCTGGTTCTTGAAAACGACAAATCAGTTGGCGTGATTTCGATTTCCAATTTCGTAGCGGACATCGCCGCGCAGGAACAGGTTAAACGCGAGAAGGTCGGCGATGTGATGTCCGATACGTTTTTGGTGTGCAGGGATCAAACCCCCATTATCTCCGCCGCTCGCACGATGACCCAAGCCGGCTGGCACTCCATTGTTGTGGTGGACTCGAATGGCAAACCGCAGGGCGTCGTCACCGGCAATGACTTGATTCGTCTTGCAGGAAAATCCGTAGACGAGCACTTGACCGTCACCGATGTAATGAACCGCAACCTCGTCACTATTGACATCAACGCCACCCTGGGACAAGCCGCCGACATCATGATCCGCGAGCATCGGCATCGAGTCCTCGTCGTGGACGAGAATCACCCGGAGAGTTTTCCGCTTGGCGTCATCTCCTCTTTTGATATTGTTGCCGAGATGGCAAAGCCCGGATCCATCTGGCAAAGTTAAAAAGTGACGGTCACCCTCAAGATGACCGTCACTTTTTAGATCAGGTTACTCTACCGGAATTTCGGATTGGACCTTATCGAGGTCAATGCCTTCCTTTTTACGGCGGGCTTTGAACCCGTAGTATATCGCGGCGGCAATTGCATAACACGATCCTAAGAAGATTATTGAGTTTGTATTCGCAAAGCTAATGCCATACAGCCCAGGAGGCACCCCGTCCGTGTTCAACCACGGGTCAAAGAACCATTCAACCAGCAGGAACAGGAGGAACCCGCCGAAGATCAAACCGGCAACGGTGATGAGCGGGAAGCCCAATACCTTCATCTGTGCGATAGGTGACGCTTCGTACAGTCCCTTCTTTTTGTACGGCAATACAATGGCGGCAATCGCTGTTCCGAAATACATGATGGCAATGCCTTGCGTCGCGGCAAGCGTGATGGATCTAAATCCCGCGATGTTATACGCGTACAACGCAGAGACCAAGACAGCGGGGATCACCATGTACAACATCGCGTTGACCGGCGTACCGTTCTTGTTCAATTCCGCGGCTTTTTCCGGGAGCAGGCGATCAAAGGCCGCCGCGAAGATCACGCGGGTCGAGGAGAGGAACAACGTCCCTGCCCAGCCGAACCACCAGGTGCTCATCAGCAACAACACAACGATTTGCACGAGGCGATTGTCTGTGAGGAAGACCGCCAACATCGCGGGGTTGGGCCACACCGGCAGAGGCGGCGCTTCGGTCACGTAGCCCCAGGCGTAATTCCACCAGGCGGCGTTCGCTTGCACGTAGAAATCCCAGCCGATGGTGCGGTCAACACCGAGGAAGAAAACAATACCCAGCAGGGTCGTCACGCCGAGCGCCCAAGCCATGCCGGAGAAATTGCGTTTGTAATCGGTTGCGCCGCGCACTTCACCGTACAGGGTCGCGCCCCAGTTGGGCCACAAATTGAAGAAGACGAGATACGGGAGCGTCACCATGATGAGGGCAAAGGAGCCGCCCATCAACGGAGTTGAAGCGAACGCGTCCACTCCGGCTTGAGCCGTTGCATCATAAAGTTCGCCCTGTGTGCCAAAGTACGCCGCAGAGTTGGAAGCGAGTCCCGCTTTGAACGCGTCGGGCGAGCCAGTGAACAACAGGACGATCACGATCAACAACCCAAGCATGCCTGCATAGAAGGAATACTTTTGGATTCGGGCGTACGACTTCATGCCGAGGAAGATGACCAACGCCACAAACCCCAGTGTCAGCAGGGAACAAACGAAAAGCGCGTTTCCCTGTCCTGCAAACCATACCGCCGCCTGTTGCATACCAAATGCGCCGAGTAATGGCGTGATCACGATCTGGCGGAGCATGTCACCGTAGATCGGAGTCCACAGCCAGAGCGTGAACCACCAACCGGTGATAGCGAGGATGAAACCGATGCCCCCGCCAAAGATGCGCGTCTGCCAGACGTAATCGCCGCCGGAGCGCGGCATCACCGCGATCAAGGAGGCGTACACCACGACTTCAAAGATGATGAACACCGCGCTGATGACCAAAGCCGGGATCATCCCTCCGCCGAAGTAATACATCTGGCTGAAGGAATAGAACCCCAGCGTGACCAGATTGATGGAAAAGAACGCGTAGATGAACGCGTCGAAGACCGACCACGAACGTACCATGCCGGTCGCCTTACGGACAAACAAGTTGCTCATAACATCTTCTCCTCTTTATATAAAAATATCGGGTTGCAAACCACTTGTCATGGTTAACAACCCGATAAAGCCGTGAGAGTTATCCTGATGTCAGCACGAAGTTTTCGATTTTCCCCTTGCCCAGCGCCACCAGCGCCCCCAAAAGCGTCCCTTGTTCGTACATCGAGCCGGGGTTGATGCACAGCGTGTTTCCGATTCGAGTAGTCCCGCGCCCTTCATGGATGTGCCCATGCAGGCTGAGCAGAGGCTGATTTTTCTCGATCACCTCGCGCAGAGCCTTCGACCCAACCGGGATAATGGACTGCCCCGCCAGCACCGGGCGGAGGTCTTTATCTAATTCCGGGGCATCATCCAGACCTGTCTTATACGGCGGCACGTGGATGTTGTAAATCGCGTTCTGCGGGTCTTTGACGTTGGCGATCATCGCCTCATACCGGACCTTGAGTTGGTCCTCATCCTCTTCGCGGTGCGTATCCCACGGCGTTCGGTTCGACCACCCGGAGGCGATCATTTCATGTACTCCGTCGAGGAGAGTCACCTGCCCCTCGACGAGCACCACCTTCTTGGACGAACGAATGATCGCATCCACCTCATCCATGTCGTCGTTGCCCGGACAACAATACACTTTCATATCGGTGCCGTCCAGTTTTTTATCCGCCAGATCCATCCATTGCTGGACGACCTTCAACACTTCCTGCAAAAATATTTTATTGACGAGTTCGGGGTTCTTATCAAGTTCGGAAATTTCATCGGGGTTGGTTATGTACGGATAATAGCCGCGGCTCCGCACTTTCTTTTTCATGTCGGCGAGTTTATCGGCATTCGTAATTTGAAAATCCTGCTCCAGCAAATTGACCTTGTAATTCTCCCCGCCCTGATGCACAAGCGGCACCACCGCCTTGCCCGTCATATCGCCGCCGAGGATCAACACATCGGCTTCGTAAAACTTCCCCGCGTTCAAAAACTTGCTCCAGCAAATATCCGAACCATGAATGTCTGTTGCAAAAAACAGTTTTGTCACGGTCGCATCCTCTGCAAGGGGTTTGGACTGGCTCGATCAGGTATTGCTACCGATTATACTCGCCCCCACTCGTCCTCCCCCAAATCCTTTGGATTTGGGGGAGGTGTCCGAAGGACGGAGGGGGTCACGGATACACCCGCTTGATCGTCCTCGGGAACGGAATCGCCTCGCGGATGTGTTCAATGCCGCACAACCACGCGACGACTCTTTCGACCCCCATGCCGAATCCTGAGTGGGCAACGGATCCAAACTTACGCAGTTCCAAATACCACTTGAACGATTCTTCGGGCAAACCTTCCTTGCGGATGCGCGCCAGCAATGCGTCGTGATCGCTGATGCGTTCCGAGCCGCCGCAGATTTCGCCATAGCCCTCGGGCGCGAGCAGGTCAACCGATTTGCAGACTTCTGGCCGTCCGGGCCACGGCTCCATGTAAAAGGCTTTGATTTCAGTGGGGTAGCCATACACGAACACGGGCTTATCGTGAAGTTTGGTCAACTCAGTCTCGTGCGGCGCGCCGAAGTCCATGCCCCATTCGAATTTGAGGAGTTCCTTTTTCTCTGGGTCGGTTTCTTTTTCGTACAGGTCAATCAAATACTTCGCCGCGTCATCGTAGGACATGCGCGGGAAAGGCGCTGAAATGTTTTGCAGTTTGGTAATATCGCGCTCAAGGAATTTCAACTCTGCCGCGCAATCCTTCAACACGGCTTGAACGATGTACGCGATCATCTCCTCTTCAACGACCATCAATCCGTCCAAATCGCAGAAAGCGATCTCGGGTTCGAGCATCCAAAACTCGGTGAGATGGCGACGCGTCTTCGATTTCTCTGCGCGAAATGTTGGACCGAAACAATATACTTTTCCAAAAGAAAAAATATTGGCTTCGTTGTAGAGTTGACCCGTTTGCGCGAGATACGCAGAGCCTTCATCGAAGTACGCTGTCTCGAAGAGAGTCGTTGTCCCTTCGGCGGCGGCAGGCGTAAGGATGGGCGTATCGAGATTGAAGAATCCGTGACTATCGAGATACTCGCGCACAGCGCGCATGACGCGCACCCGCACTTTTAGGATCGCCCATTGACTTTGCATCCGAATCCACAGGTGACGGTGGTCGAGCGCGAAATCGGGACCATGATCCTTGAGCGACATCGGGTAATCCGCGTCCGCCGCCTGGACGATCTTCAAATCTTTGATTCCAACTTCAAACCCGCCGGGGATGCCGGGGGCGCGTTTATCTTCACGGACCGAACCAGAAATAATCACGGATGATTCTTGCGGCAGTCGCATGATCTGATCAAAGAGTGATTCGTCCAGATCACCTTTGAATGCCACACATTGGACAAATCCACTCCCGTCGCGGATTAGCAAAAAACAAAGTTTGCCTTTATCCGTGCGGTTATACACCCAGCCTTTGATTTCGATGTCTTTGCCGACATACTTAGAAATTTCAGATACTCGAATCGAATCCATGACTTCACCTCATACAGTAACGTATTTACTTGTCTACTTGTATATCTGTCTACTTGTCTACGATCTTAATACGCAATTCCTTCAACTGCTTCGGCTCAGCAGGTGATGGCGCGTCCGCCATCACATCGCGCGCGTTCTGATTCTTCGGGAAGGCGATCACTTCGCGAATGTTCGGCGCGTCCGAAAGGATCATACATAATCGGTCAATGCCGGGGGCAATGCCTCCGTGCGGGGGTGTGCCATACTCAAACGCTTCGAGCATGTGACCGAACCGTTCCTGCGCCACTTCGACATCAAGCCCAATCAACCGGAACACTTTTTCCTGCAATGCGCGGTCGTGGATTCGGATGGAGCCCCCGGCAGATTCGTATCCGTTCAGGACGAGATCATATTGCTGACCGCGCGCCGAGCCTGGGTCCGAGTCAAGAAGCGGAAGGTCTCCCGGCATAGGCGCGGTAAACAGATGATGGCTTGGGTCCCAGCGTTTTTCCTCTTCGTTCCACATGACAAATGGAAAGTCAATGATCCAGCAAAACGCGAGAACATTCTGATCCGTCAGTTTGAGATCGTCGCCCAGTTTAACACGCAGTTTGCCCAACGTTTCAAGTACTACAGCCGGCTGATCCGCGACGAACAGAAGCAAGTCGCCTCGCTCCGCCTCCATTCGAGATATCAAAGCCTGACTTCGCTCCTCGGAGAGGAACTTCGAGAACGAAGACTTTTGTTCACCTTCCTTTGTGATCGCAAGCCATGCAAGACCTTTTGCGCCTTGTTCTTGAGCGTATGCGGTCAGCGCATCAATTTGTTTGCGCGTGTAATCGCCACAGCCTTTTGCGTTGATGCCGCGGACGGAAACAGCCTCCTCGAAAACTTTGAAGCCCGATCCTCTTGCAAGATCGGTAATGTTTTTTAATTCAAGCCCGAAGCGAATGTCGGGCTTGTCAACGCCAAAGCGTTCCAGCGCCTCCTGGTATTTGACGCGGGGCCACGGCGTTTGGAAGAGCCGCTTGTGCGGAGTCACCTCCGCGACCAGTTTGGTGAACATGCCTTCGATGAGTCCCATCACATCATCGCGTTCAACGAAGGACATTTCAAGATCGAGTTGCGTGAACTCAGGCTGACGGTCGCCGCGCTGGTCTTCATCGCGGAAACAGCGCGCGATCTGGAAGTATCGTTCCACGCCTGCCACCATGAGCAGTTGCTTGAGTTGTTGCGGTGATTGTGGCAGGGCATAGAACTCTCCGGGATGGACCCGCGACGGCACAAGATAATCGCGCGCGCCTTCAGGAGTCGTCTTGAAGAGGATCGGCGTTTCGATTTCAAGGAATCCCTTTTCGTCGAGATAATCGCGGATGAACTTGACCACGCGATGGCGCAAGGTCAGGTTGTAGCGCATTTTCTCGCGCCGCAGGTCGAGATAGCGATATTTCAAACGAATATTTTCATCCACTTCCTCATCGTCGCGGTTGACGATGATGGGCGTTGTTTTGGATTGATTCAAAACGACCACGCTTTGCGCCTCGACTTCGATCTCGCCCGTCTCCATCTTCGGGTTGAATTGATCCTGTGGGCGCATCTTGACCGGACCTGTGACCTGCAACACCCATTCTGCCCGCGCCTCCGTGACAACTTTGTGCGCGTCTGGGAAAGCATCCGGGTTGGATACGATCTGCGTGATCCCAAAGCGGTCGCGCAAGACGAGGAAGAGCACGCCGCCAAATGTGCGGACGTTGTGCACCCAGCCTGCGAGCGTGATCGTCTGCCCCGCGTGGCTGGCGCGTAGTTCTCCACAGGTATGTGTTTTGTACATAAGCGTCTCCAAAAGTTTTGGAGACCTCACAGGTCTTAGAGACCTGTGAGGTCTCGAGTGGATATAAAATAAATCGCCCTTCGCGTGTGCGTTGGGCGACTGGTTTGACTTGTTTCTATCCGTCAACTAGCAAAGCTTCGCCCAACGATAAACTTGATCGTCATTGTCATCATTATTATTGTCGTTGGCAAAGCAGAACGGGTATTTCATGATGGCGGCATTATAGCACAGAGTTATCGTTCCAATGCGGATTCGGCTGGATTCGACGGGTTGTAGTACACCATCACCTGCGCGCCGACCGGGTAACGGGCAATCGTCTTTTGAGCGTCGCCGTACACGCGCAAGTTGAAATATTGCTCGCCCGCTTTGATAACCTGCCCCGTGTAAGACTTCCCGCCTACTTGATACTGATACGCCACAACCGGAATCTCGGATCGGCTTCGGTTCGTATACTTCACCTGAATCGTGGACATGGTCACCACGCCCATCGTGCTGGTCCAACTTTGCGCCGATTCTTTCGCAACTTTTGCCTGCTGACTCCGCCGATACAGGAAAATCCCCAACCCAACAAAAATAAGGATGGGCAAGACTGTGGCGCAAAGCCCGCCGATAATGCCAATCAACCCGCCGAGAAGCCCGATGATCTCCATGTATTCTCCTTATTCTTCGTGGAAGATTTTACTTCACCCGCCGCGCGTTGAGCCAGCCAACAACGGCGGATGCAGAACGCCGATCAAATCATCCAACAGGAGCGCGTTCGTGTTCATCGTTCGGTGATAATCAAAGCCGCGGTCTTCGTAAAACAGCAGGGACCAGCCGGCGCGGGCAGGCTTCGCGCTCGTCGGCGCTGGAATCCTGCCCGAAGTCTGCGACCAAGCCGCAATCGGAGGGGAGATGCGCCGATATCAGGTTGATGGCAACGAAGAGGGCGAGTCCAATCAGAAAGGCGAGAGCGAATCGCCTGGTCATGTCAAATCCGATAGCCAATGTGGGTGATATAAGTGTTAGGATGATGTAAGGTGCAACGGGTTGATTTTACTTCCGTTCCAGCAAAAGTTATTGTATAGTATTTTCGCTCGTCCACAAACTCAAGTATCGAAGGAGAGAAATATGAGTTACAAGATTTTGTTCGTTTTGAACGCGCTGGTGGTTTTTGCCCTGGGGCTGGCGCTGGTCGTCACGCCTGAAATTACGCTCAACCTATTTGGCACCGAAACTCGCGTGGCAGAATTGAGCATGGCGCGCTTCCTCGGAACCGCGCTCGTCACTGTGGGGTTGCTGTTATGGTTCGCGAAGGATACTTCTGACTCGCAGGTGCAAAAAAGCCTGGGAATGGGAATGCTGGCGGCAACCGTGCTGGCTTTGGTGGTGACAATTCTCGGCGTCGCATTGGATGGCATCATCCGTAATTTCGGATGGCTGGTGATCATCGTTGAAGTGCTCTTCGGGTTGGGTTATGGCTTTATGATCTTCCTGCAACCGAAGATGAAATAGGATTTACGCAAAATGCGCGCTCGCGGGGTCTGTGACCCTGCGCCTTCCTTGTAATATGCGGCGGTCGCAAATCATACCCTTCAGGGTAGACCGCCTTTGAGCAAGAAGAATAGTTTTGCGTATGTCCAGTGAAATAACCCTTTATCTTTATATTCGTATGACCAAACACGACCGCGCATCAGTGCGCGGTCGTGTTTGGTTGCAGGACAACGTTGCTTGCAAAATCGAGTTTCGCCACTTCTTCATCGGTCAAACGCCACCCGAGCGCGCCGGCATTTTGCTGTGCCTGCTCGGCGTTTTTCGCGCCGGGGATGGGCAGCGCGCCTTTGCAGATCGTCCAGTTCAATGCGACTTGCGCGTTGGATTTTCCGCCATGATCCTGTCCGATCTCGGTCATCATTTTCAACAATGGTTGAATATTCGGAAGCAGTGCCGCATAATTTCTTGAACGCCTGCCCGGCGGCGGCGATTCAGCGGTATATTTTCCGGTCAGCAATCCTTTTTCGAGCGGGCTGTAGGCGATCAAACGAATCCCCAACTCTTTACAACGCGCCAGTGTTCCATTCAATTCGACCCCGCGGCTCAACAAACTATAATGCACCTGATTCGACGCGAGTTGAATCCCGTTGCGCGCTAGCGCGGAATATGCCGCCACCATCCGCGCGTGCCCAAAGTTCGACGCGCCCACCGTGCGCGCCATTTCGCTTTTGACGCATTCCGCCAACCCATCCATCAACAGGTCGGTGCTCATTGTCACGCTGGGCCAGTGGATTTGGTACAAGTCCACGCTTTCCACGCCGAGCCGCGACAGACTTCCCTTTAACGCGCGCGGCACCGCGCCTTTGGTGAACCTCCAGGGCCACGGGAAAAATTTTGTCGCGATCAACACCGGTTGCCCGGTCTCTTTGATGAAACGCCCCAACAACCGCTCCGAGAGTCCATTGCCATACAGTTCCGCAGTATCCACAAAACGGATGCCTTCGTTGAGCGAAATATCGAACGCCTGCCGGACATCGTCCGCGCCATAGCCGTACCCGTATTGCCAGATCGCGCGGTCGCCCCATTGCCACGCCCCCAGTCCCATTTCGATGGCGTGTAAAAAACGAGTCTCTTCACTCACTTCTGTCAAGGTATGTTCTCCAAATGAATTGCGGCATTGTATCTTAAAATATGATCGCTTCATAGCCAGCCCGCATAATCCGGGATAAAATTCAGCCCGCAAATCAAATTTGGAACTGATGGAATGCAAGTCCTTCAACGGATTCCTCTCCCACGAAGGGAAAGGAGGCTTGCGTGCCCTGAGTTCCAGGGAGACGACTGTGAACACAAAACCCGAATCGCGGGATTTTGAATCCGCTTCGGACCTCAGCGTCAGGCTGGGTCTGCCCTTTTCAAATTTATCCCTGCTTGCGCGTGCCCTCACCCACCGCTCCTACGTCAACGAGAATCAGAAATCCTCGGGAGATAACGAACGGCTGGAATTCCTAGGCGACGCGGTGCTTGATTTCATCGTCGGCGCGTGGGTGTATCATCGCTTCCCTGACATGCCCGAAGGCGAGCTGACGAAGATGCGCTCTGCCATCGTCCGCAACGACCAGCTGGCAAAGTTCGCCCGGAAGTTGAATCTCGGTCCCGCGCTTCGGCTGGGACGCGGCGAATTTCTCTCCGGCGGCCACATGCGCGATGCGTTGCTTGGTTCGTTGTTCGAGGCGGTGGTCGGCGCCGTCTACCTGGATTCAGGTTTGGGGGCGGTGGAGGCGTTCGTCAATCCGTTGCTGGAGGATGTGCGGGAATCGGTCCTCACGAAAATCCACGACCCGAAAAGTTTATTGCAGGAGTGGGCGCAGGCGCAGAAGTTGCACTCGCCGCATTATCGAACGACCTCCACAACGGGACCCGACCACGCCAAGGAATTTGAGGTGGAAGTGGAAGTGGGCGGGCAGGTTGCCGGTTACGGACGCGGCACGAGCAAGCACGCCGCCGAGCAAGCCGCGGCGCAAGATGCGCTGAAAAATCTGGATGTTGGGTAAAAAATCTGAAATCGTAAATCACCAATCGTAAATCGAACATGCCTCTTAGACTTAAGTCACTTGAATTGCAAGGGTACAAAACATTCGCGTCGAAGACCACCTTCGAGTTCGCGAGTGGTATCACGGCTATCGTGGGACCGAACGGTTCGGGCAAATCGAACATCGCGGACGCGCTCCGCTGGGTGCTGGGGGAACAATCGTACACGTTACTGCGCGGCAAAAAAACCGAAGACATGATCTTCAACGGCTCGGAGCACCGCGCCCGCGCCGGGATGGCATCCGCGCACATCCTTTTCGATAATACTGTGGGCTGGCTTCCGCTGGACTTTACCGAAGTTGGGATGACGCGCCGCGCCTACCGCGATGGGCATAACGATTATTTATTGAACAACCAGCACGTGCGCTTACGTGACTTAAACGAAATCCTCGCGGCGTCGGGCTTATCCGAACGGACGTATACGATTCTCGGTCAGGGTTTGGTGGATGCATCGCTGGCGTTGAAAGCGGAAGATCGCCGCCGTTTGTTTGAAGAAGCGGCCGGCGTGGGCTTGTACCGCGTCCGCCGCGAAGATGCGCTGAAGCGACTCGACAACACCGCGCGCAACCTCGAACGCGTGCTCGATATTATGTCCGAGTTGGAGCCGCGCTTGCGAAGCCTCGAACGGCAGGCAAAACGCGCCATTGAATTTTCACGCGCACAAGCCGACCTGAAAGTTATTTTGCGGGAGTGGTACGGCTACCATTGGCATCGCGCCCAACAGGAACTCGCGACCGCGCGTGAATCTGTCAAAGGGCAGGAGGCGCGCGTGATCGAAGCGCGCAAGGCGCATCAAAAAGCGCAGGCGGGGTACAACACGTTCCGCCAGAAGTTCGTCGGCTTACGCGCCGAACTTAACACGTGGCACCGCGCCGCCGCGGACTTGCACAGCCAGCGCGAAGAAGTGAGCCGCGAACTCGCGGTGCTTGAGGAACGCCGGCGCTCCATGCTTGCCGCGCAAACATCCATGCTCATGGACAAGGAACGCGCATCGGATGAGGAAAAAGTCGTCCGCGCGCGGATCGAGGAAACCGAGCAGGAATTCCTTCGCTTGCAAGCCGAATATGATGAAGCGCAGAAACAACTCAACGAGGCGCAACAGAAATTGCAAACCCGTCAACTCGACCGCGCTACACTGGAGGAAAAACTTCAATCTGCCCGCGCGCTAATCGAAAAGTGGACGACACAACGCGCCGAATCGCAGGCACGGCTGGACGAATTGACCTCACGAGTCGAATCTTTGCAAACGCGACTCAGTGAAGTGAGCAAGTCCATCGAATCAGCAGAAGCAAACGCGAGGATGGCAAGCGAAAAATATGCCGAAGCGCGAAAGAAGCGGGAAGAGATCGAAAATGTGTTAAGGCAGGTTCAAGAGAAAGAGGAAAAGGGAAAGAAGGAAGTTGAGCGGCTCGAAAGTGAGCGGCGCGTAAAAAACGACGAACGCACAAATCGTCTCGGCGATCACACGCGAGCTAAAACGCAGATGGAAGTGTTGGAGCAAGCCGAACAGTCGCTGGCGGGATATGCCGACGGCGCGCGCTTTTTGCTGGATGCGGCGCGGCAGTTCAAACTCAAGCGCACGCGCGGCGCGCTGAGCGCGGCGCTCGATGTCCCTGCCAACCTCGAGACCGCTATTTCTGCCGCGCTTGGTGACACACTCGATGCCATCCTGCTCGATGCCGATGAAATCGAAGATGCGTTGCAACTGCTTGAGTCCGAAGGTTCGGGCCGCGCGGTGCTGCTCCCTGTTGAGAATCTTTCGCGCGAGCCGCTTGCAAAACCGAACGACAGTGATTGTCTCGGTGTTGCGTCCGAACTGGTGAAGGTCAATGATGAGTTGCGCGCGGCTGTGCGCGTGATGCTCGGTCACACACTGATCGCCCGCGACCGCGCCTCTGCCAGGCGTTTGATTCAGGATTTGCCGACTCACGCGCGCGTGGTGACGTTGCGCGGCGAAGTCTTCCGCGGTGACGGACTCATCATCGCCGGGAAAACCGCCTCCGCTGGCGCGTCCGCGTTGAGCCGGCCCCGCCAAAAACGCGAGTTGACCGAATCCCTTGCCGCGTTGAGCGCGCAGATCGAGTCTTCGAACCGCGAGGTGGATTCACTGTCCGCGCAGATCACGGACGCGGCGCGGCAGTTGAGTCAAGCCGAAGGTGAAGCGCGTGATGCACGCGTCAGGCTGGAGGAAACGCAGGGGTTGGAGAATCAGGCTGGGTTGGAGTCTGAGGCAGCGCGTCGTCAATTGGATTGGCAGAAGAGTCAACAAAGTCAATTGCAAGCCGAATTAAATGACGCGGTGTCGAGTCGAAATAATTTGCAGGGATCACTTTCGGAGATCGAGTCGCAGTCCATGAGCGCGCAGGGGGAAGTGAAGTTGTTGTCATCGCAATTGACCGAGACCGATCTCGCGGAGACACAAACACAAGCAACCTACTGGGGCACGCGCGTGGCGGTGGTGGAACGCGCGGTGGCGGACGCGCGCGCGAGGAAAGAGGAAAGAGGGAAAGAAGTCGAACGCTTTGATGTGCGCCGGGTTGAAATCTCCGCGAGATTGCAGGAAGGAGATACTTCACTGGGCGAATTGGAAAATTCAAAGACATCGTTGCGTGAACGGGAAGGCGCATTGCATGTGCAGATCGAAGAATTGCGCGTGAAGATTGACCCCGCCGAAAAGGATTTGGAATCGGCTGAGCAGGAGGAGGCGCGCTTGCAGGATGCCGAGGCGAATACGCAACGCTCACTCGCAACCGCCGAGCGCCTGGCTGGGCAGGTTCAGTTGGAACAATTGCGCAAGCAGGAAGCGCTCGATAATTTGCGCCAGAAAATTTCGGACGACTTTGGCTTGGTGATGTTTGAGTACGCGGAGGAAGTGTCGGGTCCCGTGCCGTTGCCGCTGGAAGGCATGGTGGAGGAACTCCCGGTGGTGACGGAAGTTTCGCCTGATCTGGAATCGCAGTTGGCGCAAAATCGTTCGCGCGTGCGCAGGCTGGGACCAGTCAACCCGGAAGCAAAGCAGGAGTTCGACGCCGAGTCGGAGCGGTACACGTTCATGAAGGCGCAGGTGGACGACCTGCGAAAAGCCGAAGCGGATTTGAAACAGGTCATCGCCGAACTGGATGAGTTAACCAAACAGGAATTTTCAAAGACGTTCGATGCGGTGGATAAACAATTCCGCGCGATGTTCACGCGGTTGTTTGGGGGCGGCTCAGCGCGGCTTTCGTTGACCGACCCCGATAATCTCGTTGAAACAGGAATCGAAATCGAAGCGCGGTTGCCGGGTCGCCGCGAGCAGGGATTGGCGTTGCTTTCCGGCGGCGAGCGCAGTCTGACAGCCGTCGCGCTCGTGTTCGCGCTGCTCAAAGTTTCGCCCACACCCGTCTGCGTGATGGACGAGGTGGATGCAATGCTCGACGAGGCGAACGTTGGCCGCTTCCGCGACTTGTTGCAGGAGTTGAGCAAAGAGACGCAGTTCATCATCATCACGCACAACCGGAATACGGTGCAGGCGGCAGATGTGATCTACGGCATCACGATGGGGCGCGATTCGGTAAGTCAGGTGATCAGTTTGAGGTTGGATCAGGTGACGGAAGACATGTTGAAGCGGGGGTAGTGATCATTGACAAACAAAAATCGCCCTGCTCAGGTTGAGAGGGCGATTTTGATTCTTGGACAGCAACCAATTATTGTTGACCAAATCCTTCGGGCGCGGGCGGGACGCGGTCTTTCCAGATGTCGAAGGTCGTGATCGTTGATTCTTCTTTTACTTTCGCCAGCCATTCCGTGAAGGCAGTCTCGCGGTTTTGCTGATATTGACCGGTGCTTACGGGCAGGTTTTCGTGCCCAAGTACTTGAATGATATGAAACCCGAACTGGCTTTTGACCGGTTCGCCGATGTCACCGACTTCCTGACTGAACGCGGCGTTTTCAAACTCGGGGACCATTTGTCCCCTGCCGAACCAGCCGAGGTCGCCGCCGCTCGCGCCGGAGCCGGTGTCTGAGGAGTATTTCCTGGCCACGTCGGCAAAGTCCCAGCCGGCAAGCAACAACGAGCGGACAATTCCAAGTGTGGCATCATCAGGAGCAAGGATGTGACGCGCCCATACTTGCTCTTCAGTCTGCTGGACATCCGCGGTTACATCTTCGAACAATTTGTCGCGAAGCAGGTTGATCTCGTACACCGAACGCACGGTCGCCTCGTCAATACCGTTTGATTTGAAGTTTTCCAGCGATTCGTTATAGGCGGTGTTAAACCCTTCGAGGGTATAAGGCGTCGAAGTGGCAGTCGCTGGTTGAGGGACAAACGTCGGGGTGGGTCGCGCTTGTGTCGCTGTGGCAGTTGCAGTCATAGAGGGATCCGCTGTGCTCGTCGGCGCAGGGGTTGAAGTTGCCACTTGTGTCGGAGTCGGCGTTGTTGGGTAGAGAGTCAACTGTTGGGAGGTCAGCGTTGGAAAACTAAATTCGGTCGGTGTGACTGTTGGGGTCTGGGTGCCATTGGGGAAGAATCCAAATGCCGACTGAATCGCCTCATCCACTTCCTCTTTTGAAACGGTGATGCCGCGCTTGGCGGCTTCCTGACGGATCAGCGTCTCATCAATGATGGCATCCAATGCCTGTTGACCCAATATTTCAGGCTGTTGCAAAGTGAATATGACCTGTTGTTGCTGCTGGGTGGTATCCAGCCCAAAGTTTTGTTGGAATTGCAGTTGTTGGTATTGATTCAAAAGGATCAACCGTTGCACCTGCACGCGTTTCTGCCAATCACCGGTGGTAATTGCCTCGCCATTCACCTCGGCGACCGGCTGTTGCAATTGGAAATAATTCAGATCAAGATAACCGTAGCCGATGATCAGTCCGACGAGCAGGATGCCGCCGATGGCAATCCAACGGACAAGGCGCGCTTGTTGACGGTCGCGTTCGAGGCGGGCGATATGCTTCTTCGTGACGATTCGTGGAGGTAGACTTTGATTTGTCATATTAATTTCCCGTGGAACAAACCGGGCATGGCGCGCTTGGAGTCGCGCAGGTTGCCCGGAATGCCGCTCAGGTTATCGGCTTGTGTCTGCCTGGGCACCGGTGAAGGGAAGCAGGGCGATCTGCCTGGCTTGTTTCACTGCGGCGGCTACCATCCGCTGGTGACGCGCGCACGCGCCAGTCTGCCGGCGGGGGCGGATGCGGCCATCGTCGCCGATATATTTTCTGAGCAAATCTGTCTTCTTGTAATCAATCGTCAGAGATTTGTCGGCGCAAAACTGACAAAACTTCGGTTTTGCAAAAAAGCGGCGCTCGCCGCCTTCACCGCCTTCCGACGATCTGCGTTGTTCTCTTTCTTCAGCCATTATGGTACTCCGTTATTTTTCGGCAAAGCATCTGTGCGACTCTTTGCCTTGATAATTAGAATGGGAATTCATCTTCTTGGGTCGAGGTGTCGGTATCGTGCGGTTCGGATTCGGTGGAGGCATGCCCGTGCTGGTTGTTGTGATCGCGGCGGTCGCCAAGCATGATCATCTCGTTCGCAACGATCTCGATGCTGGTGTGTTTGACGCCTTCCTTGTCATCCCAGCGGCGGGTTTGCAGGCGCCCATCTATGTAGACCTGCTTACCTTTATTGAGATACTGCTTGCAGGTTTCAGCAAGACTGCCAAACGCGACAATGTTGAACCACTCGGTCTCGTTGTGACGTTCACCGTCGGTGGTGCTCCACGAACGACTCACCGCCACGGTAAACGTCGTAACGGGTTTGCCGGAGGGCGTGTATCGCATTTCGGGGTCCCGCCCGAGGTGACCAATGATCTGAACTTTGTTCAATCCACGGCTCATGGGTATCTCCTTAGTATTCCAATCCAAACGATTCGCAACGATGACAAACTAGACGGCGGTCAACATGTGACGCATCACGGGTTCAAGGAAGCGGATGTTGCGTTCCAGCTCGCTTGCAGACTTGGGGTTGAGGCTCAGATTCAACAGCACGTACTGACCTTCGCGTTGTTTGTGGATGGTGTAAGTCATCCGACGGCGTCCCCAAACATCAACCTTATCCACGGTTCCGCCGGTTTCGGTCACCCAGCCCTGAATCTTTTCCACCGCGCCTTTAAACGCGGTTTCGTCCAGTTCGGGCTGGATAATGCAAACCAATTCATAATTTCGCATGAGGGGTTTCCTCCTTTCCATGGGATTGCTCCTGTTCAAGCCGTTGACCTGCCGGGAGCGGAAAGGCACGTATATGACGTACCAGTTTTTCAAGCGGGCGGAAGTTTATCACAGGAGCGCAGGAATGTGGAGGGTTATAATCTGGGGAGAAACGAGTAAACAAGCAGACCCGGAAACAAGGATACGAGGAACAGAATGTTCGATCTTCGAGACGATGAAATTATAGAGCTTTCAAAACAACATGTGTTTTACACGTGGTCGGCGCAGGCAAAAGTTAACCCCATCCCTGTGAAGCGCGCCAAAGGCGTGTACTTCTGGGACGTGAACAACAAGCGGTATCTCGATTTCAACTCGATGACCATGTGCGTCAACATCGGTCATGGCGACGAGCGCATCATCAAAGCCATGCAGGAGCAGGCGGCGGAACTCCCCTACGCCGCGCCGGGCATGACGACGAAAATCCGCGCGCTGGCAAGCAAAGCCGTGGCGGATGTCACCCCGCAGAAAGCCCTGACGAAAATCCTGTTCACCCTCGGCGGCGCGGACGCGAACGAGAACGCCATCAAACTGGCGCGCGGCTACACTGGGCGGCACAAAATCTTGACGCGTTACCGGTCCTACCACGGTGCAACTGCCGGTGCCATGGCGGCGACCGGCGACCCCCGGCGCGTTGTCTGGGAACCCAATTTGATGACCGGCGTTGTGCATTTCCTCGACCCTTATCGTTATCGTTCCACCTTTCACCGCACCAACCCGAATATTTCAGAGGAGGAATTCGCACAGGATTATTTGAATCATCTCGAAGAAGTCATCCGCTACGAGGGACCGGAAACCATCGCGGCAATCCTCATGGAAAGCGTGACCGGCGCCAACGGGATCATTATTCCTCCACAAGGATATATGCAAGGCGTGCGCGCGTTGTGCGACAGGTACGGCATCGTGATGATCTGCGATGAGGTGATGAGCGGATTCGGCCGCACGGGCAAATGGTTTGCCATCGAGCATTGGGATGTCGTGCCAGACATGGTCACGATGGCAAAAGGACTCACCTCCGCGTATGCGCCGCTCGGCGCGGTGGCGATGAAACCAGAGATCGCCGCGGCGTTCAATGAGACGCCGTACGAAGCCGGGTTGACGTATACTTCACATCCTGTTTCGCTGGCGGCGGCGGTTGCCAACATCCACGCGCTGAAGGAAGATCAAATCATCCAACGCGCGGCAGGCATGGGTCCGGTGTTGAAGCGCATGTTGACGGACCTCGGCGAGGCGCATCCCTCTGTTGGTGAAGTCCGCTCGATTGGGCTATTCGGAATCCTGGAACTCGTCAAAGATCGAAAAACGAAAGAGCCGATGTCGCCGTGGAACTCATCGTCGCCCGCGATGAATGCGCTGAAAAAATACTGCCTAGATCACGGCTTGTTTTTGTACGCTCATTGGCATACGGCGCTCATCATCCCGCCGTTGATTATCACCGAGGATCAATTGCGCGAAGGGTTCGATGTGTTAGACAAGGCTTTGGAAATCACCGACAAAGAGGCGCATGGATAACAAGCCGCCTTTTGATCGGGGGCTTGTCATCCCGGTCATTCTTGGAGTATTTTCGGTTTGCGGGATCTGCCTTGTGCTATTGCTCGGCAGGCTGAGCGCGTCGCGCACGGTCGCGGTTTTGGAAGACACGGCGACACCGTTCAAATATCTTTTCCTTGGCACCGAGCCGGGCATTTTGACGACAACCCCCGAGGAAGAAACCCTCACCGAAGAATCCACACCGACAGCCGTTGAATTCGAGTTTTCGTCACCGACCTCCTCAACGGAGGATCTCATCGTATTTGCTACCGCAACACGAACGCCTCCAGGCGCGTCTAACACGTCTGCACCCACGCCGATCACGGCTTCCACTGCGCCCCTCAACCCCGGCACCTACGACCAGAACGATCAACGGATCATCTACACCGGAGATTGGATCGCGCAAACCGGAGTCGCCGGCGTTTTTCAAAATTCGCTATATGTATCAAATTCTCTCGGGGATGCGCTCGCCTTGCGCTTCATCGGCGAACAGATCCGAATCTTTTATCAGGCAGGTCCCGGCTTGGGGAGCATTCGCATCAGCCTCGACACCTTGCAATTCGATCTCGCTCAATCGGCAGGTAACACGGCAAACGCCGAGTGGGTCTCCCCGTTATTGATAAATGGAACGCATACCGTTACGATCACGCATGTATCAGGCGGCGCCATCAACATTGATTCCTTCATTGTGCCTGATGTGCTCAAAACACCGACGCCAACGTCCACTCCCTAAATCAAAATCCAGCAAACAAATGCTCCGGGCTTGCGGTTGAAAAATACTCTCGATACGCGGCTGTCTCTTCCAGAATTCCGCGCACGGCGATGAACAACTCTTTTTGCAGATATTGATTCGCCTCCCCGTTTCCTGCGGACAAAAGAACCGCCTCTCCCTCAGGGACGGCTGATACGTGTCCCCCAGCCGCCAACCACTCCAAGCCGATTCGCACTGCGCTTTCGCGTTGCGCGGTGGCGACAGCCAAATCCTTGATCGAAATTTTGCCGCCTTTCGTGTTGATCGAAAATTTCGCCATGCCTGTAAGCCGCGCGAGAAACTCATCCGTTTTTTCTTTCACCGGTGACACCGCGAACAAGTAAACAACCTTTGGCTTGACAGTCTCCAACACCGCACGAAGCTCCGCAGGAGAAGGCGGGGCTGTGTAAATCGCAAGTTCATCGGCGGGATGCAATTCAAAGCGCGATTTTCCTTTTGCTTTGTCTTGTCCCTCCGCCCAGATTAATGTTGAAGGTTGAAGGTTCAAGGTTGCAGGTTGCCGGCGCAGGTTGCGAATATCGAGTTTCGAAGGTCGAAGTTCAACCGGCATTTCTTCCACAATGCGAAATTCCTCGAACCGCAACGCGACCTGCTTTTCGCCGCGAAACGTGGAGGCGCGCAATGAATACGCGATGTCAAATTTACTTCCGGTCTCCGGCAGTTCTTCGCCAGCCCCGCCCCACCACAAAATGCTTTGCGCGTTTCCCGCTTCATCTTCAACGGTTAACCGCAAATGCTCTTTTGTCTTCCCGATTTCCGTAACGGACTTCAACTTCACATTTCGCGTTGCCAACTTCAACTGCGGATTCCCCGCTCCAAACGGCGCGAGCGTTTCCAACGAGTTGGCAAGTTCAAGATTGATCTCGCTTAACTCCAGCCACGCGTCGAGTTGCAAAGCCGGCTCTTCACGGACGACCTCACCAAGTTGCTTTTCGATGGCTTTGCCCAAGCCTCTACGAAAAGATGCGAGTTTCTCTTTTTGCAGTGAAAGTCCAGCCGCCATGGGATGACCGCCGAAACTCATCAGCAAATCTTTGTTGGCTGTAATGGCTTCGGTGATGTGCAGTCCCTCAATGGAACGCGCCGACCCGCGTAAGATGCCATCTTCGGATTCAGTGAGGAGCAACGCGGGTTTGTGATACCGATCTACGAGGCGGTTCGCCACGATTCCGACCACACCTCCGGGCCAGTTGGGATGCGATAGGACGATGACAGGTTCGGTCAGCAATTCGGGATTCGCCCGTAGTTGCGCTTCCGCCGCCTCAGCAACTTGACTCGTCAATAACCTGCGTTGCGCATTGAGTCCTTCGATCTGTGCGCCCAGCACTCTTGCACGGGCGGGGTTGTTGGTAGTGAGTAATTCAACGGCGGGATTGGCGTCACTCAGTCTTCCAAGCGCGTTCAGGCGCGGGGCGAGGTTGAAGCCGATAGTTTCCTCGGTGAGGGACTCGAGATTCGTGTTCGAGAGTTCCGCCATTACTTTCAAGCCAAGGCGATTTGTGTTGCGGAGGGCTTGAATCCCTTTTTGGGCAAGGGAGCGGGTTTCGCCTTTGAGCAAGGCTACATCGGCGATTACTCCTAATGCCACGAGGTCAAGCAATTCAGACGATGGACGATGGACGATGGACAATGTATGGTCAATGGTCTGTGGTCTATCGTCTAGTAATGCCTCCGCGAGTTTGTATGCGACTCCAACGCCTGCAAGATTTTTCAATGGATGTTCGGCAGGCAATAACTTCGGATTGATAATCGCTTTTGCGCTGGGAAGTGTCTCGCCCAAATCATGGTGATCGGTGACGATCACATCCACGCCGCGCGAGTTGGAGTAGTCAATGGCTTCGTGGGCGGTGATGCCTGTATCGCAGGTGACGATCAACTTCGCGCCGTTATCAATAATCGGTTTGAGACTCTCGATGTGAACGCCATGACTCTCCTTGCCGCGAATCGGGATGTAATAAACAACGTCTGCACCAAGAGATTGCAGGGTTTGCACGAGTAAAGCCGTAGAAGTTTGTCCATCCACGTCGAAATCGCCCCAGACGCAGATGCGCTCCTTACGCTGAATGGCAAAGTTGATGATTTCTACTGACGTTTCAATTTCAGGGAAAGGTGTTGCAGGAGTCTCCTCGGGGTGGAGGAAGGCGCGGGCAGAATCAGGTGTGCGCATCCCGCGGCGGATGAGAGCCTGCTTGAGGAGGAGAGGCAGGTTCAACTCTGAGAAGGAAGCGGGGATGTCAACAGGTTGAGGGTCAAGCCAACGAGTCATGTGTGGAATTCTATCATTCTGAATGCAACCATGCGATTGTTGATGGAGAAACGAGTGAAAAAAAGCGTGAGTTCATCCCCTTAATTAGGCGAATCGGTTCGGGAGAATATTGCCCGACTCCCATTCGCGAATTCGTGGCTCCATTCGTGGATGGCTCTTTCGATTTCCCGTCAAACCATCCACGAATATCACACGAATAAACGAATGGACGGCTCACTATTCGTGAATTCGTGGTTTCATTCGCGGATGGCTCTTTCGATCTCTCCCGTCAAACCATCCACGAATTTTTCATGAATAAACGAATGGATGCTCACTATTCGTGAATTCGTGGTTTCACATCGTACCCGAAGGGTATTCGTGGACGGTCATTGCGCGGTCTTTACTTCTTTATCACATTGTCTCGCCCAATTCGTTCGACAGGCTTCATGTCCTTGCTAGGGAATACCCTTCGATGTTCCAATCTTCTGCGCCCAAAGTTGAGCAATAGCGCGACAGGCGCGCCTATGGCTTTCAAATAATTGATGACCTGTGCCAGTTCGTCATTGGTCAGTTGATGACTGAACGCCTTGATTTCCACGACCACTTGCTGGTTTGGAAATAAATCCAAATAGAAGGTTGCGACCCGTTCACTTTCGAAATCAACAAAGACTTCGTATTGGCGGTTTGGCTCAATCCCCGCATGGTTGAGTTTGACTTCCATGGCTTTCTCATACACTTCCTCTTTGAAACCATGACCAAGTTCGTTGTGAACATCCATCGCCAAGCCAATCAGTTTGTAGGTCAGGTCATTTCCTGTTGAGTCAACTACAAGAGGCATAGGTTCTCCGTTTATTGGATTTTATTCCAAATTCTGAAAACATCGTCCACGAATTTTTCACGAATAAACAAATGGACGGCTCATTATTCGTGAATTCGTGGTTTCATTCGTGGATGGCTCTTTCAATCTCCGCCAGCGTTTCCTGCGCGGGCTGTAAATTATCTTCTTGTCGCAGGCGCGTGTAAATCTCGACGGCGCGGCGGGACAGCCTTCGGCTTCCTGTAGGTCACGTCTTTGACGTGACTTTTCATCTTCACTCGCTTCGTCACGATTCAAGCGTGATTACGTCGCATGTTCGGTGACCTTGAGAGGGAGAGTTCAAGAAGATGTTTATAAAGCCTCCTTTGGTAGCCAGTAGAATATCCTACAAAGGGAAGGGGTTGGATGAATATATATATGAGTTATGAGGGTTAGGGAATCCAAAGAATATCCAATACCCAATTGTAAAAATCGTACCTCTTACAAATTTATTTTTGCCATTCCATTAAAATAGCTTCTGCGTCTGGCAAGGCCTTGTGTCGTAAACGCTTATAAATTTCTACTGCTTTTTGACTTGCGCTCAAGCCTCTTGGTTTACCATCTCCCAAGTTTAAATAAGCAATAGCTAAATGAAGGTTTTCTCTTGCTATTTCTTCTTGCAAACCTAATTCTTCTGCTAACTTTAATGCGTCGTTTGCCAATGTTATAACCTTCTGCCAATCACCTAATTTCAAAGATAAGTTAGCAAGGTTTCCTTTATATACAGAAATTTCTTCTTTGTTGTGATTTTGTAAAGCTATAAGAATAGCTTCTTGAAAGTTTTTCTCGGCTTGTGCAAACCATTCTGGAGCGTTTTCTAATTCCCCATGTTTTACTTGAATCTCTCCTAGAGTGTTAATTAAGATGCCACGAATCTCTATTTCATCTGGAAATGCTTTATCCCATTTTTCTAAGAAAGTGTTTTGAAAAAGGTCAGGTAGACTTGTAAGCGTGACCAGACAAGCCTACCCAACCGACCTGAATGATACCCAATGGGCGTTCATTGCGCCACTTCTTCCGCAAAAACAAACCACG
>Ga0247727_10004450_pt1 | contig 29685 bp, 29 predicted proteins | sample WisWelCaveWW1625_FD_202498 | JGI IMG/M metagenome (GOLD analysis project Ga0247727, IMG submission 202498) | Biofilm microbial communities from Wishing Well Cave, Virginia, United States - WW16-25 | ecosystem: Environmental > Aquatic > Deep subsurface > Groundwater > Cave microbial mat | place...
GATCCGCCAGGGGTTACAGGCCCTCGCCGATCAAGAGGCCATGTTTGAGCGAATTGAAAGTGACCCGGGCTTCATCAAGATGATGGAGCGCTCGGAAGCCGATTTTCGCGCTGGGCGATTTGTGACCTTTGAAGAACTCAAGAGGCAGCTCCGGGCCAAAAAGCGGAAGGCCAGTTGAGGGCGCGGGTAGTAATTCCTGATGCTGTGCGCGACGTGATCGTCGAATTGCCGGAGTGGCAACAGTCTGAACTGGTGCAAAAGCTGGAATTGCTTGAAGACTTTCCCTATCTCTACCCAGTCAATCAAAAGGGGCGCTTTCGGCGTCACCGCCGATTCGTGGCCGGCGAGTGGGTGATCTACTACCGCGTCGTCGAGAATGCCATTTACATCCGCGGGCTGTGGCCGGTGCGGATGCCGCAACCTTGAGGACACCCGCTGGTCTTGCACCATCCTTCTTCTGCGCGCCCATTTGACGGAGCGCCGCAAGCCGCATAGGCTGTTGGGGAACGACCATGGGCGCAGAAGTAAGAATTTCATGGCTGCGGATTGCGATTGTCGCCCTGCTGGCGGTGATGGTGCTGGAGTATGTCTGGGTGCAGGTGAACCCGGCGGGAGGCAAACGGAACCGCGGCCAGGCGATATTCGGCCACATCGGCGGAGAGGCGTGTCCTGCCGAAGGAAAGCGCGGCGCCTTCGGACAAACCGACTACGAATGGCAGTTAACGGCGCTGGACGGCACAGACACTTCGCTGCTTCGGCACAAAGACAGAGTGCTGTTCATCAACGTGTGGGCCACGTGGTGCGGCCCGTGCATTGCCGAGATGCCGGAAATCCAGGCCCTGTTTGAGTCCCTGAAGGGGCAGGGGGTCGCGTTTCTGGCCATCTCCGACGAAGACCGCGAGACTGTGCGGAAGTTTGTCGAGGAGAAAGGCTACACCTTTCCCGTCTATGTGACCGAAAACGTGCCCGACGAATTCGAATCGCGGGGCATCCCGGCAACGTTTGTGGTCGACCGCACGGGCGGCATCGTGCTGAAAAAGACCGGCGCGGCAAGCTGGGACACCGATACCTGCCGCAGTTTTCTACGCTCCCTCCTGTAGCGCAATCCGGCCAAAGTGAATTTCGGGGTCAGTCTGCTTTCCGAAGCGGCCAGGCGAAAACGTCGAGGCGGCGCGCGAAGTGCAGGAGCGGCGGGGCATCCGGGAGAGCGATGCCGCACGCGGCGGCCATGGTGTTGCCCTCGATGAGGGCTTCAGCGGGCTGCAAGGGCCACGGGGCGTGATGGATTTCTGCGTGATAGAGGCGCGCCGCGCCATGCGCGTCCGGGCCCGCTAAATCCGCAGAGTAGAGACAATAGCGTTCGGTCAGGAAATGCTCGAGCGCGCCGCGGCGGGAATGCGAGACCTCGCCTGCGGGACGATACCGGGCGAAAAATTCGGCGCTAGGGTTCGCATCCCTGCGGTCGCTGCGGTAATGGACCCAGCCGTTTTTTTCTTCTGTGTGCATCCGCGCCTTGAAATACGGCAGAGAGTAAGCCCAGCGGGCGGCGCGGACCGCCAGGGCGCTGGCGGCGTCGAGACTGAAAAACCAGACGCCTGGCTTCGAGCCGTGAGTCACGTAAGTCCGCACGTTGAGCTCCGGGAATGCGGAAAGCCCGGGCAGCGGCGGAACCCAGCGCGGGGTCACGCCGGTCATACGGAAGGGGATCACACCGAGCCATGCCCGGCCTTCGAAGGTGTCCAATTCCAGTGCGCGCGGGAGCAAAGGGCGCAATGCGTCCGCGGGCACGGGCCAGTGGGCGAAGAGCAGGTCGTGCCAGCGCATGCGCATCACCCAGGGGCCGCGGGGCAGGGGCCAGGGGCGGTGCTGTGCATCTGGGATGGGCACAGAAATATTTTCGCACAGGCCGTGCCGCACGGCGTTGGGCCGCCAGTAATCCACCAGAACTAACCCTGAGGTCGCGGACCCTTCCCAAAATCTCTCAGGGTCTTCGCGACAAAGAGGAGACAGAGAGGATCAGAAATCCGGCACCAGAAGCCGGAGCGCAAAATTTGCTTGACCCGGCTTGGGAGGAGAGTAGACTCACCGCTCAGCCGGAGCGCACCCGAACACGAACGACCGCAGGACACCAGACGCTGACCGTCCGGGCTTTCTGTGTCTCGCAGTGCGTCCCCGGAAATTCCAGTCCCCAACGGAGGAAGAGATGAGATTGAAAGCACTGATTCTGCTGGCGGCATTTGTACTGGCTGTGGCAGCGCCGGCGTATTCGCAGTCGGCGCCCGCGCCGCTGCTGCAAATCATCCGCGAAGAGGTAAAAGTTGGGAGAGCCGCGGCCCACGAGAAGATCGAAGCCGGCTGGCCGCGGGCGTTTGCGAAAGCGAGCTGGCCATACAGCTATGTGGCGCTGGATTCGGTGACCGGGCCGCGCGAAGCGTGGTTCGTGGCGCGGTGGAAATCCTTCGCCGACTATGAGAAGTCCCTGGCGGAGGAATCTGCTAGCGCAGTCCTGCAAGCCCAGTTGCAGGCCCTGAGTGCGCAAGACGCCGAGGCTATCAACAGCACGCGCAACATCGTGGCGCTGTACCGGCCCGGACTCAGCCACAACCCGCGGCCGGGAATGGCCGGAGTGCGCTATATGCGCGTGTACACGTTCCGGGTGCGGCCGGGCCGGGAACCGGAGTTCGCCGAAATCGTGAAAATCTACAAGGAAGCGCTGAGCAAATCCGACCCCGACGCGCACTGGGGCACCTACCAGGTGCTGACCGGGATGCCCGGGCCGACGTACATTGCGTTTGCAAGCATGAAGTCGCTGGCGGAGATGGAACCCAGCCCCGAGCGGGAAGGCCGGATGATGTCAGCCCTGGGCGAGGAAAACGCGAAGAAACTTTCGCGGCTACAATCTGACAGCACCATCAGTGTTGAAGTTAATCTCTTTGCCGTGAGCCCGAAGATGAGCTATGTAACCACGGAGTTTGCGGCTGTGGAGCCGGACTTCTGGCATCCCAGGCCCAAGGCAGCAGCCGCAAAGAAAGAGCCCGCGAAAACGGGAACGCCGTAGTCGCATTCACACCAGGGTCTGAATGCGAGGCGCCGCGCCGGGGGCAGTGAACAGGCCCCGGCGGCGCGCGCTTATTCGATGGGCTCCTCGGGCGGGCGCGGGCGCCGCGGCCGCGGGGTGGGCCCTTCCATCCGGCGGATGATGACCTCGCGTTCTGCGCCGGTCCCATCTTCGATTACGATCTCGCGCTCGAATTCCTCCTGGCGGGCATGGAGCTTCTTCCACTGCTCGACGCTGAGCGTGCGGCGGATGGCCAGCATCATCATGGCGTTGGCTTTTTCCAGCCGGCCGCGGGCGCCGACCACGAGGTCGAGTTGCGCGCCCACTTTGGCCTCGTCGGGCTGATCGGCCTCGATGAGGGGCTGGAGCTTGGTCTCCTGGCGCTCCAAATCCGCGCGCAGATCAATGAGTTTTAGCCGGTGCTCAAGGAAGCTGGCCTCAATCTGGCTGACCTGAGCATCGGTGAGGCCCAGCTCTTTCACCATCTCCGTATTCTTCCACCACTTCCCCAGGCCGCGCGGGGGCATCGGTGGGTGGGGCGGCATCGGTGGGTGGTCGGGACCCTCGATATGGCGCTCAATGCGAATACGCCTGTCCGCTGGCGGCGCAGGGGCCTGCCCAGGCTGTGGCGGCTGCTGTGCCGGCTCGAGAACCAAGACGTCCGGGCCGGTTTGATTTTGCGGTGCGGCGGCTGCGTCGGCTGCGGCCAGCAGGATGATCCCCACGGCCAGTATTGCGATTCGCTTCATATGTGTTCTCCTCTTCGATTCGTGACTTGACCTGACGGAACCTTTTGCGGAACTTCCGTCCTGCACTGCGCTATCGCTGCGCCGGAGCTTGCTGGAGCCGGGCGGCGCGGTTGCGCTCGTTCACCAGGATCACGCCCGGCGACAACGCCTGCGGCAGCGGGCGGCGCAGGGACTGCTCGACGCCCAGCAACAACTCTTCGTCCGCGTCCGCGCTGGCCGTAGACACCGGCGCAGGACGCTCGACACCGGGTCGGAGAGAAAGCAGCGCGGCAAGGATCACAGCCGCGAGCGCTCCAGACCAGGCGAGGCGTCCCGCCCAGGGTTTAGCCGCGCGAGCGCCGAAATCTCGCGAGGCGATCCGCGCAGCAATCTCCGCCCGCTGGCGCAGCCAGAAGCCTTCCGGCCGCGCGGCCCCAGCGCGCACACCTTCGCCGAGGGAAGCCACAGCGGCTCGGAGCCGAGCCAGCTCGCTGCGACAGCAAAAACATGCATGCAAGTGTGATTGCGTCGCTGCGGGCACGTCGCCGAGGGCCGCAGCGGTGAATTGCTCGTCATTGAGGTGCGCGGTCATCGCACTCCCTGCTCCTTCAATTGCCGCCGGACGGACTGCACGGCGCGGTGCAAATGGACTTTGACCGTGCCGGTGCGCAGGTCAGTGGCTTCGGCAATTTCTTCAAGAGACATTTCTTCAGCAAAACGCAGCAGGAAAACAGCGCGCTGCTGCTGCGGCAGCCCATCCGCCGCGGCCCACGCAGCAGCGGCATCCTGCCGGGCGGCCATTGCGCGTTCGGGAGAGGGTCCGGGGTGTACTGCGGCGGCAAGGAGGCTATCGGGTCCGCCCGGGCTGGAGTCTGAGCCGTGTCCTGCTTGCGACCCGTGAAAAAGCGATTTCCAGAATGAAGTGCGGCGGCTGCGCCGATGGTCGCAGGCCAGATTGACGGCAATGCGCACCAGCCATGTGGCTACGCTGGACTGGCCGCGGAATGTCGCGCGGCTCTGATAGGCGCGGAGAAATGTCTCCTGGGTGAGGGTGTCGGCGGCGTCGGTGTCGTGGAGCATGGTCATCAGGACGCGGAAGATGCGGCGCTGGTGCTCGCCGACGATGGCGTCGAAGTCGCTGGCGGCTAACGCCGAGACGCACCCCTCCGCCTGCACCCGCTCGACGGGAGCCGGCCTGCGTGCCAACGGGGTGGTCAGCGTGGTCTCCAACGTCACTCTGCCGCGCACAAAGGATAGACGAATTTCCCCGCGGCAGGTTTACATGCCTTCTTGTCAATTGGAGGGCTCCTGCTTCCGCAGGAGAAGTAGGGCCGCTAGGGCGAAGAAGGGGCCGTAGGTGAGCCACAGATACTCCGGCTGGAAGCGCCACGTCCCGCTGGCGGCAAAGTCAATCAGCACGTTGTAGGAGAGAAACTGGGTGACGCTCAGCAGCAGCCAGGCAGAATGGAGGCGGCCCCACGGGAGCATCCCCACGAGCGGCATCGTCCACAGGAAATACCAGGGGAAGGCATTCGGCGAGTACAGGAAGATGGCCCCGACAACCAGGAACGACCCGCGAGCGAAGCTGCGTGCGGCTTCGATGCCCGCCACTCCGGGTCGTGTCCGGGCGGCGAGCCACAGCATAAGTCCGGCAACCACGCCCACGCCGATGCCAGTGGCCACATCGCGAGTGCCAGAAAACCAGAGCAGGAAACCCCACAGGCCGGCGTTATTGGCCATCCAGCGGCCTTCGTAGTTTGTAAGAATCTCCTGAAAATCAGCGAGCGGCGCACGGAAGGGCCACGCGAATGCCGCGAACAGAGCCACAACACCAGCCGCGGCGAGCCAGCCGCCACGGCGTGTCGGCCATCCCGCTCCGCGCAGGGCGGCCGGAATCAAAACCACGGGGAAGAGCTTGGCCAGCGCGGCGGCGGCCAGCAGCAGCGTTGACACCCCCCACCGCCCCCGTATAATCACCAGGCTGGCGGCAACCACTCCTGCCATTGCAAGAGCATCGTTGTGGCCACCGGCGGCGAACTCCACGACTACCAGCGGGTTCCAGGCGTAGACGGCCAGAGAAAAATTGCGCGCTGCGGTGGCGCGCACCCAGATGGCCAGCAAGCCCAGCACCAGCAGGTCCGCCAGCAGCGACGGCACTTTGAACAGGATGAGCTGCTCGGACAGGGGGCGGGCAGAAATAGCGCGGTAAGTCCAGAGGTGGACGAGTTCGGCCAGGGGCGGATAGATGGTGGGGATGTCCAGACCCGGAGTCCTGGCCCAATAAACGTCGCGGAGATGCGCGACGCGGGGGTCGTCGGGGCGCACCAGGTAGGGATTGAAGCCGGCTTGCTGGACTTTGGCGTCCCAGCGATAGCGATGAACGTCGTCGCTCAAGGACTGCGGCAGCGGAAAAAGCTGAATCCGGAACAGCAGGGCGCCAGCCAGGATGACCCAGAAGACGCCTCGGCGGTCGAAGGTTTTTTCCAGAAAGAATAGTGTGCACAGGTAGAGGATGCCGGCGACCAGGCCGGCGGCGATGGTTTCAACGGCATAGAGCTTCAGGTCGCCGAGACGCCAGAGGTAGTGGAACACCGCGGCCAGCGCTGCAATTCCTGCCGCAGCGACAACGAACTGTGCGCAGGGATGCTGGCCGCTGGCGCGGGGCTCGGGGGAAGACGGCGCAGTCATCGGTGAGAGTATCGCCCGAAATGCAATGAATCCGCTGTCACAAATTGGATGGCTGCCCGACGTCGCGTTCCTGGCCGCTTTGCAGGACGCCCGGGGCGGGTTCTGGCGGAGGCTGACCGACCCGGCGCTGAACCCGTTCACAGGGCTCTACGAGCTGAACGCATTCGACCTGGTGGTGATGATCCCGTACTTCGCCATTTTGCTGGTGCTGGCCACGTACGGGATGCACCGCTACCAGCTGGTGTACTACTTCCTGAAATACCGGCAGAACATCCCCGCGCTGCCCGCGGCGCCGGAGCAGTGGCCGCGGGTGACCGTGCAACTCCCCATCTACAACGAGCGCTACGTGATCGACCGTCTGGTCGAGGCGGTGGCGCAGGTCGATTACCCTGCGGACCGGCTGGACATTCAGGTGCTTGACGATTCGACGGACGAGACGCGTGCTGTGGCGCGGGGGTGTGTGGTGCGGCACGCCGCGGCCGGGGTGCCTATCCATTACCTGCACCGCGGCAACCGCGAAGGGTACAAGGCCGGAGCGCTGAGCGAAGGGATGAAGTCCGCGGCGGGGGAGTTCATTGCCATCTTCGACGCCGACTTCATCCCGCCCGCCGATTTTCTGAAAAAAACGATCCCCTACTTCCGCGACCTGGCAATCGGGATGGTGCAAACGCGGTGGACGTACCTGAACAGCGACTACTCGGCGCTGACCAACGTGGAACAAATCCTGCTGGACGGCCACTTCGTGATCGAGCACGGAGGCAGGTCGAGGCGGGGAACGTTTTTCAACTTCAATGGCACGGCCGGAGTTTGGAGAAGAACGGCCATTGAAGACGCCGGGGGCTGGGAACACGACACGCTGACCGAAGACACCGACCTTTCCTACCGCGCGCAACTCCAGGGCTGGAAATTCGTGTACGCGCCGGAGGTGGAGTGCCCCTCGGAGCTTCCCGTGGAGATGAACGCGTTCAAGACTCAGCAGGCGCGCTGGGCCAAGGGACTCATCCAGACGGCGAAAAAAATCCTGCCGCGCGTGCTGCGCAGCGCGCAGCCCTGGCACATCAAAGCGGAGGCTGTGTTCCACCTGACGGCCAACATCAGCTACCCGCTGATGATCCTGCTGTCCACCATTCTGCTGCCGGCGATGATCGTGCGCTTCTACCAGGGGATGTTCCAGATGCTGGTGATCGACCTGCCGCTGTTCCTGGCCTCGACGTGCTCGATTTCGAGTTTTTACCTGGTGGCGCAGAAAACCTTGCGGCCGAAAACGTGGTACCGGACGTTCCTGTATCTTCCGTTTGTGATGGCCGTGGGCATCGGGCTCGCGGTGCGGAATTCCATTGCCGTCATCGAGGCGCTGCTGGGGAAGGAGTCGGAGTTCGCGCGCACGCCGAAATACCGGATCGAAGGCCGCGCACAGCTTGCGCGGGCCGCAGCGGCTGGAGCGGGAACGGTGAGCGTGACACCGGGCGGCGAAATCCAGTCCAGCGAAGAGACCGGCGGCGTGGTGGCCGCGGCGAAGGAGTCGTGGGCGCGCAAGGCGTACCGCAATCCCGCGGGCTGGACTCCGTATGTGGAGATCGCGCTGGGGCTCTACTTTGCCGCGACCGTGGTCTATTCCATCCGCAACGAGAACTACGCCACCGTGCCCTTCCTGCTGCTGTTTGTCGGCGGGTACTTCTACACTGGCTTGATGTCGCTCAGCCAGGTGTACCTGGCGAAATGGCGGATGGCGGGAGAGATGGCTGAAGTGCGGCCAGCGTCCGCAGGCGCGCCGAGTTTTTAGGGCCCCGCAAGGTGGGCCCGGGGGTATCTTTTGAAGGAGAGACTGCGATGAATAGAAAAACTGGTGAGAGGGTTTCGCTGCTGGCTGGCCTCGTCCTGATGCTGGCGTTGGCGCTCACGCCTGCCCCGGGGCAAGCCCAGGGCGGGAAATGGACGCCGGAAGAGCAGATGAAGGTGAAGACGGTGGGCGCGGTGGTGCCGTCGCCGGACGGGAAGCGCGTGGCCTACACGGTGAATGAAGCGGTGATGGACGGTGAAAAAAGCGAAGTGCTTACGCACATCTGGATGGCGACGGCCGACGGCGCGGACACGTGGCAGTTCACCGGCGGGGAAAAATCGGCGAGCAACCCCCGGTGGTCCCCGGACGGGAAATGGATTGCCTTTACCACCTCGCGCAGCGGAAAAAACAACGTGTGGAGAATCCGCGCTGCGGGCGGAGAAGCCGAACAGGTGACCGACGTGAAGAGCGGGGTGAACAACTTTGCGTGGTCGCCAGACGGCAACTGGATCGCCTTCACGATGAACGACCCGCCGAGCGACGCGGAAGAAAAAGCGCGCAAGGAAAAAAACGACGCCAACGTAGTGGACGAAAACTTCAAGATGAGCCACCTGTGGGTGATTGCGGTGGAGAAGCCCGCGAGCGCAAAGCGCGAGGCGCGGCAGATTACCAGGGGCAGTTTCCACGTGGGCGGGTTCGACTGCGCGCCGGACGGCAGGAGCATCGCCTTCTCGCACCAGCCGACCCCGCGGGTAAATGACTGGCCGTCGGCGGACGTGTCTGTGGTGGACGTGGCCAGCGGAGAGCGAAAAACGCTGGCGGCAACCGCGGCCGCGGAAAGTTCGCCGGAGTATTCACCGGACGGCAAGTGGATCGCCTATGTGGCCAGCGACGTCCCGGTGACGTGGGCCAACGCAACTTACGTCCACGTTGTGCCCGGAGCAGGGGGCACAGCAAGGAAGCTGGCGGCGACGCCGGACCAGTTGCCGAACCTCCTGGGTTGGTCTGCGGACGGGAAATGGGTCTACGTGACCGAAACTCGCGGCACGGTGACTCGGCTTTCGGCGCTGGCAACAGACGGCAGCGCGGCGCGGGACATCAGCAGCGGCGACGGCGTGGCCGGGGGCACAAACCTGAACCGGTCTGCGACAGCAGCGGGGTTCTCTTGGCAGGCGAGTGACCGCGCGCCGGAGGCCTACGTCACACGCCTGGACAATTACGCGCCGGTGCAGGTGAGCAAGGCAAACGCTTCACTGCCCGGACATGCGACGGGCCGCACCGAAGTGGTGAAGTGGAAGGGCGCCGACGGGATGGAGATCGAAGGCCTGCTGACGTACCCGGTGGGATTCGAAAAAGGGAAACGTTACCCGATGCTGGTGGTGATCCACGGCGGGCCAGCGGGAGTGTTCACGCAAAGCTACCTCGCCGGCCGCGGGGTGTATCCCCTGGCCACCTACGCGGCAGAGGGATACGCGGTGTTGCGGCCCAACATCCGCGGGTCGGGCGGCTACGGAAAGAAATTCCGTCACGCCAACGTCAAAGACTGGGGAGGGAAAGACTATCAGGACCTGATGGCCGGAGTGGACCACGTGATTTCCATGGGCGTGGCAGACGCGGACCGCCTCGGCGTGATGGGCTGGAGCTACGGCGGGTATATGACTTCGTGGGTGATTACGCAGACGCGGAGGTTCAAGGCCGCGTCTATCGGCGCGCCGGTGACCAACCTGATGAGTTTTACGGGCACCACGGACATCCCTGGCTTCGTTCCCGATTATTTTGGCGCCGAGTTCTGGGAAAACCCGGACATCTACAAGCAGCACTCCGCGATGTTCAACGTGAAGGGTGTGACCACGCCGTCTCTGATCCAGCACGGGGAGCGCGATGAGCGCGTGCACATTGCGCAGGGGATGGAGCTCTACAACGCGCTGCGGCGGCAGGGCGTGGAAACGCGCATGGTGACCTACCCGCGAATGCCGCACGGGCTGTCGGAGCCGAAACTCCAAATGGACGCGGCGAAACGCAACCTCGAGTGGTTCGCGAAATTCGTGCCGGCTGGGAAATAAGCGGGCAGGCGCGCATGCGCCGGTCCGGGAATTGGGATTGCCCCGGAGGAGGAACGAGGATGCGATGGATGCACGCGGTGGTGTTTGCAGCCCTGGCGGCGCAGGGAGGAGTGGCGCAGACCAGGCCCGCGGCGCCGGAGAAAACGCCGGCGTCGCAGCGGACGGCTCCGGCGCCAGCAAAGCCGGAGGAGACACTCAAGAAGGGACAGCCCGCACAGCGACAGCCCGTCGCGAAAACGCCGGCAGCCGCAGCGGACGCGGGCGTCACCCTGCCCAACGGGCTGCGTTACTGGGAACTGAAAGTTGGGACGGGGGCCGAGGCCGTGCGCGGACGGTACGCGCGCGTGCACTACACGGGGACTCTGACCAACGGCAGAAAGTTCGACAGCTCGCTGGACAGCAACCAGCCGCTTGATTTCAGGATTGGCGCCGGGCAGGTGATCCAGGGCTGGGACGAAGGGGTGGTGGGGATGAAGGTGGGCGGCAAACGAAAGCTGCGCATCCCGCCGGCACTCGCCTACGGAGATCGCAGCCCGGGTGCGGGAATCCCGCCGAATGCCACGCTGGTTTTTGTGATCGAGCTGCTGCGGGTGGAGTAGCCCGGCGTGCGAACCGCAACGCGCGTTCTGCTGCTTGCACTGGCCGGGTGTCCAGATTTGCTGGGGCAGGCTCCGGCGCGGCGCGCGATGACCGTAGACAATTTGTTTGAGTTCCGATCTGTCAGCGACCCGCAAATTTCGCCCGAAGGCCTCTCTGTGGTTTACGTGGTCTCTCTCGCCGACTTCGAAAATGCCCACTGGGACACGGACCTCTGGCTGGTCCGCTGGGAAGCCGGAAAGCCTGCGGACGGTTGGGGCGCGCCGCGGCAACTGACCTTCACCACGGCGCGGGACACGCGACCTCGCTGGTCTCCCGACGGTCAGTCCATTGCCTTCCTGCGAGGCAGCGGAACGAGCGCGCAGATCTGGCTGCTCGCGCTGGCCGGAGGCGAGCCGCGCGCGGTGACCCATGCCGCTCGCGGCATCTCTTCCTTTCAATGGGCGCCGGACGGCAAAGCCATCTTCTATCTCGCCGCCTCCCCGCCGCAGGTTGCCGCGCCGCAACCTGCGAATGCGCGCCCTCAGCCGCGCGTGGAGTCAGACGATGGGCCCTTTACGCATCTTTGGCGGCTGGATCTCTCCACCCTGAAAACCGAGCAGCTTACCACCGGCGCCCTGGAGCTCGAGGAGTTTGCAGTTTCTCCGGATGGCGAAAAAATCGCGTTCTCCGCGACCCCGGACCCTGCGCCGCTGGCCGCTGCGCAGCGCAGCGAGATCTTTCTCCTCAATTCCATCCTTCGTCCTTCTCCCGGGGCTGCCGCACCCTGGCGGCTGACACAAAATGGCTGGGGCGAGTCGGGTTTTTCCTGGCGCCCGGACAGCAGCGGGTTCCTGTTTCTGGCTGAAGCGGACGCGAAATTCGAATTCTTCATCCAGCAACAGTCGGCGTTTTTTTTCGATCTCGCATCGGGAAAGGTGCAGGCTGTGAGGCTGGACACCGGGCCTGCGGCGGAGTTTAACGGTACGGTCGAGCAGGTGGAGTGGTTCAGCGCGGGTGAAATCCTGGCCGTGGTGAGCGAAGGGGTGTGCGCCTCCTTGCGTCTGGTTCGATTTGCCTCGGGTGACTCCAGGAGTCTGACGCATTGCCCCGCCGTGGCCGGCAGCATTTCGCTGAGCGACAACCGCCTGCGCAATATCGCATTGCTCGAACAGTCGCCCGCGGAGCCCGCCCGGCTGGGCGTCATCAGTTCGGTCGCGGATCTCCACGCCGGGCAGGTGTTCCGGCGGCGGAATATCGCATCCCACAATGCAATGGCGAATGAGCTGGCCCTGGCGCGTTTCCAGGTTGTGCGCTGGCAGGCCTCCGACGGCGTGGAAGTGGAAGGCATTCTGTACAAGCCGGAGGGCAAAGGCCCGTGGCCGCTGGTGACGATGATCCACGGGGGCCCCGCGTCCGCGGAGCAGGCCGGATTTCTGGCTACCTGGGGACGCTACCCGCACGTGCTGGCCGCCATGGGCGCGGCCTCATTCCTTCCCAACTATAGAGGCTCGACAGGATATGGCGCAGCGTTTCACCAGCGCAGCGTTGGCGACCGTAACGGCCGCGACGCGCAGGACATCGAAGAAGGCATCGACGCGCTGATCGCCCGGGGAGTGGCGGATGCGAAAAGACTGGCTCTGATGGGATGGTCGGCGGGGGGAGTGCTCACCAACTGGCTGGTGGCGAATCATCCGCGCTACCGGGCGGCCTCTTCCGGCGCCGGCGTCAGCGACTGGACGTTTCAATACTTCCTCTCCGATTATGCCTACGGCAGCAACTACTATTTCCGGGGCACTCCATGGGAGCAGCGCGAGAAATACTGGGAAAAATCCCCGCTGCGCATCGCCGTGGCAGTGAAGACCCCGGTGCTGCTCCACTGGGGCGCGAATGACGAGCGCGTCCCGCTCCCCCACGGCCGCGCGTGGTACCGCGCGCTGCGCGCGAACGGCGTGCCCGTGCGGTTCGTCGTCTATCCGGGCGAGGGGCACACGCTGGCGCAGCCGGCGCACCAGAAGCGCAAGCTCGAAGAAGACCTGGCGTGGTTTCGGAAATACCTGCTGGGGCCGTGATGAAGGCCGGGTAAGGCGGTCAGGACGCAAGACAGCAAAGCGAAATTCGGATGTGGCAACTGGAGGCCGGGAGGTTCGCGCAGCATAGATAGACTAAAAGGAGAAACACGCATGCGATGGTCGAGCAAGTGCGGGGCAGTGCTAGGGGCGCTGATTTTCGTCCTGGCGGCGGCGGGGCTGGCGCGGGAGCGGGAAGCCAATGGCGCGTACGCGGAGCGGCGGGCGAAGCTTCGCGCGCAGGCCAGCGGGCCGGTGGTGCTGTTCGGGTACACCGGGCAGGAGAACGCGTCGCCCTCGTACATCTTCGGCCAGGAAGAAAACTTTTACTACCTGACCGGGCATAACGAACCGGGGGCGGCGCTGGTGCTGGTGCCGGATTCCGCCGGCGACAAAAAATATGACGGCCCGAAAGAAATGCTGTTCCTTCCGCCGCGCAACAAACCGCGGGAGCGCTGGGACGGCATCCGGATGGGTTTCGACGACGCGGACATCTCCGAAAAGACCGGCTTCACAAAGGTGCTGCCCTTCTCGGCGTTGCGCGGTGAGCTGGAAAAGCTGGCCACGATGTTCACCGCGTTTCACACGCTGGTGGCCGCGCCCAACGCGGCGGGATATCCGCACGCAGCCAACTGGAACGCGTGGCTGAAACAGACGCTACCGCAAAGCACCATCGCGGGGATCGGGCCGGCCATCGGAGCGATGCGACAGCTCAAGTCCGCGGGGGAGCAGGCCCTGTTGCAGAAAACCATCGAGGCGTCCGTTGACGCGCACTTCGAGGCCATGCGCGTCATGAAGCCCGGGGTATACGAATACCAGGTGGGCGCGCGGATGGAGGCGGTGCACAAGGCCAACGGGTGCGAGGAGGAGGGCTATGCGCCAATCGTCGGCGCGGGGTTCAACTCCACGGTTCTGCACTATAACGATCTGAGGAAACGAATCGAGGATGGGGACATCGTGGTGCTGGACGTGGGAGCGTCGTGCGCCGGCTATGTGGCCGACATCACGCGCACACTGCCGGCCAACGGGAAATTCACGCCGCGGCAGCGGGAAATCTACAACATCGTCCTGGCAGCACAGAACGCCGCCATCGCCGCGGTCAAGCCGGGGATGACCATCGGCGGCAGCGGCCCCAACAGCCTGAACCGCATCGCGCGGGAGTATATCGGCGGGCACGGGATGGACAAGGAGGGCAACTCGCTCCTGCGCTACTTCATCCACGGCCTGGGACACCACGTGGGCCTGCGCGTCCACGATGCGGGAGACCCGCAGCGGCCGCTCGAGGCGGGCATGGTGTTCACCATCGAGCCGGGGATCTACATCCCGGAGGAAAACCTGGGCGTACGCATCGAAGACATGGTGCTGGTGACCGAGACCGGCTACAAACTGCTGACCGCGCGGCTGCCGCGGGCTCCCGAGGAAATTGAAAAATTCATGGCCCAGGCGAAAGGAAGGAATGACTGACATGGAACGCGCCGCAGAAACGCTGCGGCAGGCGCACGACGGCCCCGCCTGGCACGGCCCGGCGTGGAAGGAAATCCTCGCGGGGGTGACGCCGGCCACCGCCGCGAAACATCCATCCGGCGGGGGACACTCCATCTGGGAAATCGTGCTGCACGCGCACACCTGGAACGTCATCATCCGGCGGCGGCTGATGGGCGAGGTCATCGTAGACGTGCCGCCCGAGGAGGACTGGCCGCCAGTGCAGGCCACTTCACCGGCGGCGTGGGAGCGGATGGACGAGTCGCTGCTGCAAAGCGGAAACGAGCTGGCCGATGCCGTAGCCAGGATTCCCGACCGCGAGCTGGGAGAGCGCATGCCGCAACGCGAGCATACGAAATGGACGGAAATCCTGGGTGCGATCGAGCACGTCACATACCACGGCGGGCAGGTGGCGGTGTTGAAGAGGATTGTGGGGTGAAACGGCACACGTGGTATAATCAGGGTTTCTCAAGACCACTTTTTGGAGCACTGTAGATGTTGAGGGCGACACAACTGCGTCCGGGGATGGTGATCAAGCACAACGGGGACCTGTATTCGGTGTTCAGCGTGGACCACCGCACGCCGGGGAACAAGCGCGGCTCGATGCAGACCAAAATGCGCAACCTGCGGAACGGGGCGATGATGGACTACCGGTTCCGCGCGGAAGAATCCGTGGAGCGCGCCATCGTGGACGAAGTGGAATATCAGTACCTGTATTCCGACAGTGGCGGCTACCACTTTATGAACATAGAGACCTACGAGCAGATCCACCTGACCAAAGACGTGCTGGGCGATGCCGTGGACTACCTGACCCCGGACATCCACCTGATGGTGGAGTTCTACGACGGCAAGGCCATCGGCGTGGCCCTGCCGGATACCATTGACATGACCGTGCAGGACACCGAGCCGGGCATCCAGAAGGCCACGGCCAGCTCGGTGATGAAGCCGGCGACGATGGAGACGGGACTCGTGGTGCAGGTGCCTCCGTTTATCAATACCGGCGACCGCATCAAAGTGGATACCACCGAGGCGCGATACATCCAGCGAGTGCAGTAAGGACCTCTTCCCCAAAACTTAGGATCCGTGTGCGCATGCAGGCGGCGGCGTCGGCCGGCAAGACCCATTCGGCAGTCTCAGGTCAGGCACGTTCGCTGCGCTCCCTTCCACAAGCTCAGGGCAGGCAGTGCAGGCGCCAGCGGCACGGACTGGGCCGCGGGCAGGGAATCATCCTGCCGCGGATAGCTGCGTGAGGATCAGCGGCAGAAGGAACTCGTGCAGTGTGTCGTTGTCCGCGGGAGAGATGGAATGGTAGACCAGGGCCATGCGGTTCTGCCCGATCACGCGCAGTATGCTGGCCTGAATCTTCAGCGGGCGGCGCGCATCGGGAGGCGTGAAGGAAATTTCGACCGGCGTGCCGGCGGGGATCGTGGGGGCAGCTTCGACGAGCATGCCGTTCAGGCTGACATCCAGGGTCATGGCCTCGATGCGCCGGTCCTTCGCCACCAGGGTAGCGGGCATGGACATGGCGATGCGCTGGAAACGGCGCTTCTCGCGCTCGATGAATTCCTGGGAAGCGCGGACCATGCGCAACAGACCGCCGCGGTCAAAGGGCTTGAACAGGAAAAAATTCCCGCCCGCCTCGTAGCCCTGGCGGAGAACTTTCGGGTCGTCGTCGCCGGTAATCAGGACAATCGGCGAGCGCTGGTTGAAGCCGCCGGAACGCACCTTGCGGGCCAGCACAAATCCGTCGGGGGCAGGCATGCGCAGGTCGAGGAACACGGCGTCAAATTTTTCCCGGTTCAGGCGGTCGGCAGCTTTCCTGGAATTTACCTCGGTCAGCGTTTCGATGCCCGCGGCGGTGAACACCAGGTTTACCAGCCGGCAGATTCCCGCGTCGTCGTCCACCACATAAACCCGCAGCTTCATTCACATCCCTCGCAGACTGCATAGGAAAACACATCTGCCGCGCTGCGGCAACGAAGAAGTGCGCGGCGTGTCCGAAAATTCTGGCCGCCTTTGCTACGGGAAGACACGGCGGAAAATGGCGCCCACGTGCCGCAGCTGGCGCCGGAGGTCGAAGGTGTGTTCCAGCGCCGCGGGCGATAGGTGGCGGGTGATATTGGGGTCCGCAGCCACGCGCTGGCGGAAACTGCTTTCGGTTTCCCAGGCGGCCATGGCGTGGGACTGCACCCATTGGTAGGCATCTTCGCGCGTCGCCCCGGCAGCCACCAGGTCCTGCAGCAATTGGCCGGAAAAAACCAGGCCCTGGGTGGATTCCAGGTTTCGCAGCATGCGCGCAGGGAAGACCCGCAGGTGCTCGATCAATTCTGCGGTTTTGCCGATCAGGTAGTCGGCCAGGATGGCGGAATCGGGGAGGATAATTCGCTCGACGCTGCTGTGAGAGATGTCGCGCTCGTGCCAGAGGGCCACGTTCTCCAGGGCGGCCTGGGCATTGGCACGCACCACGCGCGCAAGACCGCAAATCTGCTCGCAGGTCACCGGGTTGCGCTTGTGGGGCATCGCCGAGCTGCCGCGCTGCTCTCCGCCGAAATGTTCCTCTGCTTCGCGGACTTCGGTGCGCTGGAGGTGGCGGATTTCGAGGGCGATTTTTTCGAGCGTGGCGGCAATCAGGGCCAGAGCCGAAACATAGTGCGCGTGGCGGTCGCGCTGGATCACTTGCGAGGAAACGGGCGCCGCTTCCAGGCCCAGGCGGCGGCAGATTTTTTCTTCCACTTCAGGTCCTAGGTGCGAGCAGTTGCCGACGGCGCCGGAAATTTTCCCGACCGCGACCTGCCGCGCCGCTTCGCGGAACCGGCCGATGTTGCGTCCGTTTTCTGCAAACCAGTTGGCCAGCTTCAGGCCGAAAGTAATGGGTTCGGCGTGGACGCCGTGCGTGCGGCCAATCTGCGGCGTGTCTTTGAACTCCAGGGCGCGGCGTTTGAGGATCTCACTTAGGCGGGCGAGGCCCCCTTCAATCAGGCGTGAGGCGTCGCGGAGCAGCAGGGCCTGCGCAGTGTCCACAACGTCGTTCGAGGTGAGGCCGTAATGCAGCCACCGCGCAGCATCGGGGTCGGCGATGGATTCCTGCACCGCCAGGGTGAAGGCGATGACGTCGTGCTTCACACGCGCTTCGTGCTCGAGGATGCGGTGGACGTCAATCTTCGCGCGCGAGCGGATGGCGGCGGCGGCTTCCCGCGGCACTTCGCCGGACTCGGCCAGGGTCTCGGCGGCGGCAATCTCCACTTCCAGCCACTTCTGGAATTTGTTCTCGTCGCTCCAGACGCGGCCCATTTCCGGTCGAGTGTATCGCGGGATCAAACCAGGCTCCCTTCGGCGCAGCCGCGCACTGCGGCGCGTGCTGCCGGACCCAGGTATCGCAAAACGGCGGGGAAATCCCTTCCCAATGATACCTCAGAATGGGTGCGCAGCTGGAAAGTGCCGGCGTGCCGGCCATTGGGATGGCCCCCTGTCAGTTAAATGCCGTTGTTTCAATACATTAAATCGCGCTCGCGTAAACCTAACCACGGGTGCACAATGCGGGTCTAATGAGCCGGATGGAATGGACCGAGCAGCAGGCTGTCGCGCAGGCGCGCGGCGGTGACCCGGAAGCGTTCCGCGCGCTGGTGGAGCGACACAGCCGCAGCTTGTTCCGGCTGGGATACCGGATGACGGGAAACGAACACGACGCCGAAGAAGTGGTGCAGGAAACGCTGCTGCGCGCCTACCGGCGGCTCGGCCGCTTTGAGCAACGCGCCAACTTCGGGACCTGGCTCTACCGCATTGCAGTGAACTGCGCGCTGGACTTGCGGCGGGCGAAGAAGAGAGAAGAGTCCAGGCGCGAGGCGCCCGGACCGGACCCGGAGGCGGAAAGTAGTCTTGATTCCATCCCCGCTGCCGGGGCATCGCCGGAGCGCCTCGCGATCAGCTCGGAAATCCGGCGAGAGGTGAGCCTGGCGATGGACCGGCTGACGGACGCGGAGCGCGCGGCGTTTGTGCTGCGCCACTTCGAGGGACACAGCATCGAGGAAATCGGCGCCACTCTGGGTCTGGCGGCCAGCGCGACAAAGAACACCATTTTCCGCGCGGTGCAGAAATTGCGCGGCTCACTGGCCCCTCTGGCCAGTGCGGCGAGGTAGGCGATGACACGGAACCACATCCTGGAAGAAGAATTGGTGGCCTACCACTACGGCGAGGCCGGCGTTCGCGCCGAACTGGACGCGCACCTGGCGGAGTGTGCGGAGTGCCGCGAGAGCTATGCGGCCCTGCGCGGCGTGCTGGCGATGGTCAGCGCCGCGGAGGTCCCGGAACCATCCGCGGATTATGAACGGCGCGTGTGGCAGCGGCTGGAACCGCGGCTGGAAAAACCTCGCTGGTGGAAATCGCTTGCGGCGCGGCCGGCGTGGCTCGCCGTGCCTGCGGTGGCGGCGCTGCTGCTGGCGGCGTTTCTCGGAGGGCGTCTGACAACCCGGCCCGCAGACCCGACGGGGGGAAGCGGGGCAGCGGTGAACCAGGCGGCGCGCGAACGGCTGCTGATGCTGGCCGTGGGCGACCACATCGAGCGCTCGGAGCGCGTGCTGACTGAAGTGGCGAACGCGCCGGGCGGGCGCAGCGTAAACCTCGCCGCCGAGCAGCAGTGGGCGGGCGAGCTGGTGAGCGACAGCCGCTTGTACCGCCAAACGGCGCGGCAGGCAGGGATGGGCGGACTGGCGAACCAGCTCGACGAGCTGGAGCGAATCCTGCTGGAAGTGGCACGCAGCCCGGAGAAAATTTCCGCGCAGGAGTTCGAAATGCTCCGTAGGAGGATCCTGGCACGGGACCTGATGTTCCGGCTTCGGGTAATGAGGTCACAGGCGGAAGAACGCGCGCGCGTGACGCCGGAGCGCACCCGTCGGGAATTCTAGCGCCACCCGCTGGCTGGGACATTTGCCAGGGACAAAGGATTGGAACATTTCTATTCATCAATGAGAGGACAAACGAAAATGAACGGAACGTGGATGAAGATTTTCCTCGCAGGAGTGCTGGCAGCAGGGACGGCAGGGGCGCAGCAAGCGCCGCCCACAGGTGCTCAGGCGCCGAAAGGGCCGAAGCCAGCGGCCAAGCGTGGAGGAGTGCAGGGCGGCGTGGCCGGGGGCGTGGCCGGGGGCGTGAAGGGAGGAATGTCCAGCACCGCCGAGCAGGACCAAATGGAAGCGGCCCGCGGGGAAATGGAGCGCGAGCTCCAGGGACGCGAGCGGGAGCAGCAGCAACGCGAAGAGCGCCAGCAGCAGCGGGAGCAGCAGGAACAGATTGAAGAGCTCTACGAGCAGGGGAAGGAGGCGCTCGATGAGAGTGAATGGGAGGACGCCATCCGCGCGTTTAACCAGGTGATCCAGGCCAGGGGCCGCCTGGCCGACGGGGCGCTGTACTGGAAGGCCTACGCCCAGAATCGTCTGGGCCAGAGGGAGAAAGCGCTGGCCACGATTGCAGAGCTGCGCAAAGCGCATCCGCAAAGCCGGTGGTTGGACGACGCGAAGGCGCTGGAAGCCGAGGCCCGGCAGAGCGGCGTGCCCGGGGGAGTACCGGGTGGCGTGCCGGGCGGTGTGAAGGGCGAAGGCACGGCACAGCAGGCCGACGAAGAGTTGAAGCTGCTGGCGCTCAACAGCTTGATGCACCGCAACCCGGAAGATGCCGTGCCCGTGCTGGAGAAATTCCTGGCCGGGAACCAGTCCCCGAAATTGAAGGACAAGGCGCTGTTTGTGCTGGCGCAAAGCGAATCGCCCCGGGCGATGGAAGTGCTGGCACAGATTGCGCGCGGGCAATCCAACCGCCCGCTGCAGATGAAAGCGCTGAAGTACCTGGGCATCTCCGGGAGCGAAAAGAGCCGGCAACTGCTGAGCGAGGTCTATGGCGCATCGGCGGATACGGACGTCAAGCGCTCCATCCTGCGCAGCCTGATGATTTCCGGCGACCGCGCGCGTCTGTTCAGCCTGGCCAAGTCCGAAAAATCCCAGGAGCTCCGCGAGTACGCCATCCACCAGCTCGGCGTTTCTGGCGCGGACGAGGAGCTCTGGCAGTTGTATGGCGGGGAAACCTCCCTCGAAGTGAAGGGAAAAATCCTGCATTCGATGTTCGTCAGCGGCAACGTGGACCGGCTGCTGGAAATCGCCCGAATGGAGAAAGAGTCCAAGCTGAAAGAAGCCGCTATCCACAGCATCGGCATCAGCGACAGCAAGAAGGGCGGCGAAGCCTTGCTGGGCATCTACGAAACTGACAAGGACCCGGCCATCCGCAAGCAGGTGCTGCACGCGCTCTTCCTCCAGGAGAATGCCAAAGCGCTCATCGCCATTGCCCGGAAGGAAACGGATCCGGGGATGAAGAAACAAGCCATCCACTGGATTTCCCTGATAGGGTCGAAGGAAGCCACCGATTTCATGATGGAAATCCTGAAGGACTAGGAGGCTGCAATGACATCGCGCGCTGCAGTAGTCCTGTCCGCCTGCCTGCTGGCCGCGCCATCCGCAGCACAACCGCAACCGCAATGGGAACGCGCGCGCGTGGAGACGCGCGCCGTCACTGGCGGCCTGGAAAAAGCCTTTCGCGCCATTGCCGCAGAACACGCGGAGGCTGCGTGGATCGGTTACGCTCTGGCAGCCGCACCAGGCGCGGGCCAGAGCTGTTGCGGTTCGCGCGGCGAATGGGGCTGCTGCCGGTTGGAGAAGGAAACCGGCCTTTCCATCCGCCAGGACGAGGATTCGAAAGAGCGGTTGACGACAGGCCGCGTGAAGCTGGAAGGTCCGGAATTCTTTTGGGTTCTGCTCCGAGTGGAGAACCGGCACGTAGGAAGAATCGCGGCCTGCTCGGAAGGCTGCGAACTCGACGCCGGCGGCCTGCGCGTGGTCTGGCTCACCGGCGTGACACCCGAAGAAAGCGTTGCCCTGCTCTCCGTCTATGCGACTTCTGGCGCCACGGAAGAGGACGACCACCGCTCCGGCAAAGGGCTGCGGAACCACGCGGTGATGGCCATCGCGTTGCACGGCGATGCGGCCGCAGACCGGGCGCTGGAAAACTTCGTGGCTGCCAGCCGGCCGGAAACGCTCCGCCGCGAGGCCGCTTTCTGGATGGGGGTGGCGCGCGGCGCCCGGGGCTTCGAGACGCTGCGACGCATGGTGAAGGAAGACCCCAGCGAGGATGTGCGCGAACACGTGATTTTTGCGCTCTCGCAGAGCAAGCGGCCCGGCGCCATTGCAACGATGATTGACGCAGCGCGCAACGACAGGAGCAGCCGCGTCCGCGGGCAAGCCCTGTTCTGGCTGGCGCAGCGCGCGGGCGCCCGCGCCGCCGGCGTTATCACAGACGCCATCGAAAACGACCCCGAAACCGAAGTGAAGAAGAAAGCCGTCTTCGCGCTCAGCCAGCTTCCGAAAGATGAAGGCGTGCCACGGCTGATCCAGGTGGCGCGCAGCAACCGCAACCCCGCGGTACGCAAACAGGCGGTGTTCTGGCTGGGGCAGTCCAACGACCCCCGCGCCCTGGCGTTTTTCGAAGAAGTGCTGAAGTGAGCCGCAGGAAGCTCCGCACAGGCTAACACCGGCCCGGACGAACCCCCGGCGCCGAGGTGCGATACACTCCGGGCCGTGCCGAAAACTAAGGGGCAGTCCATACGCGGCAGACACGGGCAACAGGCCGGGGTGCCCGCGCTGCTCGGCGTACCCTTTGATGAGAATTCGTCGTACCGGCGCGGGGCGGCAAAGGGGCCAGCAGCGATCCGCGCGGCGCTGCGTTGCGATTCCACGAATCTGTGGACCGAAAACGGCCAGGACCTGGGCGCGCTGGCAACACTCGAGGATGCCGGAGACGTGGACTGCGCCTCCGGGAGCGACGCGTTTGTGGAAATCGAACGCCGCGTGGCGGCGCTGCTGGCCAGCAACGCGCGGCCCCTGCTGCTGGGCGGCGACCATTCCATCACCTACCCGGTTTTCCGCGCGTTTGCAAAGAAATATCCGCAGCTGACCATCCTGCATTTCGACGCGCATCCCGATTTGTACGATGCATTCCACGGCAGCCGGGTATCGCACGCCTGCCCGTTTGCGCGGATCATGGAGCAGCGGCTGGCGCGGCGGCTGGTGCAGATCGGCGTGCGCACGATGAACGGGCACCAGAGGGAGCAGGCCCGGCGGTTCGGGGTGGAAGTGATCGAAATGAGAAAGTGGGCCAGGACCGCCAGGCTCCGGCTGGCGGGGCCGCTCTACATTTCGTTCGACATGGACGCGCTGGACCCGGGCTGCGCGCCGGGGGTCTCGCACCCCGAGCCCGGAGGCATGAGCACGCGGGAGGCGTTGCGGGTCATCCAGTCGCTGCGGGCCGGGATTGTGGGCGCGGACGTGGTGGAGCTGAACCCGGACCGGGACGTCAACGGCATCACGGCGATGGCCGCCGCCAAGCTGGTCAAGGAAATCGCGGCACGGATGCGATAGGTTTTATTTTCCTTGCAACGCGTCGAATGCCTTCACGATGTCCGCGCCCGTAGGGCGTTTCCTGTAATTGTCGGTGAGGTTGAGCCAGCGGACGGTGCCCGTTGGGTCCAGCAAAAATTCCGCAGGACGCGATATATCCGCGCCGCGGAACCCCGCCTTGTGCACGAGGTCATACTTCTCCAGCACTTCCATCTTTTCGTCGGACAAGAACGTGTAGGTGTAGCCCTGTTTCTCAATGTGGCTCTTTGTCGTAGCGGGCGGGTCCACGCTGATGGCTGCGACGCGGATGTTGCGCGACTCTAACTCCTTCAGGGATTGCTGCAAACTCCGCAACTCGGAGTTGCAGTAGGGTCACCAGTAGCCGCGGTAGAAAACCAGGAGCACCCACGGCGCCGCGGCCCGCTCTCTTGACGGGGGCGCGGCCAGCAGCTCGGAGAGTTTGACCGGCTTGCCCTCGGCGTCGGGGAGCGTGAATTCCGGGGCCTTCTGGCCGGCCCGGGGAGCATTGTCAGAGGGTGGAAGCTGCGCCTGCAAACGCAAGGCGAAGAATCCCATCATGCCTCCCAGTAAAAGTGCTGCGCCAGGCTTGCGTGAACGAATGCGCATCGCAGATGTCCTCAATCGGTGTGAATGCGAACGGAACAGCGTATCAGATGCAGGAAAGGCGAGAAAGTTTCGCGGTCGAAACGCAGACAAACCTGCCACAGAGGACTCGGAGACACGGCGAGTGCACACAAGTCGGTGAAGTTCAAGGAGTGAAATTCTCCACTCCAGGGAAAGGGGAGCTAGAATGGCGCCCTGTCCCCGGGAGAGGCAGGAAGCCCTTGAGTGCAATTGCCCCAGCATTGAAAGTCCGCGCCCCGCAGCGGCGCGGCATCGGCTTCTGGATGAGCCGCGTGCTTGCGGAAGCAGCGCACGCAACGCGGGAACTGTCGCCCGATGCCGTGCACGACCTGCGCGTGGCCCTGCGACGCTGCCGCACTCTGGCGGACACCATGGGGGAGCTTGACGCGCATCCCGCGTGGCAGGAGATGGACGCGGCGGCGCGGCGGCTGTTCCGGCGGCTGGGTCCGTTGCGCGATGCCGATGTGATGGCCGGATGGCTGGAAAAAGTCGCGCCGGCTGAGGACCTGGTACGCCAGGCACTCGAGGCGCAACTTCTGGCAGAACGGGACGCGCACCGGCGGCGGGCGCAGAGGGCGCTGCGGCGGTTTGACCGCGCGGAGTGGCGCGGGTTGCGGCAGGTGCTCGTGCGGCGCGCCGGGCGGGTGCCTGCGGGCGGCGCGGTGTTTCAGCATCTGGCCCTGGAGCGCTGGACGGAGGCGCGTGCCTTGCACAGCGCGGCCCTGCGCACCCGCAGCGCCGTGGCGCTGCACCGGCTGCGGGTGGGGCTGAAACGCTTGCGCTACATCGTGGAAAACTGCCTGCCCAAGCTGCACGTCGCGTGGGGCGGCGACTTGAAACAATTCCAGGACTGGCTGGGAGAAATCCACGACCTTGATGTGCTGCGCGCAGCGCTGCCGGGCACCGGGCTCCTGGATGGGGCGGCAAAAAAGCGCTGGCATTCGTGGCTCGAGTCTCCGCGAGGAGAACGCCTCAGCAAATATCGCGAAAGGATGGGCGGGAGAAAGCCGCTCTGGCCGCAATGGCGCGCGGCGCTCCCGGCGGGGCGCGCCGAACAAAAAGTCTGCAAGGCGCGGTGGGAAGCGTGGGCCTTGTTCCAGGGATCGGCGCGAAGACATCTGCGCCGCGTGGCGCGGATATCTTCCGGCCTGCTCCGCGGGCTGAAACGCGCACGATTTGCAGAACATTTCGCCGATCCCGCGGCGGAGCGCATCCTCGCCGTGGCCAGCCTGGTGCATGCGGCGGGCAGGGCGAGCGGAAAGCGAGGCCATCACAAGACCGCGTACCGGCTGATCCGCGGTCTGCGGCCGCCGCTGGGATGGACGCCGGAAGAGACGCGCCAGGTGGCGCTGGTGGCGCGGTACCACCGCGGCAAACCACCCGCCGCGCACCACGAAGGCTTTGCCGAGCTGGATGAAACGCAGCGCGCACAAGTGTGCGCGCTGGCAGGGGTGCTGCGAATTGCGGAAGCCCTGGCCACGGCGGTGGCGCTGGAGACGCGCACGCCGCGCGTGCGCGTCTCCAGGATGCACGATGTGCTGCTGGTGCGCGTCTCAGGGCTGCATCTGGATGAGCAAAACGCCGCGCGGCTCGCGCGCAGGAAGATGCTCCTGGAGACGCTGCTGGAGCTTTCCATTGTGGTGACCAGAGAGGAAGGGAAACCGCAGCTAATCCCCGCGGCGGTAAATCCCGCGGATCCGGGCGGCGGAACTCCGGCAACCCCCTCCGCCTGAACCCACCTGCAAGTTTCCCAGGACATTCGGAGCGTCACCCTGCGCGCACAGTGAAGTAAAGGTACGGGAGTTCTCATCCTGCGAGGCGGCGGAGGGCTTTGGGGTGCATCAGCCAGAGCAGGGAGCCGCGGATTGGGCGGAAAGAGTCCATCTGGAGGCAGACGACGCCGGACTTTTTCAGGGCGGTGAAGACGCCGGGGGCGCCGACGGCGTGGGCAATCATCTCGTCGAGCGGCGGAGCGTGGCCGAAGCAGATGACTTCGTCGCTCCGGGTCTCCGCGACCCCCTTGAAGAATTCGGCCGGGCGCATCGGGTACTTGAGCGCGTCCGTGCGCTGAATTTTTTCCCGCGAAAACTTCAACTCCGCGGCAACAATTTCCGCGGTCTGAACGGCGCGCACCAGGGGGCTGCTGAGGAAGTCATCGGGATCGATGCCCATGGCCGCCAGGCCGCGGGCGACTTCCCGGGTCTTCTGGACGCCTTCGGAGGTGAGGAAACGCTCGGCTTCGGGAGGACAGCCGGGGTCTTCGCGGTCAATGGCAATGCCGTGGCGCATCAGGTAGAGGAGCATGGGCGTCTGTGAAGCGGGGAAGGAGTGTAACAAAAACCGGAGATTGGAAGTTAGAGGTTCGAAATTTGAAAGCTGAGTTCAGAACGCGGGCGCAAAGCTCGGAACGCCTGGACGCAGTCGCAACGGGATTCCGCAGAGATCACACGGACCCAGAGGATATGTGAGCAGAGACGAAAACCGGTACAAAGCGGTGTGAAAAAACAGCAGCTTGACCCGAGGGGGAAAGCTTAGCGGGAAAGGCGGGAAAAAACGGTGCGCAGGCCGAACTCGCGCTCGAACAGGGCGGCCTTGCGGCGCGCGCCGGCCAGGGCCAGAGTATCGCCGCGCTTGATGCGAGCCTTGAAATAGAGCTTCTTGCCCTTGCGGACGGCGTGCACGGTGTGAACGGCCTGGCGGTGGTCGCAATCGAAGCCGTCGGCAATGCGCAGTAGCGCGGCCAGGGAGCGGATTTGCTTCTGGTGGGCAGCGTCAAACGAGGCGTAGAGCTTGTGGTCGTTGTCGGGGTCGGACTGGGAATGGTAGCGCGCCAGGCAGGCGACAAAATCGCGGCGCCGCGTCGCCAGGCCGGGGATTTCCGAGTGCCGCAGGATGTATTCGGAATGCTTGTAGTGCAGCTTGCGGTTGATGACATGACCGACGTCGTGCAGAACGGCGCCCAGTTCGAGCAATGGCAGCAGTGCGGGGGGCAGGCCATGCACGGCGCTGAGCTGGTGGAAGAGAGATGCAGCCAGGCGGCGGACGTGCTCGGCGTGCCGGGAGAAACCATTTCCCTGGAGGTGAGCGGCGAATTTGCGAGCAGCGTCCATTGTGGCTGCCGCATCACCAGCGGGTTCCTCCGTTGCGGGGGCGCCGAAATGCACAGCGACGATTTCGCGCAGCACGCCCTCGCGCACGCCCACGCCGGGGACCAGCATCTCGCGCAGGTTGAGGGCGTCCGCGATGGCTGAAAAAATTACCGCGGCGATCCCCATCACTTCGGCGCGGTCCTGGCGGACGCCGAAAACGCGCATGCGGCCGGGCACGTCGAGGAGCAGAATTTGCCGCAGGCGAGACTGCAGGGCGCGGAAATTCAGCGTGGGCACGCCGCGCAACAACGGGCCGGGCGCCAGGACCGCCAGGGCTTCCGCGTTGCCTCCGCAGGCGGCGGCCAATGCGCCGTTCAGCGCAGGACGGCGGGGCAGGCGGCTGTCGAGCACGGTGAGGACGTGGCGGCGAAGGATGTCTTCCTCGGTCTGCGTGATGGCCCCGCGGATGCGGAAATGTTCCATCAGGCGGACGGTGCCGATGGGCAGGGCGACACTCTGCTCGGGCTGGGAGTCGCGCATCAGGTTCAGCTCGAAGCTGCCGCCGCCGAGGTCCACGATGAGGCGGGGAGCCAGGCGCCCGCCGAGGGCGCCGAGGACCGCGGCGCGCACCAGGCGGGCTTCTTCGGCGCCGTCAATCACCTCGAGCGCAATGCCGGTAGAGCGGCGGATGCGGTCCAGCAGCTCCTTGCGGTTGCGCGCTTCGCGAGTGGCGCTGGTGGCCACGGCGCGCAGCTTGCGGACGTGGTAGCGGTCCATCAAACGCCGAAAGTGACGGAAGGCGCCCACGGCGGCGGAGATGGTGCGCGGCTCAAAGCGGCGCCGGGTGAAGGCGTGATGCCCGAGGCGCACGGGATAGCGCTCGGTCTCCAGGGGATGGATCTGCTGCGGGGAATCGGCGTGGGCGATGAGGATACGGATGGCGTTGGAACCGGCGTCGATGGCGGCGATGTTGATGGGTTGCGCCATCGTTCAGGCCGGGTCACCGCCAGAGATGGATAAGCGCGCTGGAGGGCTTATAGGATAAATCCTTGATGCGCAGATGCTCGCCGATATGCTTGCGCAGCTCCCGGTTGACAGTCTGGACGGGCGCTTCGGCATCGAGTTTGACGAATTGATGGCGCTTGGCCAGATTCTCAAACTCCTTTTTTATCATAGATTGGTAGCGGATGAAGGACTTGAAGAGATCGTTGGAGAGGGCCATGTCCAGGCCCGCTTCCCAGTAGGAAATCACCTGGGATTTTTTGAACTCGCGCTCGAAGGCCACTGAAGGGCTGACGTTAAGCCAGAAACTCAGGTCCGGACGCAGGGCGGGCTCGTAGATGCCGTGCAGGTAGCCGCGGGCGATGCCGCGCGCGGCGGCGCGGGCCACCAGGGTGAAGAAATAGCGGTCCGCCAGGACGATCATCCCGCTGCGCAGGGCCGGGATGATGCGGTTTTCGAGCTGGTCGAAGAAATCGGTGGCGTACATCAGGGCCAGGGTCATGCGGGTGACGCTGTTTTTGGCCAGTACGTCGTCAATGTCGCGGGCGATCAGGTTGGAGCGGCGCAGGCCCATGGTCTGCACCGCAAACCCGTTGGACTCCAGCCATTCCTGCAACAGGGCAATCTGCGTGGAGCGCCCGGATCCGTCCGTGCCCTCGATCACGATGAGCATGCCGCTGAGGTCGTCTTCGCTGGTGCGCGGAAGTGGCGAACCGTAGAAGCGGCTCCGCGCCGCGGGCGGATGCTCGGCCGGACGAGGGGCCGCAGGCGCGGCCGGGCGCGCGGCACCGTCGCCAGAAGCAGAGGGCTGGCCGTCGCCGCCGTGCTCGCGTGGATCAGATGGGTCCATCATTCCGTTGTCCTGCCGCGCGCGTCATCCCGCGGAGTCGGGCGCGAACCATTGCAGGTCAATGCGCTCCTGCACCAGTTCGCGCATCTGCTGCTGCAGCTCGTTGACGGGCACGGTGCCGTCCATGAGGACGAAATTGTCCGTGGCGGTCATCTGGTCGTACTGGTCGAGAATCATTCCCTGAAATATGCGGAAGCTCTCGGTGCGGTCAAACGAGAGGCCGAGGTCCATCCCCGCCTCATAGTGCTTCAGTTCCGGGCGGCCGCCCAGGATGCGGTTGAGGGCGATCTCCAGCGGGGCGCGGAAATAAAATGTGATGTCGGGGATCGGGGCGAAACTATAGAGGTTGCGCAGCCACTGCGGGGAACAGCCGCGGGAGGCATCGCGTGCGAATGCCGTATAGATGTAGCGGTCGGCCAGGACCAGATATCCGCCCTGAAGCAGCGGGAAAATCTGGCGCTCGCAGCGGTCTGCGAAGTCTGCGGCATGGATCATCGAAAAGGTGGTGGGAGTGAGCAGCTTGCGGCGCTTGCCGCGCTTGGTGGCCGATTTCACCAGCGGGGATGAATTCCACTCCGTGAAATGGATGCGGTAGCCGCCAATCTCCAGCCAGCGCTTCAGCAAATAAAGCTGCGTGCTCTTGCCGGAGCCGTCTATGCCCTCGACGACGACCAGCGCGCCGGGATAGGGGCGCTCCGGCTGGCGCGGGGCGGAGTCCGGGGCGTCCTGCGGGGCGCGGGGCTTTGCGATGGTGGACTCAGGAGCCATTGCCGGAGTTCACTATTCTACGCTTTGCCGGGCGCAATGGGAAAAGTTAGGAATCCCGCCGCGGAATGCAGAACTCAGATTTCCCTTCTCCTTTTTCCTTCTCTTCCCTGGCCCCTAGTCCCTCGCCCTCGGCCGTCGCCGTGCGACGGCCGATCCCGTCGAGGACCCTGAGCCTGTCGAACGGGAGCGCAGTCGAGGGAAGCAAAGACGAAGGGTCGCTGACCTCTGTGTAAGTTTTTCGTCTCGCTCATCCCTCTTCCCCCTTCCCTTTTTCCTTCTCTTCCCTAGCCCCTAGTCCCTCGCCCCTAGCCCCTGGCTAATGTTTTTCCACCCCCCTTCACTTTTCGCTTGACAACCTTTCCGCAGTTGTGTTAATCTAGTGACATCATATGTTGCTAATTGCTATTACCGGACCCGGCCCCCTCCCACCGCCTTCACTCTCGGCTATCGCACCT
>Ga0247727_10004451_pt1 | contig 29682 bp, 25 predicted proteins | sample WisWelCaveWW1625_FD_202498 | JGI IMG/M metagenome (GOLD analysis project Ga0247727, IMG submission 202498) | Biofilm microbial communities from Wishing Well Cave, Virginia, United States - WW16-25 | ecosystem: Environmental > Aquatic > Deep subsurface > Groundwater > Cave microbial mat | place...
CGGGCTTAACTTCTGCTCCAATTAATTTTTGAATTTTACATGTTTTTACATCCCTTCCGGCAACATTAGTAGCTCCAAGTTGTAAAAATACGTCAACACTTCCTGTAACTCTTTGTGCAATGTCAGGTGGAATGTCATTTGGGTGAATGGTAATTATCACCGTCATGCCGCTAGCTACAAGATATTTACATTGGGTAAAAAAGTCTAAAATTTTTGTTGCATCAGAAAATACTGTTAATAATGAAAGAGAATCTATTATCACAGCATTTGCTTCCTTGAAACTATTGCTCATGTATTTACTAATAACTGGAAGAAGATATGCAGATTGTTCTCTGTTCCACTTTATACCATATACATGAAGTGGCATTATGGTTAATTTATTTTGTAAAAATGCATGTGAAAAATTGTAAGTGATTGCTTTCATGTTTTCGATATATTCTTTAACTGTATTTTCTGTAATGCAAAGAACTTTTTTGTCGCTATCAAGTAGACCTTTCATAAATAGCGCAACCATTGCGCTTTTTCCTGTTCCGTGACCTCCCTCAATTAACATAAGAGATGGAATTGGTATGGAATCACCAAACTGTCTATCTACTTCTTCATTTCCAGTTTGAAAGCCCTGTACCATCTTAAACTACCTCCAAAAATTGTCCAAGTAAAATACTAGCTAGATCTAATACAGAGTCCAACACTGGATCAACATTGAAAAATCGATATAAGGTGGTGTTTGCCTTTTTTGAACGAATATCAGAAATCTACCTTTTTCTATTTGGTTTCTGTTGCATAGATATAATACCATTCTATGGATTGCCTATTTACCACCGAGTTTTCAATTAATACAACTGCAAATAGATTTGTAGCTGATGCCGGTATCTCAGTTGTTTGGCAGGTTATTGCATTGCTGTCTATCTGAAAACATGCCCTACTGTTTGCACTCTCAAACCATACTTGCATTCTTACCACACCTGTCGATTCAGTAATTCCAGAATCTGTAACATCTTGTGTTACATCACCATCATTTACGATGTATTGATAGGTAGCGTCTGTACTTCGTACCACAATAGTAGCACATGAATCACCATTACAAGGAGTTTCGATGTTATCTAATGTAGAATCAGTTGTAAATCCTATCTGATAACGGTTTCCTGTTGTATTTAATACCTGAATTCTTGTATCCAAGTAAGCATCCCATTGATGACGAAACAAGCCAGTAGCAGAAATAAATCCTGCATCGTTTGCTCCCCCTGCCCCGGTTGCAAATGTTGTTCTGGACTCCATCCTTTCACCATCTGGATCAACAAGAAAGAATTCTGTTCCAATCAATGTGCCACCACCTCCACAAAGCAGACCTCCACATTGTAAAGTAGTGGATATTGGATAAAAGTAACCATGTTTTTTACATGAAGGTAAAGGTAAATCAATTCCACATTGAGAACCTCCTGTAGTAAAGGTAACGCCATTATCTGTTGCAACTGTAACTATAGCAGTTAAACTTGCCAAGTTTTCACTAAGTCTAGTTCTAATGTATGCATTTTCACCAAAATTTAGTAGCTTTGGATCTGCCACATCATTTAAGATTGATTGAATACACCATTGGCCAGCTGGTGGTACTGCCCCAAGACACTCTCCATTATAGGATAATTCTTCTGTTTTTTGACCAGAGATTGCACCTGTGTATTCTACGAGTACATTAAAATTATTAAAATCCCAAAGTGTCGTTGAGCCTTCATTATTTAAAGTAAAGTTAACAAGTGGAGATCCTATTCTTGTGTACATTTCCTTTATGCTTATTTTGGTTTTAGAAACTGAATCTTCGATCTGTGAGCTCTTCGAGGAAACTTCACCTATTGAAAAAATGGTGTTAACCACATTTGGAATAGATAAGAATACAAGCATGATGGTTACCATGACGATTCCTCCTGCTATAGCAACACTTAGACCCATTTAATCACCTCTAAAAACAGACAATTAGCCTGGCAATGAAAATATGTGTTCATCAGAAACTCCGTTTGGTGTAGTAATAGTTACTTGATATGTGACTCCCCGTATAATGTCTGCATCAGTGATATTGATACTGTGAGTCTCGGAGATTTGCCAGACAGGTTGAGGTAGCGGTCCATCCCATCTCCATGTGTCTTCTCCTCCACTAGGAATGTGAGGAATATTTTTTACTTGATTTATTTCTCCAAAATACACATCAGTATTGTTTGCGTTTACAACTGGATTAACTCCAATATTTTTGATCCAAATATTGACGTTATTATCAGTAGTATTTGTTGCATAAACTATTTTTACTTTGGTTAAGATTATGTCTTTTTGACTTTCAGTAGTAGCTGTAAAGGTAGATTGAAAAACTCCTACTTGATTCATTACAACTCCAGCAATAGATGTAGCAATAACTACTGAGGCAATAATTAAAATTGCTTCTGACATTATTCCTGATGCCATAGTTACTCACCTTTTCCGAACTTTTTCCTATTGCGATTAGACAACAGCTTGGAATAGTGTGAGTCTGCTTCTCTGTCGGTTAATCCTACAATCTTTGAAAATTTGTAAAGTTGGATAAGAGAGTCTTCTACGTTCATTCCAGAATTTTTTAACATGTCTATAATGTTGTATATGGTGTTTTCATCTTCTGGTTTTAATCCCATCAATTTGCACTGTTCTATTAGCAAATCAATACAGTCATCGCCTTGTTCCTTTAGCATGTCTCCTGCAAGCTCTATAATTGACATCATTTTTCCAACGCTTAGGTTACCACTAAAGAGAGGTTTCATAACAGAATCCATTGGATTGCTAGAATCAGATGATTGGGATTCACTTCCAGACTTGTCATCACTTTTTGTTAGGGATAGTTGGCTTGGATCTGCTTGAACGCTTTGACCACTTTGGAATCCTGTTGGAATTAATATGGTTTCTCTCTCTTTTGTTACTTCTCTGGTTGGAACTGAATCATCTGCTAACTGTTGACGTAAAGGTAAAGATGGATCTTGTAAAATTTTAAGGTCAAGTGATTCAAAATACTTTCTCATAAAATTAAGTGGGTTAGAAATTTCTGCTTGGAATGCCTTCATATCAGTTAATGTACCTTCAAATGATTCAGTTAGAGTATCTACACTGTCCTTTGTCACCTTCATGTCTTCTTTTATTTTGTTAAGATCCTTTTTGAATGAGGCTAGATCTTTTTCTACAGGCTCAAATTTCTGATCAACTAAATCTCTTATTCCTTCTGTTCCGAAACTACTATTACTACCTTCAGCCAAACTTGTTGGATCAATGCCCACAGTATTTGGGTCAAATCTTTCCTTTTGTACTACACCGGAAATTATATCATCAAGTTCTTTATTGCCAATTTCTGGTAAACCGCCAGCTTCTCCTCCAACCAAATAACTAGAACCTGGTTGTAAAAGTTGTTGGGATGAGCCTTCGGTTACTAATTCATTTAAAATGTCATCGCTTTGTTCAGTTTCAGATAGATAAGTAGACTTTTTCATTGGTTTTTTGAAAATTTTTTCCATAATTATTGGCATATATCTTGGTAGACCTATTCCAATTCCTGCTAGAGCTGCTGTTGGTATAATAAAATATGAAACTGTATTATTAATATCAAAAATAAGCTCTGGAAATAATTCATACAAAAATAAACCATATACGCTAATTACACTAATTATAACAAATATTCTAAAACTCTCTGGAACTTGTATTAATTTATTTAAAAAAGAAAGAGAAAAAGAAATGCGTGGAGGGTTCATAAGTACCCCACCTTTTATCCTAGGTCCACTACCTCAGTAGTAATATTGGGTACTTGTCTTTCTACTGTTAATGAAGCACCTGAAGGAACAATTATTTCAATTCTTATTGTATCAAGTTCAGAAGGTCTTTCAGTATCGGCAAAAACAATAGCAAGATTTGCATGCTCTCCGCTCTCAAGAATATCGTTTGTATTGGCTGCAACTGTCCAGTAAATGAATGCTGTAGTTGTATTTGGCCAATCATCTGAATCTGCATCTAGTCCTCCTAGGTATGGGCTTTTTTCAATGACACCAAGTCCAGGTCCAATATCTGCTGCATTTGTAGCTGCTTCCAGACTAGTGTATGTGTTTGGATTTAGTGTGCCATTATAGATATCATCGTATGTAATTTGGTTACTAAGGTACTTTACTGCGGTTATTGAGGGATCTAAGTTAATAGAGTCTCCACCTCCTGCAATTTTAATTGGAATTGAGGTTACGTTAAGTGAAGAACCTCCAACAGTTGGTTGATATGATGAAGCTATGACTTTTCCTTCTACCTCTAAGCTACTACCTGCTTCTGCTAGAGTAGAAACTATTGTGGTTTTTGCTTTTTGAGTTGTTGCAAAACCCATGTTGAGAACTACAAAGGCCAAAGCTGCAGCTACAATTACAAATGCAATTAATACAATAGCAGACTCTATGCCAATAATTCCTCGATGAGTATGTCTATGTCCTTTTTGAATAAGGTTCATTAGATTTGTTATAATGTGAAATGGGTATATCCTAGAGTATGTTCGATATGATCGAACATTGATTTTTCGAATAATTGAAATACGATTTTTTGCCAATAATAGGTGAAGTTTAGTTTGATATGGCAATCTATAATGTTTTTAAGGTTTTTAAAATACTGTGGCCATAGTTAGGGAGTTCTGTTTCTGGATAACAATTAAGCATGTAACCATTATTAATTTCATAAAATTGCCAATTAGCACATGACCAGTCATCAAAAAATTCACTATTATCAAATTCCCAGTCAAAGCCATTTACTATATTCTCATCTGGGAAACCAGGACCTCGAACTAGGGTAATAGTATTGTTAGAATAGTCAGTTTGTACCTCGGAGTTTAATGCATTTGGATAGAGGTAAATCACTTTTGGATGTTGAGTAATTGCTTCAAATTCGGTTCTAGTTACAAATTCATTATGTAATAAAATTACTTTATCATATTTCTCTAGTATGGTAGGATTTTTGTCTATATCTATATCATCAATTATCTCATATCCTAAGAACTCTAGAATTCTATATCCATTTCCGCTTGAGGCATATGTCTTTTCATAATATTCTGGTATCAGCGCTGAAAGGCAAGAATCACAGTATCCTGCATAATAATCATGAATTCCATCCCAGTCGTATGCACTTTGAGTAAATATTGGATAAACTACCACGGTATTACTTGTGGAATGTAGAGATTCATAGTCAGAATAATAATCAAGCTCGGGCATTTTACTAGCATGGTATGTAGAAAAAGAATCGCTTTGTTCTATTGACTCATTAGATACAAAATTATCTCCTAAAACTGAATATGCCAACACCAGTATCATAGTTATGGTCATGCTAATCATAATTGCATTAAAGTGTGAGTTCAATACTTTGAAAATTCGATCTTAAACTAAAAGGGTCATTCTGTTCATATTGGAAAAATGATCTAAAAATAATCATTCGTGAGCGAATAAAGAAAGAAGATTAGGCAAATACTTAGGATTGCCTTATCCAAGATCAACTATATCATTAGTAATGTTTGGAACAGTTCTATCTACTGTCATTGGAGCACCCTTTGGAGTTGAAACTTCCCAAGCTACGTGCTCAAGAGAAGCTGGTCTGTCGTTGTATGCAAATGCAACTGCTAATTGTACATGTTCACCAATATCTAAAATTGTGTTGTTGTTTAGGTTGACTGTCCAATAGATGATTGCAAGCGTTTCTGGAACATTTTCTGTACCAGTAAAAGGATGTTGTGCGGGAGTTATCCAGTTATAAGGAACAGCAGCTGCAGCATCCCAAGCCTCTGTGGCGTTCTTATAAGAACCTAAGAAGAGCGGTCCAAATGTGTAGATATTATCATATTCTATATTATCAGTGATAATTTTTACCGAGGTGTAATTACCATCCAAGTTTGAACTTGCACCACCGGAGACAATTTTCATTGGAATAGAAGTTGCATTTAATACATCGTTTTCAACATGTGCAAAAGCTGTAATCTTACCAGCTACTTCCAAGCTGCTACCAGCCTCTTCAACTGCAGCAATTATAGCTGTCTTTGCTTTTTGAGTTGTGGAAAAACCCATATTGAGAACTACAAAGGCCAAAGCTGCAGCTACAATTACAAATGCAATTAGTACAATAGCAGACTCTATGCCAATAATTCCTCGATGGGTATGTCTATGTCCTTTTTGAATAAGGTTCATTAGATTTGGTATAATGTGAAATGGGTATATCCTAGAGTATGTTTAAGATGATCGAACACTTTAGTTTTTTTGAAATCTGACTATTTTCTGTATTAGTAAAAATATTACTAGTGACAAAATATCTATTAAAAAAATAAAAAAATTTTAGGTTAAGAATAACCTATCCAAGATCTACTATTTCAGTAGTAATGTTTGGAACAGTTCTATCTACTGTCAGTGGAGCACCCTTTGGAGTTGAAATTTCCCAAGCTACGTGCTCAAGGGAAGCTGGCCTGTCGTTGTATGCAAATGCAACTGTCAAAACAGCATGTTCGCCAGACTCTAAAATTGGATTATTGTTTTGGTTGACTGTCCAATAGATGATTGCAACAGTTTGTGGAACATTTTCTGTACCCTTATACGGATGTTGTGCGGGAGTTATCCAGTTATAAGGAGCAGCAGCTGCAGCATCCCAAGCCTCGGAAGCATTAACATAAGTACCTAGATGCAGTGTTCCATTAGCAAAGATATTATCATATTCGATATTATCAGTGATAATTTTGATGGATGTAAAGTTACCATCCAAGTTTGCACTTGCACCACCGGAGACAATTTTTATTGGAATGACAGTAGCGTTTAACACATTTTCGGAAGGCCTTCCAACTGCAGTAATCTTACCAGCGACTTCCAAGCTGCTACCAGCCTCTTCAACTGCAGCAATTATAGCTGTCTTTGCTTTTTGAGTTGTGGAAAAACCCATATTGAGAACTACAAAGGCCAAAGCTGCAGCTACAATTACAAATGCAATTAGTACAATAGCAGACTCTATGCCAATAATTCCTCGATGGGTATGTCTATGTCCTTTTTGAATAAGGTTCATTAGATTTGGTATAATGTGAATGGAGTATATCCTAGAGTATGTTCGATATGATCGATCATTACACAATTTTTAGAAAAACAATATTTTTGTGTAAGTATGGTATCATTTAATTTTATTAATAATATTTTTCTTATGTAAAAAATGACTTTGGTTTAGAATTAAGAAAAAAGATGGTTTATGTGATTATTCACATAATTACTATTTATCCCAGATCGACTACCATTGAAGTGAGGTTTGGAATATTTCTCTCTATAGTCATTGTTGCGCCTGAAGATAACAATACCTCTGCTCTAATTTTGTTAAGTGCTTGAGGTTTATCTACAGCCTTGTATGCTATGGCTATAACTGCATGCTCACCTTGTTCGAGAATTGCATTAGGTGGATTTTGGCTTGCAACAGTCCAGTAAATTATTGCAGCTGTTTCGGTGTTTGCAGTAGTATCATTAACTGGATTCTGATTAATTTGCCAGATGACATTTGGAGGATTATCTGCATCTTCAAAAGCGTCAGAAACATTTTGATATGTTCTTTCTATCATTGTTGCAACTAAGATATTATCGTATTCTATGTTAGTTTGTAGATACTTTATTGCAATAGTTGCATTATCCAAGTTTATAGAGCTACCACCAGAAGTAACCTTGATTGGAATTGCAGTCGCATTTACAAAGCCGCCAGGCACATTAGCTATAGCGGTTACTTTACCAGAAACTTCTAGGCTGCTACTTGCCTCTGCTAGGCTGGAAATGATTGTGGTTTTTGCTTTTTGAGTTGTGGAAAAACCCATATTGAGAACTACAAAGGCCAAAGCTGCAGCTACAATTACAAATGCAATTAATACAATAGCAGACTCTATGCCAATAATTCCTCGATGAGTATGTCTATGTCCTTTTTGAATAAGGTTCATTAGATTTGTTATAATGTGAAATGGGTATATCCTAGAGTATGATCGATATGATCAAACATTGATTTTTCGAATAATTCACTTTTGATTTAAATGAATTAAGAATAAAGTAATCTATGATAAAAAATATTAGATTATTAAAAAATTCATATGAAATTTGATGATCGTTTGATTCAAACAAACAATTACCTAAATCATCTTTCTACACCTTAACGAATATGTGTAATTTGCATTTACAAGACCTGGTAAATTTAATGATTTTAGGTGGAAGAAAAATATGAGTCCACAAAAGGAGTTAATAGAATCACTCTCTTATTTTGGTCTTGAAAAATCCGATGCAATAGTGTATCTAGGTCTTCTTCAAATGGGATCAGTTACGGTAGGAACAATGTCTACAAAACTAGAAATTGATAGAGGAAAAGCCTACAGGTCTCTTAATAAATTACGAAATTTAGGTCTAGTTTCTACTACCTTTTCTAACCCAACAATTTGCCAGGCTGTAGAACCTGAGGAAGCATTGACAATTATCATCCAAAGAAAAGAAGACGAAACTGTTACAATGCAAAAGCTTTCAAGAAAAATTGTCCTAGATCTTAAGCAAATTGCTCATGAACCAAATGTTTCAGAGGTTTCCTCATTTTCAATTATACAAGGACGTTCAAACATTTATGCAAGAATCGGAAAATTTATTCAAGATGCAACAAAAACTGTATACCTTGTAACCACTGTAGAAGATATTTTAAGAATGTATCATACCTCTATTCCAGAAAAAATTAAAATTTGCCAACAAAATGGATCCAAAGTCCTATTACTTTCAGAAACAAAAAGTGAAAATCTTTTGCCACTTATTGAAAGACTAGGTGCAGATGAGACACGAATAGGTAAACTTCCTTCAAAGAGTAGGATGATTGTAGAGGATGAAAGTCAGCTAATTATGTCTGGGTCAATTAAAGAGTCAATGAATCTTAATGATGAAAATGACTCTATTTTGTACACAAATTCTTCTGAGATGATTAACAACATGTTTAGTCTATGTAGTCATTTATGGAAAAAATCAAAACCAATTGAGATTATAAAGACAAAATAAAATTTTTGCTTGAAATTTTAGTTAAATTGTGGAATTGAGATTTGAACAAATTCACTCTCAATGTTGTTTCCATATCTATCTGTAAACATTAACTTAGCTTTTCCATATTCAGTAAAGCCAGACTTGATATCAGAAGTTTTGATCTCCCAAGCAAATACATTCTCACCAGCTTCACTCTCACCAAATGCTTCAAAAGATTTTTCATAGCTAGATTTTCTTATAGAAAAGGCATCCAGATATAGAATTCGATTTTTATCATCCATTATTACAACCGATATAGTTCCATCTGGGGTTACAGGGCTTTTGTTTATGTCAATAAGTTTGAATTGTAGATGATACAAATCTGTATTTTTGTGTCCTTGTACTTTAAAGTCTTCAATCCTATCAATTTTTGGCCAAACTATAAGATCTTCAGGTATAGGTTTTAGTTTAGCTTGAGGCTTAGATTGTATTTCAGATTCTAATGTTAGCACATTGTTTTCAACTAAATATTGTAATGCATTTATGAAATCTTGATCACTTATTTTATTCTGACCCCACCAGAGAGTAGTTACCTTAATCCAAGACACAACAATTTTTTGTTGTTCGTCAATAGTGTCAACAAATATTCCGTTAGTATCTAATTCATCATGTATTACACATTCATCTATTGATTCATCCAAAACTAAACCTGGACCACATAAGGGTTCAGAAATTTCAGGTTCTGGGATTACTAGCAATTTATTTTCTACTAGATATTGTAATGCGCTAACAAAATCTTTATCACTTATTTTATCTTCACCCCACCATACTGCAGTAGTTTTTAACCACGATGGAAGAATTTCTTCTTGTGCTGAGACATTTTCTATTAAACTTGAGAATAAACCTATAGAAAAAAAAGTTAAAACTAGTAATTTATAACGATTTTTCATCAAAGTAGAATTATTTCTCTGTGCCAGAATCATCATTTTATAATATTATTTTTAAAAATTCTATCTCATATCCAATATGATGTTCAGAATGAACATATGATTTTTTTATTCTTATATTGGTACTTGTTTTGTTACAGTAGGATTTTTTATTTTAATTTTGCCTTTCTTTATGAGCATATACCCCATTAGAATAATGACTGCCGGGACAATGATTATCACAGGATCAATACCACCAATTTCAGGTTTTATGAATTTTGGTTCTTCTTCAGCAAATGCCAAAAATTCAGAAGTTGAATTAACTCTTACAGTTTTGGTAACTGTATTAGGTGAATAATATGAACTGGATACACTTGCTTTGATGTTTACTGCATTACCAGATGTAGAGATAATTGATGCAATAGCTTCCCCAGTACTTCCAGTTTTTGAATCTGATAGTTGAAGTATACCACCATCTACACTCCATTGTACTCCCAATCCTGAAAGAGGAAGATCATCTTGTTTAGCAGCAATCTTTACAGTGAACACTTCGCCGTTTTCAACAATTTCAGGTGCATCTAGAAGAAGATTAGGTATAAGACTTGAAATTTTAATATTTGTTGTGCTAAGTGGTAATCCGTCTGATAATGCAGATATTTCTGTGACACCGCTTGTTTTTGGTCCTGCATCAAATAAAGTATAGTATTCGCCTTTTTTAATTGTCAAAGTATGTGGAACTTGGATCTTTGATTCATCATTTACAACAAAAGTTATTTCAATGTCTTCAGTTGCAAAAACTGGTAGGTTTTGAGAATTTACAAGCTGAACGGAAAAAATGTCATTAGTTCCTGTAAAAATTGTTTCAGAATGATCAATGATTATGTTTGCTGGTTTTAAAGATAAACTTTCAATTGTCAGCGTAGCATCTGGAAAATCGTTTACAGTAAATTGTAAAGTATCTGATCCTGAATCTATTGCTTTAGTATTTAACATAATTAAATCATCTCCACTAAAAACTGGTTTTGTTTCTACATCAAAGATTTCACTTGGTGAAACAAATAGATTTGAATTTTTAGGAAATTTTGTAACTTGTGAACTTTCTGTAAAATATAAAACGATTGGAAATTCGGTGTCTTTGAGAACTTTAGGAATTAGAGGTTCTGCAATTAATTGAAGTGATGTTTCATCTGATCCAAAAACTTCGACCACAGTTGGAGATGAGGATTCACTTTCTACTTCTACTACTGGATTTATTTCAAATGTATCGTCTATCCCGTTGGGAATACTATGCCCCACCTTACCCAAAACTAAAGCTGAACCTTCTCCAACTTGAAGGAAAACATCATCAATTGAAAGAAAATCGTTATCAGATGAATCTAGTTTTATCTCTAGATTCTTATCAGATCTGATTGGAAAATCGCTTTCATCTTCAAGAAATATAATTCCTAATAATTCCTTATTTCCAGTGGTAAATATTGGTAATCCCTCAAATTTTACAAATCTATCACCATCATTTGATGGTGCATTAGCAACATTCTGATCATAAAAGACCGCTTGAATTGTATCTGATTCTAAGGTCAATGGTTCTCCTGAGGTTATAGTAACAAGATACTCACCTGTTTTTCCACCCAATAAGGAAAATGTATCATAGCCCCAATAGGATCCTTTTTTTATCGTAATGGTCCCTACCTTTTCCCCAATATTGGAATTGGGGCTAGTATTTTGATTTACAAAAATATCGTTAGTTACTTTGTAATTTACTACAATATCTTTACTTGCAATAACAGGTTCTTCACTATCTTCTAATTGAAGTTGAACAATTATGTATGCTTTAGATGATCCAAAAGTATTGATTTCTTCTTGAACAAGATAAAGTTTAACTTTTAGATCATCAGCTTGTTCGTCTACTGTTATGACATCACTTTTAGTTTCCATACCAAGCGCTGTGACAAAGATGTTAGTTTTACCAGTATTACCTGAATCTTTTACAATAAAATGTGTACCAGTAAAATACTCACCCTTCTTTATTACTAGATTCTCCTGAGATATATCAAGTATGTTATTATTGGCAACACTTAGAGAGACACTAACATCTTCTGCTGCTTTTACTGGAAATCCATCAGCATCAGCTAACTCAACAGAAACCAATCCTCTGAATGGCCCAGCAGATGAAAATGTATCTGGAACAACTTTAACAAGAAGCTGTTCTTGATTGAAAACATTTCCATAAACTGTTACAGGTAATTCCTGTGATGAAAATCCTGGAGCTGCAAGAAATAGTTTTGTTGTACCAGCCTTAATACCTTTAACAGTTACTTCTGATACAAATCCTGATTCACTATCTTTAACAGTGAGAACTCGAATTATTTTAGAATCTAAACTTGTAACAGTTAATCCAGGTATCTTCTCTGGCACAAGGCTTGTTCCTTTTTTTGTAAAAATTTGTATTATTCCTTCCTTGTCTTCAACTAATTTTGTGGGAATGAATCTGGTACCAAATTCAAGATTACTGTCTGTACCATATGTTAAACTAGGTGTTAAAATACTCATTATTACCAATACTAGTATAATTCCTACCTTCAAGCAAATTCAGAAACAGAAAATTATCATATAAAGCGGTGTCTGGTCTATTTGATCAGATATCACGATATTAGAAATTCCAAGTTCAACTATGTGTAGGAATGGCCCCAGCATATAACGTAGAGCAAAATAAGCTCAGCATCTTAGATGCACTTCTTTTGCGCCTATTCAATGAACAAAAAATCAAACTAAAAGTTGATTCAAAAGATAGATTAGAAATTCCTAGTAATTTAAAATCAAAGATAGAAGGAACTCTAAATGTTCGTGCAAATTTATTATCAAAAACATTAGAACAAAAAAACGGTATTTCCACAGACAAACAAATAGAAACTTTAATTGGGAATTTTTATTATTACACTAATCAATTCGATAAAGCAACGATTTTTTATGATAAAGCTAATAAAATGGATCCAAATTTTATTGAACCAATATTTAACAAAGGAGATTTACTTGCTAAAATTGGAAAACATGAAGAAGCTATTTTATGTTATGATATTTCACTGAGTATTGATCCTAATTATTTTAATGCATTATGTTCTAAAGGAGATTCTCTTGTTACAATTTCTAAACATAATAAAGCAATTGCTTGTTATGATAAAATCTTAGAAATAGATCCTAATTATTTTGATGCTTTATACAATAAAGGTCTTGCATTAACAAAGACAGGAAGACATGAAGAAGCAATAACATTCTATGATCAAACTTGTAACTTAAAACCAAATCATATTCCATCTTTATACAACAAGGGATATTCACTTGCAAAATTAGGGAAACACAATGAAGCACTTATCCTTTGTGACAAAGCATTAGAAATTGATCCAGATTATTTTGATGCATTAATTGCAAAAGGAATGGTTTTGACTATAAATGGTAGTTATGAAGAGGCATTGTATTATTTTAACAAGACTTTAGAGTTAGATCCTAAACATCCAGATGTTCTATACAATAAGGGTCTATGTTTAGCTAAGCTGGGAAAATATGAATCAGCATTATCATACTACAACAAGGCATTAGAAGTTGACCATAATCCAGAGATTTTGCTTTACAAAGGTAATGCGTATGTACAACTTGGAAAGTATACTGACGCTCTTATTTCCTACGACAGTGCATTAACAATTAAACCAGATTATTTTGATGCACTATTCAGGAAGGGGTTACTCCTAACACATATTGGAAAACCTGGTGACGCTATAGTATTCTATGATGATGCTCTAAAGATAAAACCGGATTATTTTGATGCTTTATTTCATAAGGGACTCTTACTTGAGCAGCAAGGAAAACAAGATGAAGCCTTAGATTGCTTTGAGCGAGCAAGTATAATTGAACCAAATCATTCTGAAGTCAAATATCATAAAGGTCGTTGCCTAGTACATCTTGGAAAATATGATGATGCTAAAGCATGTTATGACGAGGCTCTAAAGATTAATCCCCAGTTTTCTGAAGCATTATTTCACAAGGGTTTGTTACATGCATTTCTTGGAACTCATGATGATGCTTTAACATATTATGATAAGGCTCTAAAAATTAATCCACAGCATTCAGATATACTTTTACACAAAGGCAGAACTCTTGCGAATCTTGGTAAACCTCAAGAAGCCTTGAGCTATTACAATAAAGCTCTAAAGATTAATCCTCAGCATTCAGAAGTTCTATTTCATAAAGGAATGTTACTTGAACATATTGGAAAACATGGTGACGCTATTGCAGATTATGATAAAGCGCTTAAGATTATTCCAAATTATGTTGAAGTTCTATACCATAAAGGTTTGTTACTTGAACAGCTTGGAAATCACGGTGATGCTATATTATGTTATGATAGAGCTTTAAAGACAGTACCTGATAATTTTGATGTGCTTTTTCGCAAAGGAATACTACTTGCACGTTTTGGAAAACATGGTGACGCTATAGTTTGCTATGATGATGCTCTAAAAATATCACCTGACAATTTTGATGCTATGTTTCAAAAGGGATTAGTACTTGAACATCTAGGAAACTACAAAGATGCAATAAAATGCTTTGATAAAGCAATTGATAAAAATCCTAAACATTCAGAGGTATTATTACACAAAGGTTTAGCTTTATTTTCAATTAATGAATACGAAACTGCAATTAAATTATTCGATCACGTTTTAACTAATATTCCAAATCACATACTAGCTCTATTCAACAAGGGATTGATTTTCGGAAAACTTGGTCTAAATGATGATGCAATACGTTGCTTTGATAAGGTCTTATCCGTAGATGAAAACCATATACTTTCATTATTACACAAAGGTCTTACATTCACTCGTCTTAAAAAATTCAATGAAGCAATCTTATGTTTCAATAAGGTTCTTGAGATTGAACCAGACAACATTTCAGCTCTAGTTAAGAAAGCAGATTCTCTTGGAAGTTTGGGAATTACAAATGATGCTATCGCATTTTATGATAAGGCATTAAAGATCAGTCCAGAAAATGTTGAGGCATTATACAACAAAGCAATAGCTCTTTCAAGTATTTCAAAGCACCAAAATGCGATTTACTGCTTTGATAAAGTTCTTGAAATTAACCCACATCACAGTAATGCAGTGTATAATAAGGGTCGTTCACTAGTTCAGCAATCAATTTATCCCTTGGCACTTGCTTGTTTTGATAAGGCCTTTGAGTTAGAGCCTGATAATCTCGAACCGTTAATTCAAAAAGGTCTCGTGTTTTCCAAATTGAGAAACCACAAAGAAGCACTTGCTTGCTTTAATTATGTGCTTGATAAAGAACCAGGTAATTTTACGGCCTTATACAACAAGGGACTCTCATTATTGGCCATAGGTCAATATGAAAAGGCACTTTTACAATTTGATAGTGCACTAAAACAAGAACCATCTAATGTTGGTGTATTGTTAAACAAGGGACGTGCATTTTCAATTCTAGGTCAATACGAAAAATCGTTATCAAGTTTTGATGGTGTACTTGATATTGATCCAGAAAATTCAGATGCACTATCCAGTAAAGCACTCTCATTAGTAACTCTAGGAAAATATGAACAATCAATTCCATTCTTTGATAAAGCCCTAAGTATTGTTCCTGCCGATATAGAAATCCTGCACAATAAGGGAATAGCATTACAGGCTATTTGTAAATATGAAGAGGCGATTTCTTGTTTTGATAAGATATTATCAATAGATAAAGAAAATTCTGAGGTTTTGTATAAAAAGGCAAAAACAGTGTTAATGCAAGGAAACATACTTGATTCATTAAATATTCTTCGAAAGGTTATCGAGCTTGAACCAATCTATAAAGAGATAATTAAGAAAGAAATTCTATTTAATAGATTAAGAGATAACCTACTTTTCAAAGATATAATCAGAGGAAAAACTGAATTTGATAAACTGGATGACGAAAAACCATTTTATGGTTTTGTAAATAAAACTAAGATTATTGAAAAGAAATTCTAAAAAAATTACGACCAAAAACTGACTTGTTTTTGTAAAATTACAACAACACATCATTTTGATAATTTATTACAAATAAAAGAATCAAAAAATCGTATGTTCACTACGAACATCATATTGGATATGAGAGGGATTTTCAATTAAAATTATATTCAATAGGTATGAAAATGATTAATAATCAAAAAATTACAAGTGCATGGAAAAAGAATCTAAATAAGATCTTAAACAAAAGTTCTGATACAAAGGATAATCAATTATTATTCCAATCAATCAATACAGGAAAAAATCTTGAATTACAAGAATGTCTTTTTGATGATTTGTTACCAATTTCTCTCTCTTCAGCACCAATTTCAAGTATTGGAAGTATCGATAATGTTTGGATTGCATGTTCAATGCTATCAAGAGTATCAGATACGACAAATAACTTGGTTGTATTAGAAAAAGAATATCCTTTGGGAATAATAGGTGCAAGAGAAATTTTGCGTGGTCTTCTCAAAAACCCTACCCCTTATTATTTTCATGATATTTTAGCCCAAGAAATAATGAACAGAAGATTTTATCTTGATACTAGAAACGCTAGACTTGATAAAATACTTGAACAAATGCATAAGACAAAAAGTGAATTTACTATATTACAAAATACTAAACATAGTTTCTCTGCAGTTTCCATTAGAGAAATTCTTGAAATTGGCGCGCTTTGTAAAACTAATTTCCAAGCTTCTGACTTAGCTGAGCAAAAAATCAAAATTTTCAGACGAGATGATACTGTTGAAGATATAATAAAATCATTGATACATGATAATACCGAAGTCTTAGTACTAGAAAATGAATCTTTATTCATTGATCCTATAACAATTATTGAAAAAATTGCTGGAGATTTAAACTACCTAAAAGATTGCAATAACTTTTTAGATTTGAATGCTAGTATTTTCAAACTTCAACAACCCAAATTAATTCCTGAAAAATTATCACTCTCGGAGATTTGTCAGACCATGCTTTACATGAAACATCCTTACATAATGACATCAAACAAATTGTTGACACCTAGAAATATACTAGAAATTTTGAGTAAGGATTTGAAAATTGAATGAAAGAGATTAGCAGATTAAAATCCCATGTAGATGTAATGAAAAAAGAACTTGATTACACTACCAAACAGATCAAACTTTTAGAAAAAAATCGAAAAGTTTCTGATTGGGAGAAAATTGATCATGTTAATGGAAAATCAATTGATGAGTTAAAACATCAAGAAAAGAATCTGTCTCAAGAGATTACTCAAATTCAAAAAGAAATTAAAAAATCACAATCAAAAACCTTGATAATTACCGAATTATCTCTTCTGCCAGTAGTTGTTTTACTTATTTTAATTTCAGGTTTAGGAAACTCTATTATGGATTTTACAAATGATGAGACTACATCATTTAAGACTAGGCATTTAATTGAGGATCTAAGAGGCGATACTGTAGATACATGGAAGTCATGGAGGCTGGTTGGTACTACACTAAACGTAAATGTTCTAAATGCTAAAGGATTATCAGAAAATAGGATTGATGTAATAAAAAATGCAATAACTTCAGAAGAATCACTTGAAATTGATGATTCACTCACTCATAAAGGTCCTAAGGGATTTAGCTCAACATACTTTACAGGGTGGGCAGGTGCATTGAAGAATACAGCATCAAAAGATACGTTATACAATATCCCTACTGACTTTAATGTTATCACTTCAAATGGTGGAGAAGGAGATGTAATAATTACTCTTTCAAATCTAAGAGATGGGGATGGTTATACGGGTTATACAAAATCAGTAGTTGACGGAAACGAAATTCTAAAGTCATTCATTACAATTTATGATGTAACTAACTTAACTGATGAACAGTTAGGTACTATTCTTAGACATGAATTTGGTCATGCACTTGGTCTTGGACACTCTACTGCTCCAGAAGATCTAATGGCACCGAATATTGATATGACAGTCCCTTATATTTCTGAATGCAATACCAATGCAATTAGAGATTTGTATAATGGGATACAAGGAAGTACAGTTTGTGAAAAATAGATTTTGTAAATTAAAATCCTTTTTCGTTTAAAATCAATCCTAATAATGCTGCTCGAGTATACATTCCGTATTCGGCTTGTTTAAAATATTTTGCTTGTTTAGTATTATCTACTTCTGCTGAAATCTCGTCTAATCTTGGCAATGGATGTAAGATTATAGCGTCATCTTTCATTTTCTTAGTAATGTCCAGGCCAATTACATAGCTTCCTTTAACCTTGAGGTATTCTTCTTCATCTGGAAATCGTTCCTTTTGAATTCTAGTTACATATACTACATCTAGGTCGTCTATATACTCCTCAAGGTCTGTTGATTCTGTAAATGAAAATCTTTTTTTGATTTCATAAGTTGAATCGGTTCTAATTTTGAGTGCTTCAGGAGAGATTAAATGAACATCTACATCATAGTAACTTAATGCGGATAACAAAGAGTAAACGGTTCTTCCATATTTTAGATCGCCTACAATGCCGATTTTAAGACCATCAATCTTATTCTTCTCTTTTTTTATTGTAAAAAGATCTTGAATGGCCTGAGTTGGATGTTCTTCTGTTCCACTCCCTCCATTAATGACAGATTTCTCCGAGATTTCTGCTGCAAATCTGCTAGAACCATCTAGAGGATGTCTCAGAACTAATACATCAGAATAAATCGACATTATCCTAACAGTATCAGCTAAACTTTCACCCTTCTGGGTCGAAGATGAAGATATATTAGATATTCCAATTGATGTTCCCCCAATTGATGCGATTGCAGCTTCAAAACTTAAGCGTGTTCTGGTACTTGGCTCGTAAAATAAATAACCTAATGTTTTACCACGACCAATTTCACGTCTATCGTTGGGTTTGAGTTTAATAATTTTATTTGTAGCATCGAAAATTGACTCTAGTTTTTGTTTATCAAAATCTCGTACAGATATAATGTCTTTTTGAAAAAACTCGTTCATACTTTGAATCATATATACAGGTGCATATACAAAGTATTCTGATGCAGGAATCGGACCTTATCGTTCGTCGTATCAAAGATGGAACTGTTATTGACCATATTGATCAAGGGAGAGGCCTTAGAGTCCTAGAAGCCTTAGAAATTGATGGTAGGGAGGGTAATGTCATTACAATTGCACTTAATGTGCCTAGTGGTAAATCAAAGAAAAAAGACATAATCAAAGTAGAAAATAGGTATCTAGAAGATGATGATACCAACAAACTTGCAGTAATTGCGCCAAATTCTACCGTAAATATTATCAAAAATTACAAATTAGTTGAAAAACGACGTGTGTCACTACCAAACGAAATAGAAAGAATCTTTAGATGTTCAAATCCTGATTGCGTTACAAATAGCTCTGAACATATTGAATCTACTATGGATGTAATTGACAAAACAGGTCTTGTGTTAAAATGTAGATATTGTAGTAGAATTTTAGATGTTAACAAACTAAAATATTATTAGCATATTTTAAATAAGTTTGCAGAAAAATTTAAAAGAAAAATTATAATGTATTATTGTCCTAAGATGATAAACATCATAACTATACCATAGATAGCAATAGATTCTACCATTCCTATGAAGATGAATACTTTAGACTGTAGAGCAGGATTCTCACTAATTACTGCAAGACCTGCAGAGCCAACATAACCTAAGCCAACTCCTGCACCACCTGCTGCAACACCAAATGCTATTCCTGCACCAATCAACTTTGAACCATCAGCAGAACCTCCACCAGATTCTTCTTGTGCATATGCAACACCAATTAGGCCAGAAATGGAAATAATCATTGTTGTCAAAAGTAAAAGATTAACAGGTTTCATTGACGAGTAATTCTCCTAAGGTTCCATATTTAAATCATGATGTGTTTTGAAATTCAAATTTGATCTAAAGTTTTCTTTTTGAAAGAACTTAGATTATTTTTTATCGTATTTTCAAAATTAGTATAATCTTGCTCTAAAACTTTTTTTGAGTTTTCCAATAATTTTTTTATTTCGTCTTTTCCCATTTTACTTTCTCTTCTCAATTGCTGCTTTGACTTTTTTTAATCTTACGAATTCTTCTCGTTCTCTTTCCTCCAAAGTAGCTAAAATATACTTTATTCGGGAATGATATTGAGGGATAATTACATTTTCTAAGGCATTTAACAACTTTTGAGTTTTTTCCAAAGCCTTTGCCAAACTAAATATTGAATTTTCATATTCTGCAGCCTTGCAAATTTTTGGAAGCATAGCTTTGATTTGTTTTGCTGCTCTATCAATTGAGGAATTTGTATCGGCAAATCCATAAGGCATTGATTTGGTATCCTTTTCGGTTACATTGAGTGCTGGAATTTTTACATCAACTACTCGCTTGATGTTAACATCTACTTCCATAACTGCAGGAACAGATTGTGCAACAGAATCAACTGTATTAGTTCCTAGTGTAAGATAGGCTTCGTTTACAGATTTATACACGTCTTGGAGTGGTTCCCAAATTCCTCCACGTGCCTTTGTAGCTTCTATTATCATTTCTTCAATATTTTTTAGCAAAACTTTTCGTTTATCATCGAGGATGTTTCTGACCATTGTAGCTACTTGACTTGAACGTTTGTATTTTAGAAGCTCAATCTTAGTTGCAGCAACGTTTTGTCCAAATGACATTAGCTGCTACCTTTCCTTGTAGTATTGATCAATAAACTTGTCTTTGACTTTAGTAAGTTCGTTTTTAGGCAAAAGAGAAATAGCATCCCATTGTAATACTAGTGTTTCTTCTATTGTCCTGTTTTCATCAAGATCTTGAGATAAGAATTTTTTCTCAAAATCATCACCAAATTCAAGATATTTGAGATCAACTCCAGTAAGTCCAGATTTACCTACAATTCCTGCAAGAGCACGTACTTCTTGTGCTCTAGAGTATGCGTCATAATTTTGGTTTGAAATTTCCTGATGATCAGCTCTTGTTTTTCCTTCGCCAATTCCGTCTTTCATAATTCTACTAAGACTCATCAAGATGTTTACAGGTGGATAAATTCCTTGTCTAAACAAATCTCTACCTAGTACAATTTGACCTTCTGTAATGTAACCAGTAAGATCAGGAATTGGATGGGTAATGTCATCTGATGGCATTGATAAAATTGGCATTTGTGTAACACTGCCTTTCTTTCCTTGTAATCTGCCTGCTCTTTCATAGATAGTTGAAAGATCTGTATACAAATAACCAGGATATCCTTTTCTACCTGGAACTTCCTCTCGTGCTGCACTAATCTCTCGTAGTGCTTCAGCATAATTTGTCATATCAGTAAGTATTACAAGAACATGCATTCCTAAATCATATGCAAGATATTCTGCTGCAGTGAGTGCAACTCGAGGAGTGATAATTCGTTCAATTGCAGGGTCATCGGCAAGATTTAAGAACAAAACACTTCTTTTTAGGGCGCCAGATTCTTCAAGACTTCTCCTGAAATATTCTGATTCACTGTATTGCACGCCAATGGCTGCAAAAACTACTGCAAATTCATCACTAGTTCCTACTACAGATGCCTGACGGGCAATTTGTGCGGCAAGAATGTTATGTGACATACCAGAACCTGAAAAGATTGGAAGTTTCTGACCCCTTACAAGAGTCAACATTCCATCAATTACTGAAACTCCTGTTTGAATAAAGTCACGAGGATATTCTCGTTGTTCTGGATTCATTGGTTCTCCATTAATGTCTAAGAATTTGTCAGCAATTGGATCTGGAAGTCCATCTTTTGGTTTTCCTAATCCATCAAATACCCTACCAAGTAGTTGTTCTGAAACTGGCAGATCCATTACTTTTCCTACAAATTTAGCTTGAGTTCCAGCAATAGATAATCCACTTGTTCCCTCAAAGACCTGGACAATAGCTTTACCGTTACCTACCTCAAGAACTTTACCTAATCTTTTTTCGCCATCAGACGTTTGGATTTCAACAAGTTCATCAAATGCAGCATTTTCTACATCATCAACAATTACAAGTGGACCTTTAATCTCTGCAATCTTATTGTATTGAACTCCACCTTGCTTACTCAATTTGAAACTTTAACTCCAGTAATACTTTTGAATTGTTCTCTCATGATTTGTCCTATTTGATCTAATTTGTCCATCTCATTGTCCTTAACTTCCATCCTTGCTTTTAGTATAGAACCAATTACTGACATTGCACGAATATCAACAAGTGATGCACCATCCTTTAATGCCTGTTGTCCATCTTTGTAAAAGTCAACTAGTAATTTCATTAATTTGAATTGTTTTTCTGGGCTACAATAAGTATCTACATCATCAAAGGAGTTTTGTTGTAAAAGTCCAATTTTTATCATCCTAGCAACTTCAAGAATTAATTTTTCCTCATCCGGTAATGCTTCAGGACCTAATAGTCTTACAATTTCTTTTAGTATGTCTTCTCTTTGTAAAACGCTATAGGCCTCATTTCTAATGTTAAACCATTCATCACTTACATTTTCGCTCCACCACTTTGCAATATCAGCTAGATAACCAGAGTAGCTGTTCATCCAGTTAATTGAAGGATAGTGTCTTGAATAGGCAAGTTTAGCATCTAATGCCCAGAATGTTTTGATAAATCTCATTGTATGAGTTGTTACCGGTTCAGTAAAGTCCCCACCAGATGGAGAAACAGCTCCAACCAAACTTACAGAACCATCTCGTTCCGGACTTCCAAGAGCTCTTACTCGTCCTGCTCTTTCATAAAATTCTGCTAATCGTGATGCAAGATAAGATGGATATCCTTCTTCTGCAGGCATCTCCTCTAGTCTTCCACTCATTTCTCGAAGAGCTTCTGCCCATCTGCTTGTAGAGTCGGCTACCAAAACAACGTCCATACCCATATCTCTATAATATTCAGCAATTGTAACTCCAGTGTAGATGCTAGCCTCTCTTGCTGCTACAGGCATGTTACTAGTATTTGCAACAAGAACTGTTCTTTCCATTAATGGTTTACCAGTACGAGGATCTTTTAGTTCTGGAAATTCGACTAATACTTCGGTCATCTCATTTCCACGTTCTCCACAACCAATGTAAACTACAACTTGAGAATCTGCCCACTTTGCTATTTGGTGTAAGGTAACCGTTTTACCAGTTCCAAATGCTCCAGGAATTGAACCTGTTCCTCCCTTTGCAAGAGGGAAAAATGTATCAATTACTCGTTGGCCAGTCAATAATGGAATTGTTGGATCGTATCTTTTTTGATAAGGACGTGGTTTTCTTACAGGCCATTTGTGATACATTTTGAGAATAGTTGATTTACCGTCTTTCTCAGTAGTAGCTATTTCTGTTTCTAAATCATAATCTCCTTCACTAACAATTTTAGTAATTTTCCCACCAGTATAATCTGGAGGTACCATGATCTTATGATCAATCAAGTCAGTTTCCTTTACAGTACCAAGAATATTTCCAGCTTGCACCTTATCGCCAACATTAACGGTTGGAATGAAATGATATTTTTTAGTCATGTCAACTGGAGTGGTTGTAATTCCTCTTCCAATAAAAGAACCTGATTTTTTAGAAAGTTCTTTTAGTGGTCTTTGAATACCGTCATAAATTTGACCAATAATACCAGGCCCAAGAAGAACACTTAGTGGATTACCAGTTCCTATTACGGGTTCTCCTGGCTTCAGACCACTTGTAGATTCATAAACTTGAATGAAAGCAACATCTCCAGTTAAACGAATTACTTCACCAATTAATTTAGCATCTCCGACTGAAACAGTTTCATACATTTTTGCCTCAGACATACCATCTGCTTTAACTGCAGGTCCACTAACCCAAACTATTCTACCTTGTGCAACCATATCAATGACCTATTCCGAATTTTTTGGCAATATCTTTCCTAATTAAAGGCTTCATGCGATCAACTCTAGCATCAATGGTATTGTTAAAAGTCATTGTACCATCTTTTGACTTTACTTCAACTCCACCAAGACAATCAATTGTATCACTTGAAAATTCTGCACCAGGAAATTTTGATAATAAAGACTGTACAATTTCTTTATCTTTAGAATTCGTATAAACAATTACATCGGTAGTTCCAAGTGCATTGGTGGACTCTGCAAGTAAGAATGCCATTAATTTGGAATATTTATCATCACGGTTAGTAGACCTAATTTTTTCTATAGCCTTCTCAAAAACTTTTTGTACAGAATCCTCGACAAGCAAAATTTGTTTATTTCTAGATTCTAAATCTGAGCCTCCAATTATTTGCTTCTCAATTTTTTGTGCTTCTTTTTTCCCTTCATCTATTATTCTATCATATTCCTGTTCCAGAGATGTTTGTGATTTTGATAGGATCTCTAATGATTCTTTAAAAGATTTTTTCAGGCTGGATAAATTTTCAACTTCTGTTTGATTTAGAATTTTGTCAATTGTCCTTTCTAATTTAGGGTCAGAAGTCAACGAAGGCGATTCTATTGATATCGGATTTTAATGTTTGGGAGAGATTGAAAATGATTTTGCTGATCATCCATTTTTTAATTAAGAAAATTGTTAACAAAATTGACTCTCAGAAAGATTTTAAAACGTCTTCATGACAGTTGGTAACTATTGACTGTTGCAGAACTTCTGATAGGAAATATTGTTCTTCCCAGAACAGATTCACCTGCAGCTATTTCACGTCTTACAGAATTTGAATGGTTTCATAAAATAGAAACAGAAAATGAGACCATTACTCCAGAAATTGATGACCTTCTCTTAAGAGCTCAAAAAATGTATCAATCTGTTGATGAGGTGATAAAAGGATTGAATATTCCTCTTCGGGTGGGAATAATGGAAATTCTTTTCAAAGGAACTGTGATTAAAAAAAGAAAGTTTGAGCTTGACGAAATTGAGAATATGATTAATGGTTTGGAAAAAAAGATTCCTGATGTGATTACGAAGGCTGCTAAGTTTTTGGAAGAGAATGCTGAAACAAAACGATCTCTAGAAGAATATACCAATCTAAAAGGTACATTACAAGTAATAAGCAAACTGAGTATTGATCTTGCTAATTTTGGATTAATGAGATATTTTTACACAAATCTTTTTGTTATAAATTCAGTTGATTATGGTGAGATTGCTCGTTCTTTAGAAGGAATTACAATTTACAAATATAACTTAGAAAGTAAAGACAAGTCAGCTATAATAATAATTTGTGACGCTAAAGACTCCGATAAAGTTCTAAAGGTTATGAGAGCGCTCAATACAAATCCTTTCACAATTCCTCAGGGGTTTCCACAAATTCCAAGCGAGGCTTTTTCCTTAGCAGAATCAAAAATTAAAGAGCTTAAAGCAAAGCAAAAATCTATCTCAAAAGAGCTTGCCATAATAACCAAGAAGATTCGTGGAGATATTCTTGCTTTACATGAAACAGCTATGGTAGCTAAAGATGTTCTTGAAACCTTACGTAAACCTGGTGGAACTAAACGATTTGCAGTAATACAAGGATATATTCCAAAAAAAATGGAAAAAAAGTTTAAAGAGATTACAAGTCAGTGGATGTCAGTAACTGAAGAAATAAAAGGTCCAGAAGTTTTATCAAATCTTCCCGTTCATTTACAAAATCCAAAATGGGTCAAAACCTACGAAGTAATTACAGATAGTCAGGGAATTCCTAGACGTGGAGAATTCGATCCGACTTGGATGATTGCTTTGATGTGGCCTATCTTTTATGGAATAATGTTTGCTGACATGGGTCATGGATTATTGTTAATGAGTTTAGGTTTGTTGTTCAAATTCAAAGGTCAAGGAAATCTATCCAGATGGGGAATGTTGTTAGCAATGTCTGGAGGAGCAGGTGCGGTTGCAGGATTATTCCAGGGAGAAATATTTGGTTTTCATTTAGAACATTTTGCGGCATTAGAATCTCTGTTGCATGAAGGTGGTCCGCTTCATTCAATATCTTGGTTGGTAGGAGCAATCAGCGTAGCAGAATTAAGCTTTGATCAAGTCATAATGATTCTCAAAGTATCCATATTTCTAGGAGTAATCCATCTAGGATGGGCATTTATTTTACGAATTCACAATTTTTGGAGAACTGGTAACAAAACTACAATGTTCTTTGAAGCAATTCCCAATTTGTTCATGTGGTTAGGAGTGTTTGCAGTAATGATGGGAGCAATTGGTTCAGGTTACGATGTGATGAACATGTATTCTAGGGTTCACACTGAAGCTGTTCCATGGATTTCTGTACTTGTTGGCGATTGGGCAGTTGTTTGGCTAGTAGTTAGAATTGCGATATTAGTTGTGATTGGATGTGTTGTATTGATGATTGTTGGTGGAATACTCCATAACAAGAAACACCCTGATCAAGGAGGGGATATGGTGAGTGTAATCATGGAGGTGTTACTAGGAAAAACTGTAGAGTGTCTCTCGCATACTATAAGCTATGCTCGAATAGGAATCATGCTGTTGGTACATGCTGCACTTTTACTTACAGTCAATAATGCCTTTGAATCCATGGGAGGATTAGATGCTCCTGGCGCACTTGTCTTAATTGTCGGGGGACAACTTGGCATTATGATGATTGAAGGATTAATTGTTTACATCCAGTCATTGAGGCTTCACTTGTACGAGTACTTTACAAAGTGGTATGATGGTGGTTCTCAACCATTCAAACAATTAGTTCCAGAAATGGTTTACAATTCATTTTCCTGGAAGAATAGAAAATAATTGTTAATTGGTGAATATTTTTTCAAGATTAATATCAACAATTAATACCATGTATTATTTAGAAATCATATGTCAAAAGAATTCGTAATTACTATTGTACCAGCCTTAATTATGGCGGGTTTTGCAGCTTTTGCATTAATTAAAATCAGTTCTTAACTTTTTACTATTATTTTCTAGACTACCAGCAGTTCTAAATTATTTCCCCATTCTCCCCATGAACCTAGATATACTTTGACATTTTTAAAACCAATTTTTTTCAATGCCAAAAAGGTGTTAGCAGCTCTGTATGCACCCTGACAATAAGTAATAATTGGAGCATCTTTTGGAATGTTATATAATTTAAAAAGATCCTCATCTTTTTTCATTGTTCCATCATCTTTTATGTTGTAATTCCAATCGATGTTAATTGAATTTGGAATGTGCCCTCCTCTAGCTGCTCTCACAACCGAACCGTTATACTCTTCTTTAGTTCGGGCATCGATAATTTTGAGGTGATTCAGATTTTCTTTAATGAATTCAAACCCAGCAATAAGTTCAGTATTTATTTTGCCTGAAAATTTTGATGGTTTGTATTGGTTTGATTTAGTTTCAAGTGGAAGATTTTCATTTTTCCATTTTTTTATTCCTCCATCAAGCATCAAAACTCGAGGATGGGAGAAATACATCAATAACCATACACCCCGTGCTGCAAGCATTCCTGAGATGTCATCATAAAAAACCACCATTTTTTCAGAAGTAACTCCAACAAAGGAGAGGATTTTTCGAGTCTGAATATTGAATGCGTCTATTCCTTGTTTTGAAGTATCAATCCAATGAAATGCATATAGATCCAGATTTACAGCTCCTGGAATATGCCCTTCAAAGTATTCTTTGTAGGATCTTGTGTCTATCAAAAGTAGTTCTGGATTATTGAGATTCTTTTCAAGGTCTGTCGTAGTAATTAACATAATAGATGTATTACACATGAATGTAAATTCATTTATCTTTTTATGAAGAAATAAAAAAGAAAAAGGGGTTGAGATTTTATTCGTTGACGTATGCTCTTTCGCCGTGTTGTGCTAAGTCGAGTCCAATTTCCTCTTCTTTTGGAGTAACTCTTATTCCACCTGGCCAAACTGCATCCATTATCTTCAGTATTACAATTGTAACACCAAAGGCATAGGATAGAGTCATGATAGCACCAACAATGTTGATGGCTTGTTGTTCATAACCTTCTGGAGTTCCAGTCCAAGCACCGATACCAGCACCAGTATCCCATATGTGGGGACTAGCTAATGTACCAGTTAAGATTGCACCTGTAAGACCACCCATTCCATGTACTCCCCATACATCGAGTGCGTCGTCCCATTTTCGTGTATTCTTGAATGCTACACAACCGTAACAAACTGTTCCAGCTGCAATTCCTATGATAAATGCTGCCATAGGTCCTACCCAACCAGAGGCTGGTGTAATTGCAACTAGTCCTGCTACAGCTCCTGTTGCAGATCCTATGATACTTGGCTTTCCTGTATGAGCCCAGGACATCAATAACCAAGTAATGGATGCCATAGCAGTTGCAGTATTTGTTACTACCCAGGCGCTGACAGTAATTCCATCGACCATCACTTCACTTCCTGCATTAAATCCAAACCAGCCAAACCAGAGCATAGAGGCACCCAGTACCACCATTGGTACGTTGTGTGGTTCCATTGGAACCTTTCCATATCCTAGTCTTCTGCCTAGAACTAAAGCTGCAGCAAGTGCTGAGAATCCAGATGTGATGTGTACGACAGTACCACCTGCAAAGTCGAGTCCGAAGCTTGGCGATAGTTCAGGATTAAAGTCCAAGTTCATTATGTATCCTCCGCCCCAAACCCAGTGTGCAACTGGATCATAAACGAAGGTTGCCCATAGAAGTATGAAGATCACTAATGCACTAAACTTCATTCTATCAATTAATCCTCCAACGATTAGTGCTGGAGTGATAATTGCGAATGTAGCTTGGAACATTGCAAACAACTGATGTGGGACTGTATTTGGCCAGCCCTGACCACATTGTTCGGCATCTACCATAGCATTCATTTGATATGCAGCTGACCATGTATCACTACATGGGCCTGGTGCACCTAGTGGAGCAAAGTTCGATACTTGGTTAAATCCAACATAATTCAAAGCTCCCATGAACATGTTTGCGTCATTGTCAATTGGTCCAAATGCGAGCGTATATCCCCACATTACCCATTGAACAGATATCAATCCAATGATGACAAATGTCATACCAATTACGCTAACTGCGTTCTTTGATCTTGCCAATCCTCCGTAGAAGAAGGCAACACCAGGAGTCATGAACAATACTAGTGTTGTTGCGGTTAGTACCCATGCTGAGTCACCTGTATCAATTCTACAGGGCAACATGTTACCTTCGCCATCATCATACCAACATTCGTTTGGATTACCAGTATAGATTCCACTTGTTCCTTTTACGTACCCGTCCATGCCATCGGTAACCTGTTGTGCAAATGCCTGTGACATTGCACCGGCTGCCGATACAGCGACTGCGGCCACAAGTAATAGAGCATACTTGTGATTTCTAGAATTCATTATAGACAGAAAAAATTTGTAACTATATAACCCTTGAGATGTATGAAGAAGTAAGAAAGTAAATTATTATATTTTAGTATTTTGTGATACTAACATAAAATGAGGAAATTATGTCAAATATAATTTGTGCCTGGATTACCATAACATATTCATCAATTAGAGGTATTAGGTAAAATGAAAACAAAATCCAAATTTCCCAAATTATCGATATTTGATACATTCAAGACAAAAAGGGAGGAATACACAGGGGAAGCATTAAGACAAAGATCAATTATTGCACATTTAGCTACTGCAACAAATTCTACTGCAAGAACTAGGACTGGTATATCACAAAAGATAGCTGAAGAAAATGGGATTGTTTGGAAAAATATCTATTCAGGAATATTTCGTGATTTGGACGAAATTTTAATTCCTTTAGGATTAGTTCGGGAGGCTGGAAGATTACCATTGAAACGAGGTCCT